>OBLQ010000465.1_pt1 | contig 15497 bp, 13 predicted proteins | sample 1519881 | NCBI WGS metagenome assembly OBLQ01 (sample SAMN01911456, study PRJEB22533) | soil metagenome | biome: Soil | place: Malaysia | collected 2012-04-30 | depth DG_metagenome m | reverse complement strand
CGAGGCGACGCCGATCTCAGGGCCGGCGGCCATCGGGAAGATGACATGCGCCTCGCGCGCGATCGAGGATTCCGCGACATTGACGACCGCGGCGATCTTCTGGCCGTGGGCCTTCGCGTCGCGAAGCGCGGCGAGCGTGTCCGCGGTCTCGCCCGATTGCGAAACGAATATCGCGCCGCCCTTCTTAGGATACGGAACATGGCGGTAGCGGAGCTCCGATGCGATGTCGATCTCGACAGGAAGCCCCGCCCAGATCTCGAACCAGTATTTGGCGACAAGCCCGGCGTAATAGGCGGTGCCGCAAGCTGATATCGTCAGCCGGTCGAGCTCTGAGAAATCGAACGCGCCTTCAGGCAGCCGCACGATCTCGTTCGCAGCGTCGACATAGCGCGACAAGGTGTGAGCGATGACTTCCGGCTGCTCGTGTATTTCCTTCGCCATGAAATGGCGGTGGCCGTCCTTGTCGACAAGCGCGTCGGCGGCCGATGATATCGTTTCGGGCCTTTTGATTTTCTCGCCGCGCTCATTGATTATCTGAAATTCTTTGCGCGTCGCAATGACGATGTCGCCTTCTTCGAGATAGGTGACGCGGTTCGTGAAGGGCGCAAGCGCGTAGGCGTCGGAGCCGAGGAACATCTCGCCGTCGCCGCGTCCGACCGCGAGCGGGCTTCCCCTCCGCGCGCCGATCATCAGGTCGTCCTCGCCCGCGAAGATCGCGACGAAGGCGAAGGCGCCGCGAAGCCGCGCGATCGCCTTCTTGAAGGCGTCAGCCGGCCCCATATTCTCGCCTTCGAGATAGTGCGTCACGAGCTGCGGGCAGACTTCGGCGTCGGTCTCCGACTCAAAGCGATAGCCGAGGCCCTCGAGTTCGCGCTTCAGTTCGGCGAAATTCTCGATAATGCCGTTATGGACGATCGAGACGCGCGGCGTCGCATGGGGATGCGCGTTCGTTTCGTTCGGCGCGCCATGCGTCGCCCAGCGCGTATGGCCGATGCCGGTGCGGCCAGGAAGCGGCCTTGCGTCCAGAACCGCCTCAAGATTGCCGAGCTTGCCCGGCGCGCGCCGTCGGTCGAGCCTTCCATGGTCGATGGTCGCGACGCCCGCAGAGTCGTAGCCGCGATATTCGAGGCGCTTGAGGCCATCGACGATCAGCGGCGCGACGCCCTCTTTACCAAGAATGCCGATGATGCCGCACATGGAACGCTCCGCGAGAGCACCCTTTTTAGCCGAAGCCGGCCGCCGATCCTACTCCCACGAAAGTTAAGCAAGAAATTGGCCGAATGAGGCCGGAACGGAGGCCGTGGCGGGAAGGGACGCAAGGTAAATGGGGCCAATCCTCCAGCGCCCGCCGCGCATTCGCCATTCGCCGTTACAGCACCTTCCCCGGATTCATGATGCCCTTCGGGTCGAGCGCGTTCTTCACCGCGCGCATCATGGCGAGTTCGACCGGGCTCTTGCGCGCGGCGACAGCTTCTTTCTTATGCCGTCCGACGCCGTGCTCGGCTGAGATTGAGCCATTGAAGAATTCGATGACGTCATAAATGCGCGACTCGATTTCCCCGCGCTTCTCGTCCAGCGCATGCTTGCCGGCGCCTTCCGGCGGGACAATGTCGTAATGGATATTGCCGTCGCCGATATGGCCGAAGGCGACGACGCGCGCGCCGGGCGCGACTTTGGCGATGACGCCGCCGGCCTTGTCGAGGAAGGCGGGAATATCGGCGGTCGCGACCGAAACATCATGGCGCGCGCCGAGACCTTCGCCGTTGATCGCCTCCGACATCGAATGGCGCAGGCGCCAGAATTCCTTCGCTTCGCGCTCGCTCGCAGCGATAACCGCGTCGGCGGCGAAACCCTTCTCCATCGCTTGCGCGAGCAAGGGCTCGACGCTCGCGCGAAGATCGCCGCCGGCGGCGGAAACCTCCATCAGCACATACCAGGAGTGCAACGCCATCATCGGGTCGCGCGCGCCGGGGATGTGTTTCAAGACAAGATCGAGCGCCAGTCGCGACATCAGTTCAAAGCTTGTAACAAGCCCGCCCGTCTTCTCCTGCGCCAACGCGAGGAGCGCGACCGCCGCTTGCGCGGAAGGAACGCTGATAAACGCCGTGACGGTGATCGACGGCAATGGAAAAAGCTTCAACACCGCGCCGGTGACGACGCCGAGCGTTCCTTCCGCGCCGATGAAAAGTTGTTTCAGATCATAGCCCGTATTGTCTTTGCGAAGACGCCGGAGGCCGTTCCAGATTTCGCCGGACGGCAGCACGGCTTCGATCCCGAGAACGAGCTCGCGCATATTGCCGTAGCGCAGCACATTGACGCCGCCGGCGTTCGTCGAAATGACGCCGCCGATCTGGCACGATCCTTCCGAGCCGATCGACAGGGGAAAGAGGCGGTTCACCGCGCGCGCAGCAAGCTGCGCTCCGGCGAGCGTCACCCCCGCGTCGACCGTCATCGTGGCGCCGAGCGGCGACACATCGCGAATTTTCCGCATGCGGCTAAGGGAAAGCAGGATTTCCGGCCCATAGGGAATCTGACCGCCGACCAGCCCGGTATTGCCGCCCTGCGGGGTGATCGCAATGTTGTGATCGGCGCAGATTTTAACGACCTTCGCCACTTCCTCGGTCGAGGCGGGCGCGACAATCAACGCTGCTTCGCCCGGCCAGCGCTCGCGCCATTCCGACAAATAGGGGCCCCGATCAGCGCCCTCGATCACTCCCCTCGCGCCGAGAACGGCGCGAATCGCTTGAACAGCGGCGGGCGGGGGCGGCGAGAACTCGGCGGGGGCTTTCATGACGGGGCATCTTTCTCCTCGGCCACAAGGCGTCAAGAAATTTCCAGAAATCCATTCGTACTCGCCCGCAAAAACCTGTATAGAGCCGGCCGACGGGGAACCTTCAGATCAATTGCTGGGAGAAATAGAATGTCGAAATTGCGGTTGATTGCGTTTGCGAGCGCTGCGGCGCTGGCGCTTGTCGCCTGCGGGAAGAACGCCGCGCCGGCGACCGACAACGCCGCCGGGGCGGATCAGACGACGGCGAGCGAAGATAATGGCGATGCGATGCCGAGCGCGGCCGCACCGAGCGAATCGGCGGCGCCTGCTGCTGCGCCCGACTATGACGCCATCGCGCAGGCGGCAGTCGCGAGCGCGGATCGGCCTGCCGACGATGTGGCGCGCGACGCCCAGCGTAAGCCGGCTGAGACGCTTGCCTTCATGGAAATCGCGCCAGGACAAAAAGTCTTCGAAGTGGAGGCGGGCAAAGGCTATTATACCGAACTCATGTCGCGGGTCGTCGGCCCGACCGGGTCGGTCGTCATGCAGGAGGCGGAGCCATTACGCAAGTATGTCGCCGACTCGCGGCCGGCGCGCCTCGGCGATAACCGTTTGCCCAATGTCCGCGAGAGCTTTACGAACTTTGACCAGCTCGACGCGGCGGACGGCAGCATCGACCTTGTCACCTGGGTTTGGGGCCCGCACGAACTCTATTTCTATCCCGACGGGGTGAGCCTCGGCGATCCCGCCAAATCCTACGCCGAGATCTTCCGTGTACTGAAACCAGGCGGAATTTTCGTCGTTATTGATCACGCCGCTGTTCCCGGCTCGCCCGAGACCACTGGCGGCGACCTTCACCGCATCGACAAGGCGATCGTCGTCAATCTGGCGCAGGCCGCCGGGTTTGTGATCGACGCCGAAAGCGATTTCCTAGCCAACCCGAACGATCCGATGACGGCGAAGATATTCGATCCGTCGATCCGAGGAAATACGAGCCAGTTTGCGGTTCGCTTCAAGAAGCCGCAATAGTCCCGGCTTTCACTAAAGTCTTTGCAGCGGGCGGCGCGGATCGCGCCGCCCGTTTTGCATTTTCAGGCGCGTTTTGCAGCGGCGGCGCGCGTCAGGCGATCGTTGATCGCCTCGCCGAGCCCTTCGCTCGGTACGGGCGCGGCGGCGATTCCCTTCAGCTTTTTCTCGCGAGCGAGCGCGTCCAGCGCCCGCAAATGCGCGAAGAAATTAGCGGCGGCCTCGCGAAGGTCGCCTTTGGCGCTCAGATTGAGCGTATGGGGATGATCTAGCGGCGCCGGACCGAAGGCGAGAAAGGCCTCATCCGATTCCGGCTTTTCGGCATTGAGCCGCAACGGCGCCCTCGGCGCATAATGGCTTTCCATCATGCCGGGCGCTTCGATTTTCGCGCCGCCGCCGCGCTTCGCCTTCTTGCCGATAACGCCTTCAATATCGGCCAAGGCGAGCCCGCCGGGGCGCAGCAGAACAGCCTCGTCGCCATCAATTTTCAGAATCGTTGATTCAAGGCCGATCGCCGAGGTCCCGCCGTCGAGAATCATGTCGACCGTGTCGCCGAGGCTCTCCTTTACGTGCGCGGGCGAGGTCGGACTGAGAGCGCCCGAACGATTGGCGCTCGGTGCGGCGAGAGGGAGGCGCGCCGCTTCGATGACCGCGCGCGCGATCGGATGGGCCGGCGCGCGCAGCGCGATCGTGTCGAGCCCGGCGCTGACGAGCAACGATAATTTTGAATCGCCGCGTCGCGGCAGAACCAGCGTCAGCGGCCCCGGCCAGAACGCCTGGACGAGTTTTTCCGCGAGCGGCGAAAAGTCCGCCTGTGCGCGCGCCGCCTCAACGCTGGTCACATGGACGATCAGCGGATTGAACCGCGGCCGGCCTTTCGCCTCGAAGATCCGCGCGACGGCCTTGTCGTTGGTTGCATCCGCCGCGAGGCCGTAAACGGTCTCGGTCGGAATCGCGACGAGCCCGCCGGCGCGGAGTATTTCCGCGGCGCGTTTGATCTCGGTCCGGTCAATAATCGCCATGGGCGTTGCTTAAGGCGGCGAGCGTCGCCGCGCCAGCGATTGTGCAGCGCGGCGCCATCGGGGCTGGCTTCGCGCGCCGGCGCATGACAATCTCCGTGGCCCAAAGCGGCAGAGATAAGCAAAAGGAGGGGGTCTTGTCCGACAGCAAAGCGAGCGGGCGCGCGCTCGAGTTCACCTTGAGGGGCGTCATCCTCGGCATCGCCATCACCCTCGTTTTTACGGCAGCCAATGTCTATCTCGGCCTTAAAGTGGGGCTCACCTTCGCGACCTCGATCCCGGCCGCCGTCATCTCGATGGCGGTGCTGTCAGCATTCAAGAATTCGACCATCCTCGAGAACAATATCGTGCAGACCGTCGCGAGCGCCGCCGGCACGCTCGCGGCGATCATTTTCGTGCTTCCAGGGCTAGTGATCGTCGGCTGGTGGCATGGATTTCCTTTCATTCAGAGCTTCCTTGTCTGCGCGGCGGGCGGCGTGCTCGGCGTGTTGTTCACGATCCCGTTGCGGCGGGCCATGGTGACGACTTCGGACCTTCCCTATCCGGAAGGCGTCGCCGCCGCCGAAGTGCTGAAAGTCGGCGATCAGGCGCGCGGACAGGCGACCCATGAGGCGCGCGAAGGCTTGATGGCCGTGATCTATGGCGCAATCGCCTCGGCCGGCCTCGCCATCATCGCCGCGACGCGCGTCGCAACATCGGAATTCCAGAAATTCTTTCAGGTCGGCCCGAATGCCGGCTCCGGATTCGACATGGGCTTTTCGCTTGCGCTCGCCGGCGCCGGCTATCTTGTCGGCATTTCGGTCGGCCTCGCGATGCTTCTGGGGCTCGTTCTCTCCTTTTTTGTCGCGCTGCCGATCCTGACATCGATGGCGACGCCCGGGGCAGGCGTCTCCTTTGCTGATTTCACGGCGGATATCTGGGTCCACAAAGTGCGCTTCCTCGGCGCCGGCGCGATTGGCGTCGCGGCGATCTGGACGTTGATCAAGCTCGGCGGGCCAGTCGTCTCCGGCGTCGTCTCGACGGTAACGGCTTCGCGCGCTTCGAAGGCAGGCGGCGCCGACCGGCGCGATCTCGACATGTCGCCAGGCTCGATCATCCTTATCACTGTCGTCTGCCTGGCGATCTCGGCATACGTGCTTTTCGAATTTCTCGGCTCGACGCCGCTTGGAACGAACGCCAGCACGCTGATCATCACCGCCATCCCCTTCATCTTTTTCGGCGGATTCTTGATCGCTGCCGTATGCGGCTATATGGCCGGCCTCATCGGCGCCTCGAACAGCCCAATCTCCGGCATCGGCATACTGGCGATCGTCATTTGCGCGCTGTTGATGGCCGTCATCGCCCAGCCCGCGACGGCGGAAGCAAAAGCCGCGCTCATCGCCTATGCCTTGTTCTCGACCGCGATCGTTTTTGCGATCGCCTGTATTTCGAATAACAACCTCCAGGATTTGAAGACTGGTCAGCTCGTCGGCGCGACGCCGCGCGCGCAGCAATGGGCGTTGATCGTCGGCGTCATCGCAGGCGCGCTCGTCATTCCGCCGGTCCTTAATCTCCTCGCGCACGCCTTCGGCTTTCAGGGCGCGCCGAATATCGACACGGTGACGTCCCAGCCCTTGCCGGCGCCGCAGGCGACCCTGATCGCCGCCCTCGCGCAAGGCGTGATCGGCGGCAATCTCGACTGGAAGATGATCGGCGTCGGCGGGGTTGTCGGCGTCGGGCTCATTCTGCTCGATGAATTGATGCGCATTCTGAAATGGGTGCGTTTGCCGCCGCTCGCGGTCGGCATCGGCGTCTACCTGCCGATGTCGGCGACCCTGCCCGTCGTCATTGGCGCGGTCATCGGCTTCATCTACGACGGCTGGACGAAGAGGACGCCGAATCCCGACTATTCAAAGCGCCTCGCAACGCTCGTTGCGTCCGGCATGATTGTTGGCGAAAGTCTCTTCGGCGTGCTGCTCGCGGGGCTCATCGTGGCGACCTCAAGCGAGGCCCCGCTCGGCCTTGTCCCGGCCGACTTTCCCTATCAATGGCAGATTGCGACCGCGCTATTCTTCGCCTTCATGTGGCTTTGCTATCTCTGGGCGATGGGCAAGGCGAAGAAAGCGCCGGCGAGCGCGCCGCACGGATAGAAAATCCGCGGGTTCTCAGTCCCGACGCGGTTTGATAGGCTAGCCTGCCGATAACGCCTTCAAATCTGAAAGGCGTCTGCTGATGCGCGAGCGGCTCCAGTTCACCCAGTCATGGTCGCGCCGGACGATCCTGGCCGGCGCGATCGCCGGCGCGACGCAATTTTTTACACCGCGGAAGGCGCGAGCGACGACGGCGCCGCGCCCCAGGAGACGATTCATGGACCTTGAAAGATTTATCGAAGATTGCATCGCGGCGTCGAATGACGCCTCGCCTCAAGCGGCTGTGCGGGAAGTTCTCTCAAAGGGCGTTTCCGATCCTGACGCCATGCTGGCGGCGGTCGGCGAGCCGAGGGAGGCCGGGATCACCGTGCTGCATCGCTCTCCCTCGCTCACCATTTTCAACGCCGCATGGACGCCCGAAATGCAGCTGATGCCGCATAACCATCTGATGTGGGCGTTGATCGGCATTTATACCGGCCGCGAGGACAATATCTTCTGGCGAACCGGCGGGCGCGCCATCAAGACAAGCGGCGTGCAGGCCTTATTCGCCGGCGACGTCGCAACCTTGCCGGCCGACGTGATTCATTCTGTCTCCAATCCGCTTTTGCGGATGACTGGCGGCATCCACATTTATGGCGGGGACTTTTTCAACACGACGCGCAGTCAATGGAATCCCGAGACGTTGGCTGTCGAGCCGTCCGACGGCGATTCGATCAGGCGCATTTTCGAAGAGGCCAACGAGCGGATGCGTCGCTGCAGCTGATGGGCGGCGCTGCGCGCCGCGCGGATAGGGAGCCTGTCGCTGCTATTCAATTTTAGTTCGAGAGTTAGCCTCAAATCGGGTGAACTGGATTGCGATGCCTAAAGATAACAGTAAGAAGGCAACCACGAAGTACAGGATGTAAATGTAATTGTGCGCAGCCTTTTCGGAAACCACGCTGATTAGTTTTGTCGTTAGTGGGGGGATGTCAGGGCACGCCTTTTCTAAAGAAGCGGCAACCTCTACGCTGCCGAGCAAAAGCTGATAATAATAGAAATAATCAAGCAAGAACATTGCTACAAGTATTAATAGGCCGCCGAGTGCTATCCATGCACCGAAACGTATTCCGAGGAAGCGAGGGTGATGTTCGGACGCTTGGGTCACGAATAGTGCCGCAGCACCGACGACTGCGGGCATAATCCCAAGCACCGTCGCCCGCGTAGACATAAGCATTTCGTTGAAATGCGTGGCCACCTGTACAACCTCGGACCACTTCTCTATGTCTAAGGCGCAATACATAATTAGAGACGCTTTTAGGTGCCATTGTATATTTACCGGACATTTCTTGTTTGAGAGTTAATCTGGTACATTTCAGATGATCTGCAACAACCTCTGGTCGCCTTAGCCTCAACGCCTGTAAGAAGTTGTTCGCGGCTTGATGACGAGTTCTGCCATGACCTATTCCATGCCCGTCCGCGACATGCGCTTTGCGCTCGATCACATGGCGGGATTCGAGGCGCTGGCGCGTTCGGGCGCCTATCCCGATCTTTCCGACGACATCGTGACCGCGATCATGGAAGAGATGGGGAAATACTGCGGCAATGTCGTCGCGCCGCTCAATGAAGAAAGCGACCGAAACGGCGCGCGGCTTGAAAATGGCGTTGTCAGGACGCCGCCCGGCTTTAAGGAAGCCTACAAGCAATATGTCGAGGGCGGATGGAACGCGCTTGCTTTCCCGACCGAGTGGGGCGGGCAGGGCCTGCCGCAGACCCTGGCGCTCGCGCTCGTCGACGGGCTCAATCAGGCGTCGATGTCCTTCGCGATCGGCACGACGCTGACGACCGGCGCCGTGAAGGCGATCCTGCATGCGGGAACGGACGAGCAGAAGAAGCTGTTCCTGCCGAAGATGGTCTCCGGCGAATGGACCGGAACGATGAACCTCACTGAGCCACAAGCGGGCTCGGATCTTTCCGGTATTCGCACGAAGGCCGAGCCCCTCGGCGATGGCCGCTACAAGATCAACGGCCAGAAGATCTTCATTACCTATGGCGATCACGACATGACGGAGAACATCGTTCATCTCGTGCTTGCGCGTCTGCCTGATGCGCCGGAAGGGACGGCCGGCATCTCGATGTTCCTCGTCCCGAAGGTCCATGTGAAGGCCGATGGCTCTCTCGGCGCGCGCAATGACGTTCAATGCCTGAAGCTTGAAGAGAAGATGGGGCTTCACGGCAGCCCAACCTGCGTCATGGCGTTTGGCGAGAGGGGCGAATGCATAGGGACCCTGCTCGGCGAAAAGCATAAGGGCCTTCGCAATATGTTCGTGATGATGAACGCGGCGCGGCTCGATGTCGGCATGCAGGGCGTCGGCGTGGCCGAGCGGGCGTTCCAGCGCGCTTTGGCCTATGCCGTGGAGCGCCGCCAAGGCCGCGCGCCCGGCGCCAAGACGGGCCCCATGGTCGCGATTTACGAGCACCCCGACGTGCGGCGCATGCTCTATTCGATGAAAGCGCTGACCGAGGCCGCACGGGCCATCTGCTATGCGAACGCCGTCGCTTATGATCTCGCGCGCCATGCGCCGAAAGAAGAAGAACGCGCGAAAGCCAAGGCTATCGAAGAATTGCTGACGCCGATCTCGAAAGCGTGGTCAACCGATCGCGCCAATGAAATCGCCTCGCTTGGCGTTCAGGTTCATGGCGGCATGGGCTATATCGAGGAGACGGGCGCCGCCCAGCACATGCGCGACGTCAGGATCGCCGCGATCTATGAAGGCTCGAACGGCATTCAGGCGATCGATCTTGTCGGGCGCAAGGTGCAGGGCGACGACGGCAAGTCGGCGCGCGCCTTCATCCAAAATATGCGCGAGGAAGCGATCATTCTTAAAGCCGGCAAGCGCGATGATTTGAAAGCGATAGGCGCGCGCCTTTTTGACGCGACGAATGCGCTTGCGAAATCGACCGATTGGATTCTGGCGAGCGCGAAAGATCCGAATAATGCGCTCGCCGCTGCGACGCCTTATCTGAAGCAGTTCGGCAATGTGGTTGGCGGTTATTATCTCAGCAGGGGCGCCGTCGCCGCGGCGCTACTCGAGAAGGAGGCGGGCGCCGACAAAGCCTGGCTTGAGAGCAAGATTGCGATCGCGCGCTTCTTTGCAGAAAATTATCTGACGGAGGCCGCGGGGCTCGCGCCCGCCGTCGCGGTCGGCGCCGGCGTCGTCAAAAAGCTCGACCCGGCGGCGCTCGCGGGCTAACGGCTTGAAGCGTTATGGCGAGCGAACTTGCAATGGCCCCCAAAAACCAAAGGTCCTCGGAGGCGGCCAAATGCGCGACCAAGAAGAAAGGGCGCCGATCTCGACGCCAATGAATCGGAAGCGGCGGCGATCATGACCAATCTCACAGCCGGCGACATCGGTGAAGAAACATTCGCGCTCCCGCTTGAAGATAATCGCGAGGCGGCGTGAACGATCTCGGTTTCTTCGAATATCTCCAGCTCGTGATCTTCTACGTGAGCTGGCTTTATTTTCCGGCGGCAGTCGTTCTCGCCTGGATCATCGCGAGGCGCGCGCGGCGCCAAAAGATCATCGCTGCTTTAGCGCTCGCCGCGCTCAGCGTCCTTGCCTATGCGCGCTTCGTCGAGCCAAGCATTCTCCTCACGGTCGATCACGATATTCGCCTGAAGCGCTGTTTTGCAGAGGCTGGCGCCTTTCGTCTCGCCGTCGTATCGGACATGCATATCGGCCTCTTTCCGAACACGACTCCGGTCGCCCGCATCGCCGCGCGCCTTAAGGCGATTGCGCCGGACGCCGCTCTCATCGCCGGCGATTTCGATTATTTCCTCGCTCCTAGCCGGTTTGCGAAGACCTACGCGCCGCTGGGCGCGATCGGCGCGCCAGTCTACGCCGTTCTTGGCAATCATGATGTCGGCATGTCTGGGCCCGATGTCGGCGCGCCCTTGACGGCGGCGCTGGAAGCCGACGGCGTCGACATGATCGACAACAAGCACGCGGAAATCACATTGAATGGCGCCGGCATCGAGCTTGTCGGCCTCGCCGAGCTCTGGCAGGGCCGCGAGGATTTGAGTCTCGTCGCCGAGCCGTCGCCGATGCCGCGCATCGTGCTCGCTCATCACCCGGAAGCGATTTACGGCCTGCCCGCCGGCGACGCGCGTCCGGACCTTCTCGTCGCCGGCCATACGCATGGCGGGCAGGTCTGGCTGCCGGGCCTCACCTGCTTCCTCGCAAAGCTTGCTTGTCTTGTGACGCGCTATGGCGAAAAAGATGTGGGGAGGACCGAGGTTTTCGTCACATCGGGGACGGGCATGGTCGATTTGCCTTTGCGCTTTCTCGCCGCGCCGCGCATCGACGTGCTCCATGTTGCTTACGATGCGTGCGATTCCGCAGGTCAATCGCCAAAATGAAACAAGGACAGGTCGCGCTGTCCGGAATCGAAAAGATAAAATTTTATCTATATTTGCGGGTTGAATAATTTTCTCAACGTGAAATCCGCGGCTGACGGCGCCGGGTTGTAGCCCTCGCAACGCATTCCGGCAGGCGCGAGGCGGGCCCAAATATTGCATCAAATAACCGATGATGGATGATCTACAGTTGATCAAGAGCTATGCGGACGAAGCGGGCGTCGGATGCGTCATCCGCGGGGATCATGTTGCGATCGACATCCTGTGGGTTTCGCTCGGCGCCGCCGGCGAGGAGCGCCGTTTTGAAATGGCCGCTCGCGTCGCCTCGATCGATGAGGCGCGAGCAGCCATTACGACGTTGTCGCTCGCCAAGCGGTCCAATCCGTCGCTGCTCGATTCTGCTTACAATCCGGCTGCCATCGACTAATCTTCGCGCCTTGCGGGCGAGGAGAAAGACATGGCGAATCTCAAGGGAAAGACGCTGTTCATCACTGGGGCGTCGCGCGGCATCGGGCTCGCGATAGCGCTCCGCGCGGCGCGCGATGGCGCCAATATCGCGATTGCGGCGAAAACAGCGACGCCGCACAAGCATCTGCCAGGGACGGTCTACAGCGCGGCTGAGGAAATTGAGAAAGCCGGCGGCAAGGCGCTGCCCCTGGTCGTCGACATTCGTTCCGAAGAACTCGTCAAGGAGGCCGCGGAACAGACGGCTGCGAAATTTGGCGGGATCGATATCTGCATCAACAACGCCTCGGCGATTTCGCTCACCGGCACCGAAGCGACCGAGATGAAGCGCTGGGACTTGATGCACCAGATCAATGCGCGCGGAACATTTCTCGTTTCGAAAACCTGCATTCCATATCTGAAGGTGGCGAAAAATCCGCATGTCTTGATGCTCTCCCCGCCGCTCGACATGCGCGCCAAATGGTTCGCGCCGCATGTCGCCTATTCAATGGCGAAATACGGCATGTCGCTATGCGTGCTTGGCATGGCGGAAGAGTTCCGCGGCGACGGAATTGCTTTCAACGCGCTCTGGCCGCGGACGACGATCGCGACCGCCGCGGTAGAGTTCGCGCTTGGCGGGGAGGCGATGATGCGCGCCTCGCGCAGCGTCGACATTATGGGCGACGCGGCGCATGCGATCTTGACGAAGCCGGCGCGCGACTTCACCGGCAATTTCTGCATCGACGATAACCTTCTCTATGACGAAGGCGTGCGCGATTTCGAGAAGTACCGCGTCGATCCGTCGAAGAAGCTCTTGCCGGATTTCTTCGTGCCGGATAGCTATGCGCCGCCGCCGGGCGTTGCGGAAACGCTGGCGGCGTCGATGTTCGCCGTATAGTCGCGCATTAATGACGATGGTGGTGCGGCTCGACATTGAGCCGGCCACATTTGCCGCATTTGACGACGACGCCATGAACGTCGTGGTGGCTGACATTGATGAAAAGCTTCGTCTTGCAGCCGCCGCACCGATAAGTCTCGTCCCCGCCACCTTGGCGCGCAGGCTTTCCCGCCTCATGCTGCAGGACTTCGGCGCCGTCGGCTTCCTCGAGGCTGACCAGGATCATGTCGAATTGCGGCATAGCGGGTCTTATCTGCGCCCTTTTGGCCAGGGAAACAGCATCGGCACGCGCTTTCTATAATTGAGATATTCCTCCCCGAGCGAGGCGATGAGCAGCTTTTCCTCGAGCCTCGCCTTCATCCAGAAGCCGAGGATGATGAGAACAAAACCGGCGAGGGAAATCGAGAACCCCTTGATCGCCGCCATCGCGCCGGCGCCGAGGATGAGTCCGGTGTAGATCGGATGGCGGACAATCCCAAAAGGCCCCTTATCGACGACGCGATGTCCTTCTTTTCGTTGCACGCTGCCGGACCAGAGGTTGCCCATTGTAAGGCGCGCCCAAAACGCAAAGACCGCGCCGAAAAGGCCGACGCCGACCATGACCCATGCCGCGCTTTCAGGGAGCGCCCATAGCTTCAGTGAGAAGGAGGCAGAAAAACTCAGGGCGTGCGGGCCCCGCGACGTCGATACGCCGTCAATGGAGAAAAGAAGAAAGAAGCCGATTATGGTTACGACCATGTAGGGCGCTTGGCTGAGGAAGCCGGCGCGCTCGGCCGGGCGACTTGAGAATCCGGCCATCAGCACCCAGACGGCCGCCCAAACCATCCAGATTGCGAGCAAGATGTTCTGCGGCGTGTCATCAAATATCGAAATAGCCGTCTCCTCCATTGCGCGCGCGTAGAATACCGTCCCTCACGCGTCACGGCCAGACAAAGCTAGCTAGCCGCGCGCCGGATCAAATCCTCGTAAAAGGCTGAAGCGCGCGCGAGCGTGTCGATTCTCACGCGTTCATTGGTTCCGTGAAAGAGTTCGAGCATGTCCGGAGTGAAGGTAAATGGCAAATAGCGGAAATTGGCGTCCGATATTTCAGGATAATGCCGGCTGTCGGTCCCCCCGATCATCAAGGATGGAGCGACTGGAACGGCCCCGAATATCGCCCGCGTCGAGGCGGCGAGGGCGGCGTATCCTTCATTTTCTGTCGGCGATGGCGGCGTCGGTTCGCGCCCGTCGAGAAGTTCAACCATAACGCGCTTGTCGTTTATCAGCCGTTCGGCGCGGGCCTCGACGCCGGCGACGCTGTCGCGCGGATGAATGCGATAGTTGACGATCGCCTCCGCCTCCTGCGGCAGGACGTTCGACTTCGTCCCGCCGCTGATGATTGTCGCTGCGGTCGTCGTGCGCATCGAGGCGGCGGCTGCCGGGTCTTTGGCGAGCTTTGCCTTAACGAGCGGGCCTGTCAGCCACAGATTGGCGAGCGCAACGCGCTCCACAAAGCTTGTCTCCGGCGCAATCGCGTGCAGGAAGGCGACGATGTCCCCGCTAAACTTCAATGGATAGGGATGATCAGTGACCGCGATGACGGCGCGAGAAACGAGGCTCACCGCCGTATCCTTGCCGGGCGCGGAGGAATGCCCGCCAGGCGCCGTCGCCATCAAACGCAAAGTCGCGCTTCCCTTTTCGGCGACGTCGATAAGTGCAACCGGCGCATCGACGCCGGGAATGAGATCCTTGACGACGCCGGCGCCCTCGTCCTCCATCCAGGAGAAATGCACGCTGCGGGCTTTCAAGATTTCCGCAATCTTGCCGGCGCCGTTGTCCCCGCCAAGTTCTTCGTCCTGACCGAGCAGGATGTAGATGTCGCGCGACGGGCGAAAGCCGGATTGGGCGAGGCGCTCGATCGCTTCCAACAAGGTGATGAAAGGCCCCTTGTTATCGAGAGCGCCGCGTCCCCAGACCTCGCCTTCGGCGATATCGCCGGAAAAGGGCGGGTGCGTCCAGCGATCTTCCGTTCCGGGTTCGACCGGCACGACGTCGAGATGGCCGATAAAACCGATCGGCTTTTGCGTCGCGTCCGTTCCTTGCCAGTGATAGATCAGCGAATGGCCATTGACGATTTCGCGGGTCATCGCCGCATTCGCCGCCGGATAGGTCGTCGCGATCCAGTCGATCAGGTCGTCAAAGGCCTGCGCATCAAGCGTTCCGCCTTGCTCCCAGGAAACCGTCTTGAAACGGATCGCTTCGCCGACGTGCCTGGCGATTTCATCGCCATTGACGGCGATCGGGGGGAGCGGCGCCTCTTTCACCGCTGCGGGGAGCATAAGGGCGCGCGCCACGCATAGGGCGAAGACGGCGATCATGAGGGCGGCGACGCCGAACCCGACTTTTTTCATGGAATGTCCTTTCGCCGGTCTGGCGTCCCCCGTCGCCCGAGACTACTTAGCTATGGAACGTCGGTCGAGGCTTGGCGGCAGGGAAGCGTGACCACCCTTTTTTATTCGCACCAGATGTTCGCAGCGCATCAGGTTCCGGAAGGCCATCCTGAAAATGCGCGACGTCACGCGGCGGTCGAACAAGCGCTTGCCGGCGAGGAGTATTCGCAGCTCCTGCGGCGCGAAGCGCCATTGGCGACGGCCGAGCAAATCAACCGCGTGCACGATGACGGCTATCGGAGAGCGCTTTCGCGGGCGGCGCCGGAGGCAGGTCTCGTCCGGCTCGATCCCGACACCTGGCTCGGCCCTTCGAGCATGGAAGCGGCGATGCGCGCGGCCGGCGCCGCCTGCGCCGCAGTCGACGCGATTTACGCCGGCGAAGCGCGCAA
>OBLQ010000464.1_pt1 | contig 15499 bp, 13 predicted proteins | sample 1519881 | NCBI WGS metagenome assembly OBLQ01 (sample SAMN01911456, study PRJEB22533) | soil metagenome | biome: Soil | place: Malaysia | collected 2012-04-30 | depth DG_metagenome m | reverse complement strand
CGAACGGCCGCCCAGGCGACGCCGGTCTCGCGCGCCGTCTCGATCGCGGCCTCCATCGCACGGTGGAGCGCAACCGGACCGGGCGCCCGATCGGCCTCGACGAGGACGACCGCAGGACGGGGGCGCGAGATCGCGATCTCCGGGCGCGCGTTCGCCGCTCCCTCCTCGCACAGCTCGACGTACCGCAGCGCACGCGAGACCCCGTGCGAGTCAATGCCGCGCAGATTCGCCCAGACGAGCACACGCGCAAGCACGGCGGCGTCCTCCTCCCGCATGCCGTGGCCGACGTAGATGCCGGCGACGAGCTCCTCGAGCTGCGACGCGGCGACGGTGACGCGTTCGGGCGGCATGAGTGGCCCTCCTACTTCGGGAGATGGACGTTGACGATCGCGCTGCCGGCGGCGAAGGCCCGCTCGAGCGCCGGCCCGATCTCGGCCGGCTCGCGGACGTTCTCCGCATGCATGCCGAAGGGGGCGGCGAACTCGGACAGCTCCGGCTGGGTGCTCAGGTCGACGCCGAGGAAGTGGCCGGTCTCGACGGCGGCGCCACCCGGGTAGAAGCGGAGGTGGTTCAGCTTCATCGAGAGGTACTGCGCGTTGTTGAAGATCACGACGACGAGCGGTAGCCCCAGGTCGCGCGAGGCGGCGAGCGAAGGCAGCACCGGGTTGTAGAGGAAGGCGCCGTCGCCGATCGCGAGCACGACCGGCCGGTCGCGGGCGGCGTACTTCGCGCCGAGCGCGACGGGCAGCCCTTGACCGAGGCCGCCCTGGACGTAGTGGTACGAGTCCTTCGCCCCATCGAGGCGCGCGCGGAGGATCCGGCTGTGCGTGATCGTCTCGTCGACGAACAGCGCGCCCTCGGGTGCCGCCTCGCGCAGCCGGTCGACAAGGAACGGCGCCCCCTCCTCAGCGGGCTCGGGCACCGGATGGGACGCGGCCAGGCGCGCACGGCGGTCGCCCACGTCGACGCGGCGATCTCGTACGGCCTCGGCGAGAGCCGCGAGCGTCGCGCCGACCTCGCCCTCGAGGTAGCGGTCAGCGCCGAGCACCTGGTAGACGACGTGCGGCCGCTGCGGGACGTCGTCGACGGCGACGACCGTCGCGGTCGCCGGCCGGTTGCTCGGCGGGTAGAACGGCGCACGAGATCGGAAGAGCGTCGTATAGGGAAAGATCAAGTCGGCGTCACGGAACGGCTTCAGCTCGGAGCCCTGATGGAGCGGGTTGTCCCGCGGGAAGTTCGCGCAGACCGCCGACTGCGGCTCGATCACCGGCAGCGCGAGCAACTCCGCCAGCTCGACCAGCGCGTCGTAGCCGCCGGAGGCGCGGCCGGCGCTCTCCGTCACGACGAGCGGCCGCTCTGCCCGGACGAGCAGATCGGCGACCGCCTCGATCTCGTCCGGTGGTGTGACGCGGCGACCGGCGGGGGCGACCGGGCGCAGCTCCCGACGGTCGACGGGCTGGAGCAGCACTTCGAGCGGCACGTTCAGGTAGACCGGCCCCTCGGGTGGGCGCCGCGCCAGCTCGACGCCGCGAACCGCCATCCCGGGGAGCGTCTCGACGCTGCCGACCTGGTTCGCCCACTTCACGTAGCTGGAGACCAGCGTGTGCGGGCCCCCGACGATCGAGAGGTTGCGGTACCACTGCCCGCCCGGGTCGGGCCCGTCACCCTCCCCGTACGTCACCGACTCCGACGAGCAGACGAGCATGGGCACTCCCGCGAGCTGAGCTCCGTGGATCGCCGAGGCGCCCTGGAGGAGCCCGGCGCCTGCGTGAAGCAGGACGCCGGCGGCGCGCCCCGAGACGAGGCCGTAGCCGGTCGCCATCCCCACCGCGGTCGTCTCGTGCCAGAGGTCGTGGTACGCCGGTGCCACCTCGCCGTCCCGGGCCCGCCGCGCGACCGCCTCCCACACCGGTGCCCACTCCGACCCGGGCGAGGAGAAGACCACCTCGACGCCCGCGGCCAGGAACGCGTCGAGCAGCGCCTCCCCGCCGTCGTAGGGGCCGGCCACGAGCCCGCTCAGGCCGCGGTGGCGACCGGAATCGGCCAGTCGAGGCACTCGCAGATGCCGCGCCCCATCACATACTCCAGCGCATCGTCGGAGAGCCCCATGTGCTTCGTGAAGTGCTCCACGAGCGCCGTGTACGTGAGCCCGTGGCCCATGAGGCGCGTGATGTCCGTGCCCCAGAAGCAGCGCTCCGGCCCCATCTTGTCGATCAGCGCGCGCACGTACTTGTTGATGTTCTCGTACGGATACGGCTTCGTCGAGTAGCCGGGCACCGCCGACACCTTCACGTAGATGTTCGGATGGACATGCAGGTCGGCGGTCTCCTGCACCCAGTAGTCGATCGCGTCGTCGACGCTCCGAGCCAGGATGCCCATGTGGTCGATGATGATCCGAAGCCCCGGGTGACGCTGCGCGATCTGCCCGAGCTCGGCCTTCCAGATCGGCGCGTGCACCATCACCTTGATCCCGAGCTCCTCTGCGACCGGCCAGAACCAGTCGGCGGTGCCGTCGATCATCCAGTTCCGGTCGATCGGCCGGTGGAAGGTCAGCCGGACGCCCTTGACCGCCGGGAGTGTCACGTACTCGCGCAGCTGCGCCTTCCCCTCCTCCGGCTTGTTCAGCGTCACCCGGGCCATGATCCCGAAGCGGTCGGGATGCTTCTCACAGGCCTCGAGCGAGTAGTCGATCCGGTCGCCCTCCCAGGACGGCGGAACGATGACGGCCCGATCCACTCCGGCCTCGTCCATCAGCTGGAGGCATTCCTCGTAGCTGAACGCCTCCTCGCGGTGGCCGTTCAGGCGGATCCGCTCGCGGGCGCCCGGCACCCACGGGCGATCGGGGGTCTCTTCCAGCCAGATATGGACCTGTGAGTCGACGATGAACAACTCGGCTCCTATTTCACTCGGCGGGGGACGACGGAGAAGGCAACTTTTGTGTGCAGTCCGTTCAATCGGAGTCGGACATCGACAGTGCGAGCTTCCCGCGGGCGTGTTCGTTCTTGAGCAACTCGAGTGTGCGCGGTGCCTCCGCGAGCGGGAAGACCCGCTGCACGGGAACGCGCAGCCGGCCGGAGGCGGCGTCCGCCACGATCCGGGCGAGCAGAGCGGCGTCTGGCCCGCTGTGGACGTTCGTGCCCGAGATACCCAGCGGCTCGAGCGCCTCCGGATCGGCGGCGCGGTGCAGCGAGGCGGCCCGACCGCCCGGACGCAGCAGTCCCAGGTGCTCCAGGAACGCGGGCTTGTAGCTGACGAGGTCGAGCAGCCCGTCGAGCGGCTCGGGATAGGAGACGCCGTCCCGATAGTCGATCACCTCGTCCGCACCGAGGTCGAGCAGGTAGTCCTCGTCCTCGGGCAGGCCTGTGGCGATCACGCGAGCGCCATGCCCCTTCAGGAGCTGCACCGCGTAGCTGCCGACGCCACCCGGAGCGCCGAGAACGAGGTGCTGCTCCCCAGGCTTCGGGTCGACCGCGTCGACGCAGCGGTAGGCGACCATGCCGCACAGCGGCAGGCAGGCCGCCTCGACGAAGGACAGCTCGTCCGGCTTTCCGACGAAGCAGTCGGCCTCGTTGGTGACGATGAGCTCCGCGAACGCCCCGCGGCCGAGGCGACGGCCGGTCGTGTAGCCGACGACCGCGTCGCCGGGCCAGAACCCGTCCACACCCGCGCCCGCCCGCTCGACCACGCCCGCGTAGTCCCGCCCGAGCGTGACCGGGAACTCGTACTCGAAGTTGTCCTTGAAGCGGCCCTCGGCCGCCTTCCAGTCGAACGCGGTCACGGAGGCGGCGTGCACCCGGATCAGCACCTGGTCGTCGCCGGGCTGCGGAACCTCGCGGCTCGCGAGATGCGGCGTGTCGTCGAAGCTCTCGATGAGCACCGCACGCGCCTTCACGACACGGCCTCCACGGCCTGACCGAGAAACACGTCGCCGATGTCGGGACGTGCGAGCAGCGCGTCCGCACGGTCCTTGAGGACGATGCGCCCGCCGGCCATCACGTAGGCGCGATCGGAGATGCTCAACGCCTCCCGCGCGCGCTGCTCGACGATCAGCAGCGAGACGCCGGACTTGGCGAGCATCGCCACCTGCGTGGTCAGCACCTGGTCGGCCAGCTTCGGGGCGAGCCCGGCCGTCGGCTCGTCGAGGACCATCAGCGTCGGGCGGGTCATCAGGACCCGCGCCATCGCGAGCATCTTCCGCTCGCCGCCCGAGAGGTGCCCTCCCTGTCGGCCCAGCAGCGCCTTCAGAGCCGGAAACACGTCGGTCACCTCGTCGATTCGCGTCCGTACCTCGGAGCGCCGTAGCGTGTAGCCGCCCATCTCGAGGTTCTCCCTCACGGTCAGCCGGGGGAACGTGTCCCGTAGCTGAGGCACGTAGCCGACCGACCGGCGACAGATCTGATCCGTGCTCATACCGGTCAGCTCGCTCTCCCCGAGCAGGACTCGGCCCGCCAGCGGCCGGATGACCCCGACCAGCGCCTTGAGCACGGTGCTCTTTCCGGCGCCGTTCGGCCCGACGATCGTCACGACCTCCTCGCGGTTCACGACGAGATCGACGTTCTCCACCACCGGCGTGCCGCCGTAACCGGCTGCCAGATCGGATACGACGAGGTGTGGCTCGGAGGCCTCAGCCGACGAGGTATGCACTCACGACCTCCTCGTTCCTCCGCAGGTCGGCCATCGAGCCGCTTGCGATGAGTCGCCCCTCGGCCATCACGAGCACCGAGTCGCAGACCCGCTCGACGGCGGCGAGCTCGTGCTCGACCATCAACATCGTGAGCCCGTTCTCCCGCAGGCGGAGAAGGTGCTCCTCGACGTTCCCTCTGAGGGTCGGGTTCACGCCGGCCATCGGCTCGTCCAGGAGGAGGACCTTCGGCCTGGACATCATGGCGCGCATGATCTCGACGAGCCGGCGCTGCCCTCCGCTGAGCTCGCCGGCGTACGTGTCGGCGTGATGCATCAGCCCGAACTCGTCCAGGAGGGTTCTCGCGTACAGCAGGAGCTCACGCTGACGTGGCCGGGAGTACCGGCGACCGAGCATCGAGCCGAGAAACGAGTCACCGGGCTGCCCGGGAGCGGCTACGAGCAGGTTCTCGAGCACCGTGAGACGCGCGAACTCGCTCGTGTGCTGGAAGGTACGAATCACACCGGCGCGCGCAACCCTGTGCTGGGACCAGCCCGCGAGATCCGAGCCCTCGAACAGGATCCGGCCCCGGGCGGGTCTGACGGCCCCAGCGAGCATCTTGAGGGCCGTCGACTTGCCGGCGCCGTTGGGGCCGATCAGGCCGGTGATCTGCCCCGGGGGAAGGGAGAGGGACAGGCTGTCGACGGCGACGACACCGCCGAAGTCGCGGTAGAGGTCGCTCGCCTCGAGCGTGGCCGCCGCAACGGTCTCCGGTCGCAGCTCCGGCCGGCCGCTCTCCCGGAGGCGCGGCTCCACGGTCAACGCCACGGCAGGGCCCTCGGGGAGCGCGAGCGACAGCTTCCGTCGCCGCTCAGGCACGATCCCCTGCGGCCGGAACCAGAGGAAGACCAGGATCAGCACGCCGATCAGCGCCGCCTGGATCGCCGCGTCGACCTCCGTGTAGCCGAGCGCCGGCATGAACTCCACCACCTCGGTGAAGACGCCGAGCACGAGCAGCGCCCCGAACGCCGCGCCGAAGTTGTTGCCGAGGCCGCCGACGATCACCGCAACGAAGGTGAAGAACGTCTCGCCGACACCCCAGGCGCCCGGTGACCACGCGCCGATGAACTCGACGAGGAAGGCGCCGCTGAAAGCGGCGATCGCGCCGCCGATCACGTAGACCTTCAGCGACTCGACCCGCGTGTCCGTTCCGATCGACTCCGCCGCCTCCGGGTTCTCGCGCATCGCCCGCAGCCGGCGCCCCCACGGGGACGACGTGATCCGGTCGACGAAGAAGAAGACGGCCACCACTCCGGCAATCGAGAACCCGACGAAGAACCAGCCGTACCCCGTCGCCGTGAGGTCGCCGAGGGCTCCAGAGAAGGGGTGCGGCACGCCGTAGAGGCCCTGGGAGCCGTTGAAGAGGTGCTGCTCCGTCCCGACCACGGTCAGGGCGATCGTCGAGACGACGAGCATCACCGTCGCCTGGAAGTCGCGCCGTCGCGGTCGTAACGCGAACGACCCGACGACGAGCGCGAGCAGCGCACCCGCGATCGTCGCGCCGATCAAGGGCAGCGGCCAGCTGAGGTGCCAGCCGAAGATGTAGAAGACGTCGACCGAGTGGTCTGCCTGCCCGAGCGCCATGACCCCGGCGATATAGGCGCCGATCGCCTGGAAGATGATGAACGCGAAGTTCATCACGCCGCCGACGCCGAACTGGAGGTTGAGCGACCAGGCCGCCATCACGTTGACGGCCGAGTAGACGACGATCGTGATGACGTAGTACTGATAGGCGACGCTCATACGAGGACGTCACCCCGCATCTGGACGCGTCCGCCGAAGAGACCCTGCGGACGGACGAGCAGCATCACGACGAGCAGCGCGAAGGCGACGACGCTCTTGAGGTTCGGGATCCAGATCGCGGCGATCTCGCTCGAGATGCCGATCACGAGCGCCCCGACCATCGCGCCGTAGGGCTCGCCGACGCTGCCGAAGACGGCGGCGGCGACGATGATCAGGAGAAAGCTCTGCCCGGTCGTCGTGTCGAAGGTGCCGAGGTCGATCGCGAGCGCTACACCCGCGAGCCCGCAGAGGAGCCCCGACGTCAGCCAGGCGATGTTGACGACGCGGCCGGTTGGAATCCCGCACGTGCGTGCGAGCGACGCGTCGTCGGAGGTGGCGCGCATCGCCTTGCCGACGCGCGTGAACTTGAACAGCGCGTGCAGGGCGAGCAGCGAGACGGCGGCGATGCCGATGATCGCGATCTGCCTCGGACTGAAGAACATGCCGAGGACGTGGTACGACCGCTGCGGCGGCAGCCGGTAGCCGTAGAAGGTCTCCGACGCCTTCATGAGCATCAGGTTTCTGACGATGATGGCGACGCCGACGGTGACGATCACCATCACGTGCGCCGAAGCGCCTCGTCGCATGAACGGCAGGTAGATCAGGCGGCTGATCGCGAGCGAGGCGACGGCGCCGGCCGCCCCCCCGGCGAGCAGCGCCACCCAGATGTTCGCGCCCGCGGTGATGTGAACGACGTACGCGATGAACGCGGAGAGGGTCATGACCTCGCCGAACGCGAGGTTGAAGAGGTTCGTGACGCCGAACTGGAGCGTGAAGCCGACGGCGCCGAGGGCGAGGATGGCCGCGGTGACGACGCCGTAGCCGATGCTGATGACGACCTGATGCATGTGGGAGCGAGTGGGTTGGAGGCAGCGAGACCCGGGGGAGCCCGAGCGGAGCGGCTCCCCCGGATGCAGTTCAGCTTCCTACGGGTGCGTCTGGGATTGCGGGATGCTAGCGATCGGCTTCCAGCCGGAGTTCGACGGGTCGAACTGCGACGCGGTGTACGGCCGGTTCGCCGTGCCGTACTTGTTGAAGATGAGGGCGCCGCTCGCGCCGATGTACCGGAACTTCTTGTGGTGCTTCATCGCCCGCACCGCCTGGGCGTAGGTGTAGACCCTGACCGCGCCCTTCTTCGACGCGCCGACCTTCGGGATGTACTTCACCCACACCTGCGGATCGGTCGAGTTTGCGAGGTCCATCGCCAGCGCGAACGTGATGACGCCGTCGAAGGTCGCCGCCACGTAGGGATTGACCTTCTGGAAGTCGTTGGCGCCGGCCTTGACCACCGACTTCGAGAACGCCTTGAACGCCGGTCCGGCGAGGTCGAGGTTCGGCGCGATGCTGATCACCGAGCCGCCCAGCGCCTTCGCGCCGATCGCCGACGTGACGGCGTCCGTCCAGTCACCCTGCTGCGAGCGTCCCGGAGTCACGATCGGCAGCAGGCTCCCGTTCTGCTGCTGCACCTGCGTCAAGAACGTCGCAGCCGTGCGGGCGTCCATGTCGCCGACGAACGCCTGCGGATGCAGGGCGAGCGCCTTCGAGATCTCCGTCTGGTACGACGCCTGATCCGGCGTGATCGTCAACTGCAGGAGCGTCTTCCCACCCAGCTTCTTGAACTTGCTCTCGAACGGGTCGATCACCGTCGTCCCGCCGGTGTCGCTCGTCCAGACCTCGACGATGTTCTTGTAGCCGTGCGTCGCCGCGAAGTACGCCAGCGCGGGCCCCTGCGTGCTGTCGCTCGGCGTGAGACGCCAGAAGTAGGGCGAGGTCTGGTTGTCGTAGCGAGGATCGCCCACCGTGTTCAACTCGGGGACCTTCGCCTGGTCGAAGAGCGGCAGGACCGACGGGATGTCGTTGCCGTCCGGGCCCACGATCATCGAGAGATGGCTCGTGGAGGCGATCATCCGAGTCGTGACCGGCACCGCGTCGGCCGGGTCGCCCTTGGTGTCGAAGTTCTGGCACTTCAGCTGGTGCCCGAGGATGCCGCCGACTGCATTGATCTGCCCGGCGGCCGCCTTGCACGAGATCGAGGCGTTCGATCCGAAGAAGGCGTTCGGTCCCGTGAAGGCATGAAGCACCCCCGCCGTGAGCGAATACGAGCCAGCCGACCGCCCTGCTGATGCACTGAGCCCAACCGCCGCGGCAACCACTGCGGCGCACATCGCCAGCGGGACTCCTCTGCGCAACACCTTCATACTCGTCCCTCCACTTGGAGATCACTCCGACCCTTCCTGCGCGCCACTTCTACACCGGCCCGATCCGCCGATGGTGAACCCTTACCTTGCGTGCATTGCACGCACGGCAAACCTCGGCTGCGCACCCGAAGAATCGAGAGGAGAGCCGGCCTAGCGAAGCAGCTTGTCGACGGTGATCGGCAGGTCGCGGACGCGAACGCCGGTCGCATCGTGGACGGCGTTCGCGATCGCCGCCGCCGTGCCGACGATGCCGATCTCCCCGACTCCCTTGCTCCCGACCGGGTTGATGTGAGGATCGACCTCGTCGATCCACGCGACGTCGATCCGCGGCACGTCCGCAGCCGTTGCGACGTGGTAGGAGGAGAGGTCCTTCGCCATGAAGTCGCCGTAGCGGACGTCCATCGGGCTCCGCTCGTGCAGGGCCATCGAGATTCCCCAGGTCATGCCGCCCAGCAACTGCGAGCGCGCGGTGCGCGGGTTCACGACCCGGCCGACCCCGAAGACCCCGAGCAGACGTGTCACACGGACGACGCCGGTCGCCCGCTCGACCGCGACCTCGGCGAACTGCGCACCGAACGCATGGCGCGCGAACGCTTCTTGCGCCTGCAGCTCGTCGCCGGTCTTCGCGAACGCTCGTAGGCCCTCCGACGGGATCTCGCCTCCTCGCTCGTCGATCTGCATCCGGAGCTGGCGGCAGGCGAGAACGATCGCGTGCCCCCAGGAGGCAGTGCCCTGCGAGGCGAACGCGCCGATCGCAAAGGGCAGACCCGAGTCTCCGAGCTCGACGTCGACGTCTTCCGGATCGACGTCGAGCTCGTCCGCGGCGATCTGAGCGAGAGCGGTACGGGAGCCCGTCCCGAGATCGACCGCCGCGAGCGAGACGGTGTAGGAGCCGCCGGCATGAGCCTCCACCCGCGCACTCGAGGGCCGCTGGACGGTCGGGTACATGGAGGAGGCGACGCCGTGGCCGACGAGCAGGTCACCCTCGCGGACAGCCGCTCGCGCCTCCCATCCGAACCGTTCGACCCCCTCGCGCAGGCATGCGACGAGGCCCCTGCTGCTGAACGGACGGCCGGTGTCGGGATCGACGTCGGGCTCGTTGCGAATGCGCAACTCGACCGGGTCGACGCCGCATGCCTCCGCAAGCTCGTCGAGGGCGGATTCGACGGCGAAGAAGCCGGGCGCCTCTCCAGGCGCGCGGCAGAAGCCGGGCGTCGGTACGTCCAGTCGCGCGAGACGATGGGTGTCGAAGCGGTTGGACGCCGCGTACATGACGCGCGTCCCGGTCGTCGACGGCTCGCAGAACTCGTTGAGCCTCGACGTCTGCGCGTACGCGACGTGCTCCCAGGCGGCCAGCCTGCCCTCGCGGTCGGCCGCCAACCGCACCCGTTGGATCGTCGGCGAGCGGTGACCCGAGATCGCGAACGTCTGCCGGCGACCGAGAGTGAGCTTCACCGGTCGTCCCGTCATCCGAGACGCCATGACCGCGACCACGAGATGAGGGCGCGGCATGCCCTTCGAGCCGAAGCCCCCGCCGACCATCCCGTTCAGGATGCGGACGTCCCCGGGATCGATGCCGAACAGGGTTGCGACCGCGTCGCGAGTCGCCTGTGAGGACTGCGTGGACTCGTAGACCGTCAGCGAGTCTCCCTCCCAGGACGCCAGTGAGGCGTGAGGCTCGAGCGCCAGGTTGTGCTGGGCCGGCGTCGTGTAGGTCCGGTCGACGACGACTTCGGCTTCGGCCAGTGCCGCGTCGACGTCCCCGTGCGTGGATTCGACCTTGCGGAAGACTGCGTGCTTCGGCGTGTACAGCTCCGGATGGTCCACCCGGAGCGTGGCGTCGTGCTCCTCGACCTCGATGTTCACGGCGACCAGGTCCGCAGCCTCCTGTGCCGTCTCGAGGCGCTCCGCGACGACCGCGGCGACGATCTGCCCGTAGTACGCCACGCGCGGCTCCTGGAGGACGAGCAGCTCTCCGTTCTCGACGGCCGCGAGCCGGGGAGCGTTCTCGTGGGAGAGGACTGCGAGCACCCCCGGCAGGGCGAGGGCCGCCGCCGCGTCGACGGAGGTGATCGCGCCTCGCGCTGCGCGGGCCTGCACGACCACCGCGTAGGCGACACCCTCGAGCCGATGCTCGTATGAGTAGAGAGCCTCGCCCGTCGCTTTCGCTCGACCGTCGCGTCGCTCGAGCGAGGCGCCAACCGCTGGCGGCGTGAGCCTCACGCCGCCAGCTCCGCGACCGTCTGCACGACCAGGTTGCGGGCGAGCGTGACCTTGAACGCGTTTCCGTGCAACGGACGCGCCGCCTCGAGGTCGAGGTCGACGGCAGCACCGACCGCTCGCTCGGTCAGCACCGCCCCGCGCAGCGCCTCTTCGGCGCGCACCGCACGCCACGGTCGAGGAGCGACTCCACCGAGGGCGATGCGCACGTCTGTCGCACCGCGATCGCTCACGTCGACGACTGCAGCGACGGAGACGAGCGCGAACGCGAACGAGGCGCGGTCGCGAACCTTCCGGTAGCGCGATCTGGTTCCCGGACGCGGCGGCGGGAGCTCGACCGCCGTGATCACGTCCGCTGGGCCGAGGACGGTGTCCCGGCTTGCGTCGTCGGCCGGAAGCCGGTGGAGATCGACGAGGGGGACGACGCGATCGCCGTCGGGGCCGGTCACGTGCACCTCCGCGTCGAGCGCGGCCAGCGCGACCGCGAGGTCCGACGGGTGCGTCGCGGCGCAGACGGCCGACGTCCCGAGGATCCCGAGCGCCCTGCTGTCGCCGTCCTGTGCACTGCAGCCAGAGCCGGCGTTGCGCTTGTTGCAAGGCTTCGCCAGGTCCTGAAAGTAGAGGCAGCGCGTGCGCTGGAGCAGGTTCCCGCCCACGGTCGCAAGATTCCGCAGTTGTGCCGATGCCCCGGAGACGAGCGCCTCGCTGACGGCGGGATAGCTGTCGCGCACGACCGGCGCTGCGGCGACCCGGCTGTTCGTGGCGCCGGCGCCGATCCGGACTCCTCCATCTGCCCGCGGGCTCACCTCGGTCTCGATGGCGCGGCGCACGTCGATCAGGAGCCCAGGCTCCTCGACTCCGAGCTTCATCAGGTCGACGAGGTTCGTGCCGCCGGCCAGCAGTCGCGCGTCCGGCCGGCTCGCCGCGAGCTGCACGGCCTCGGCGACCGAGGAGACGCGGACGTACTCGAACGACTTCATTCGACGGCCTGCACGACCGCGGCGACGATGTTGACGTAGGCGCCGCAGCGGCAGATGTTGCCGCTCATCCGCTCACGGATCTCGCTCTCGTCGAGCACGATGTCGGTGTCCGACACGTCGCGGGTGACTGCGCTCGGCCAGCCTTCGGCGACCTCACCGACCATCCCGACCGCCGAGCAGATCTGGCCGGGAGTGCAGTAGCCGCACTGCAGCGCGTCGTGGTCGACGAACGCCTGCTGCAGCGGGTGAGGCGACTCTCCGTCCGAGAGGCCCTCGATCGTCACGACCTCGGCGCCGTCGTACGCCACCGCCAGCGCCAGGCAGCTCGTTGCCCGGTACCCGTCGAGGAGGACCGTGCACGCCCCGCATTGCCCGTGATCGCAGCCCTTCTTCGCGCCGGTCAGGCCGAGGTGCTCCCGCAGGAGGTCGAGCAGCGTCGTCCGCGCGTCCACGACGGTCTCGACCCGGTTCCCGTTGACCGTGAGCGCGATCGGTAGCTCGATCATCCGCTCACGGCCGAGCGCCGGGCGGCTCGGGCGCGAACGAGCCTTCGTAGACCCAGTGCATGTCGTGCGTCCGGGGCGGCAGCATCCGCGGGTACAGCTCGCTGCGACTCACGTCGGAGGGCACTGGCTTCAGGGGTCGGCCGTGAGAGAGCGCCGCGAGCAGCTGCCGGGCATGGGTCTCGGCGAGAATCGCCCGGAACACCGCCTCCCGGAGGGTCGCGCCCACGATGACCGCCCCGTGCCACCGGAGGAGAAGGAGCGCCTCCCCGCCGAGGATCTCGATCATGCGCACCGCCTCCTCTCGCTTGCGGACGAGATCGGTCTCCTCGTAGAGCGGCATCGACTCAGGCCAGAAGCTCGCGTGGAGCATGAGCAGCTCGGACGGCACGTCGGCCATCGAGCTGAGCGTCGTCAGCGCCGGCGAGTGGACGTGGATGAGCGAGCCGATCGTGTCGGGCTTCAGCCGATGTGCCTCGGAGTGCATGTAGAGCTCGAGCGGTAGCCCCGGCTCGAACTCGTGGTCGAGATCGAGCTCGATCACGTCCGTGGCGCGGCAGCGATCCTTGCGCTGCCCTGCTCCCGGGCAGACGAGATAGCGCTGCGGGTCGTCCGTCATCACGCTGACGTGCCCGAACATGCCGATCAACTCGTGGCGAGCCAATACGCGCGTCGCGGTCGCGAGCTCCTCCCGCAGGGAAGCGCCGCCCTGCTGCATGCCAAGAACCTCCTTGTCGTGCCTCGTTCCCGAGAGCGTCACGGCCTCGCGGCGGCCCGTCAACATCGCCGCGCGCAACCTAAGGATGCGTCGCGCGCGACGGATCGACCGACAGGATCCGGCAGAGGTGACCCGCTACGCGCCTAGTCCGGCCGAGCCGGCCCACGCGGCACTGCCGGGCGAAGGCCTTTGACGCCCACCGATCGAGGCTCCCCCACGGTCGGTGCGTGGGGTGTTCTCAGGCAACGGAACTTCGGCCCGTACTGGCTCGGCAACGCGGCGTCGGCGAGCGGGACCTGGTTTCAGAACCTCGCCGCCTCGATTCTCGTCTATCGCCTCACCCACTCGGCGCTCATGCTCGGCATCCTCAACGCCTGCCAGTACGGGCCGGTGCTGCTGCTCTCGCCGTGGACGGGCCGGGCCGCCGACGCGTTCGACCGCCGCCGGCTGCTGCTCTGCACGCAATCGATCGCCGCCTGCCTCAGCGCGTCGCTGGCCGCCGTCGTGTGGCTCGGGGAAGCCAAGGCGTGGATCGTCATCGCCTTCGCCGGCGGCCTCGGGGTCATCACGGCGTTCTCGAACCCCGCGCAGATGGCTCTCGTAGGCTCGCTCGTCCCGCGCCGGCTCCTGGCGCAGGCCGTCGCGCTCAACTCGATGACGTTCAACGTCGCGCGAGCCGTCGGCCCTGCTGCGGCCGCCGGTGTCATTGCTGCCTTCGGGATCGCTCCGGCCTTCGCGATCAACTCGCTGTCGTTCCTGATGCTCGTCGGCGGCCTCCGCGTCGTGTCCCCGACTCCAGTGGCCCCCGCGCGCCGGACGTCACTCCGCGAGAACGTCGCCATGCTTCGTGCCGACCCGCGGCTTGCCGGCTATCTCGCGGTCGTGATGGCAGTCGGCATGGCGTCCGATCCCGTGAACACCGAATCCCCGGCGATCGCCCACGCCTTCGGCTACTCGCCGGTGTGGGCGGGGAGCGTCGTCGGATGCTTCGGCGTCGGGGCGGTCCTCGCGGCGGCTGCGACGTCAGGTCGCATCGGCAGATCTCGCCGACGAATGGCGGCGAGCCTCTCCGTCTTCGGAGCAGGGATCGCGCTGATGGCCGCAAGCCCATGGCTCCCGCTCGGGCTCGCATTCGTGCTGATCGGCGGCTTCGGCTACCTGAGCTCGAACGCCGCGGCGACGACACACCTGCAGCTCGGCGTGCGCGACGAGCAACGGGGCCGGATCATGGCGCTCTGGTCCGTGGCCTTCCTCGGCACTCGGCCGCTGTCGAGCCTCTGTGACGGCGCGATCGCCGAATCGGCGGGAATCCGGGTAGCCGCCCCGATCATGGCAGTCCCCGCCTTGCTCGCGGCAGCGGTCCTTCTTCGGAAACGAGAGCCTTCCTCAGCCGAGCTGGAGCCCACGCGCGGTTGACGCGCCCGGGCTTGGCCAACGGAGACGGTGCCTCGCCCGCTACCGTCGAGCTCATCCAGATCGAGCTCGCACCTGTCGCATACCGCGTCAGCGGCGATCGGGTCTGGTCCGACTCGCGGCACGCGCAGCAATCCGCCCGCTGGGTCGCCGGCGCGGCCTCGGTCGCTCCGCTCGTCCGCTCGCTTGCGGAGACGGTATCGTGACCAAGCGCCTCGTCGTGGCGATCACCGGCGCTTCGGGCGCCGTCTACGGGATCCGGCTGCTCGAGCGTCTGCGCGAGCTTCCGGTCGAGACCCATCTGATCGTCTCGCGGTGGGCGCGGGTCACGATCGACCAGGAGACCGATTCCTCGTTCGCGGACGTGAAGGCCCTGGCCGATGTCGTCTATTCGGAGGACGATCAGGCGGCCGCAGTCTCGAGCGGGTCGTTCGCGACGAGCGGGATGGTGATCGCACCCTGCAGCACGAAGACGCTCGCGGGGATCGCAACCGGCTTCGCCTACAACCTCGTGTGTCGTGCGGCCGACGTCACCCTCAAGGAGCGCCGCCCGCTGGTGCTCGCCGTACGCGAGACGCCGCTCAACGCCGTGCACCTGCGCAACATGCTCACGCTGAGCGAGCTCGGCGCGACGATCCTGCCCCCCACGCCGGCGTTCTACGCGCGCCCGGCAGACCTGGCCGAGATGGTCGACTACACGACGCTGCGCATCCTCGACCAGTTCGGCTTCGAGCTCGAGTCCGACTCTCGCTGGCGAGGGCTCAAGGCTCCAGAAGAGGACTGAGCGCATCGCGGAGCGCGACGTGGAGTAGGGCGAGCCGATGCGAGACGCGGCGGGAGCGCCGCGCCTCGCATCGGAGGTCGGTCAGCCGCCGAAGCCGTGACCGCCGCGACCCTGCACGACGTTGAAGGAGCTGTCGAGGTGCACCTCGACGGTGCTCCCGTCCGCCTTCGTCACGGTCACCTCGTATCCGTCTCCATGGAAGTCCGTGGTGACCGTCCCG
>OBLQ010000463.1_pt1 | contig 15521 bp, 17 predicted proteins | sample 1519881 | NCBI WGS metagenome assembly OBLQ01 (sample SAMN01911456, study PRJEB22533) | soil metagenome | biome: Soil | place: Malaysia | collected 2012-04-30 | depth DG_metagenome m | reverse complement strand
GATAGGCAGGTGGTCGCTGACGTTCTTGTAGAAAATCTTGTTGGCCGAAACTTTGTTTCTGACATCGAGCACTTGCGCGGGCATGACCAGTTCGGAAGTGGCTTTGCTATCCGAAACCAGGAGATGGTCATACAGGTTCATGGTTCTCGCGCCATTGCTGTTTAATGTCGAACCGGTACCCGCTGACTTGTCGGCGGCCGTTGTATGTTCCCTCAATACGTCGGGTGTCAGGTTGAAATCTCCGGCCACAAGCAGGTCGGCCTCTCCCGGGCGGGATTCTTGCATCCGGGCAAATACCTGATCCAGGTGTTCCACCTCATCCACGATCAATTGCTCGTCACCGTCAGCCCAGGTCGCATGATAGGCTGCCAGGATGAAGTCCCACCCTTTTCCGCCAGTGGTGGTGATGGTCTCAAAGCATGCAAAGGCAGGTTCACGTACAAATATGTCGGGGCCTGTACCTGTCGACGAACCATCGTTGTCGGGAAAATACTGCATGGATGGACCATCCGGGCACGGCTGCACGGTGCCCACCCGATACACGATGGCGTAGTACTCGGCATCACCCACTGTGGTGCTGGGTCTTGGGGTCTTGGTGATCACGCCTGCCCAAGTTGGGCCAAGTGTTTGCATGAGCGTGTCGTACCCGGGATGGCCCTGGTTTTTTTGCATCACCTCGATGACCGTCAGAATATCGAAGTTCTCGTTGATAACGTTTGCCAGGGTCGCGTAGTCCTTGGAAGAGCCATGCCCAAGTTTTTTCATGTTCCAGGCGCCCAGTCGCAGATCAGGCTCGACCGTGGCCCATGATCGGCTTACGTAGCCACTAGTGCCGCTTGGGAGAGTGACCTGATACCAATAGGTCTTGCTGTCCACCAGTACGGCTGCCTCCCCTGGACGTAGCTTTCCGACGACAGTAGAGGAAGTGGCAGGAGAACCCCGGACATTGAGCGAAGATGTGACTCGACTGGACGGCAGGACAAGGTCTGCAAACGCGGGGAAGGCAAGCCAAAAGGAAAGAATAGCCGCCAGTACAGTTCGACTTCGGGCGAATTTGTTGCTACCTGAGCATTGTTCCATGCCACGCACTCCCTTCGACTGTGCAGCAAGGGACAAGACGCACATGTCTCATGCGTTGTCTTGCTTCAAGCCTCAGTATAGAAAGTGCGTTCGAGTTTTTCAGGCGGGGTTTGCATGGTTCAGAACAAACTATTCCAGACATCTCGCTCTGCCCGGTAATTCAATAATGCTTCGATGATCTGCTGCTTGCGCTGCGCGCGGTGTTCGGCGGATTGAATTTGCTGCCAGGCTGGGGCGTGCTCGCCGAAGTTGCGGTCAATGTTGATGATAAAGCTGCGGACGTGCTCTAGCGACTTCGCGGACTGCTTGTCATTCAGCCACCAATGGCTGGTCTCAAACACCAGCATGTTCAGCTGCCGGTTCTTTGTGACAATCGCGTCGTGCTTTTGCTGGTACAGCGCCAGCAGTTCGTTTTCCTTCTGAGTGACGATCGCCTCCACTAGGTCGCGGGGAAAGGGCAGCTTCACGTCGGCCCGCTTCACCAGTTCCTCCGTGGAAAACAGCATCAGGTCGCCGAAGAATTGGCGTTCGAATTCGTTGGAGAGATCGATTTCCTGCTCGCCGATTTCCACGCCGGGGCGGAAGTCGTCGTTCAAGCCCGCCTCGGTGGTGCGCCGATGCAGGTTGGGCATGTTGAAGGAGGCGAAGCGCGGACCAATCTCGGCGGCGATCAGTCGCCCTGCGGTGGGGCCGGACATGCGCAGCCGTAAATGGCCAAAGGGGATGATGTATTTCAATCCCGCGTAGTTGGCGATGTAGTTGCCGGGGTAGACGGTGCGCGCCGGGCTGAGCTGGCTAAAGCCCTTGCCGTAGTCGAACCATGTCTTGCGCGTGAGGTGCTCGCCGAAGAAGAAGGTGTTGAGCCGCGATGTGAAATCCACGAGGCAGGCATTGTGGTCGTGGTTGCCTTCGAGCCGACATGCATAGTCGAAAGTTGCCTGCTTGTGTTCGAAGCCGAACAACCCTGCCAGGTCGTGATAGGCGGCGTCACCCGGTTTCTGATACGCGCCGTGAAACTGGCAGGTCTGGGTGCTATCCAATGTCGCTAGACGAGTGAAAAATGCTCGCACATCATCCAGAAAATTCGCCGCCATCACCGAGGGTGAAACCGGTGGATCGCCCACCATCTTGCCGGTGAGCATGAAGGTGTCGGTGCTGCGGAAAATCTTGTCGATGGTGTGGAAGTAGTTCAGCGCAACCACCACTTCCTCGCCGTCAGGCGTTTGTCGGTTCACGCAGAAGTGCTGGTCGCTGTCCACCAGGTAATACAGCGTCTTGTCTTTATCCTCAGTGAGCTGCAGGAACTTTAGGTAGCTCAAGTTGCGATTGGCCGCCTGGCCTTTCAGGTAGAAGCTGTCCCGTGGCTGGCTGGTGAGCAGGTGGCCGAGTTGTTCCCGGGTATGTGCGGGCAGGGAGTGCAGCAATTCATATTGCTCGTCCAGGCCAAAGTGCAACACCTGCAGGCCCTTCTTTCTGTATTCCTCAACCAGCTCAATGTCGCGGCGGATGTTGTTTTCATCGTGGCTGTCCTCGGCAACGATGACTTTGATCTTGTCATGGCTGCCATTCCTCTTGCCGCCATAGTTGAAGGCTTCGCATAGCTGGTAGATGCTTTCCAGGCAGGCGCGCAGGTGAGGCGGGCGGTCGGCAATGGGGATGCTGAGGATGAAGTGATGGCGGTTGTCGTTGCCCTGTTGCGCTATCAGTGTTTCCTGTTCCCGGAACAGAGCCTGGTAGCAATCCAGCAGGGGATGGAAATCTGATTCGCTGGACCACATGGTCTGTTCCAGCAAGGGATAACATTCCTCGTAAAGGCCGATGAGTGCATCCTGATCAGAAATGGTTTGCAGTCTCCGGCCCAGGTGTCCCAGGCGGGGAATGCAGGCTTGATAGCGCGCGATGCATTCCGCCAAGCGCGGAGTTTGGAAACCGCTCATGCGCCGTTATCGCCGCGACGAGTAATTGGGGTAGGCATCCTGATCGATCAGGATCTCGATGAGGTTGATGTCGCGCTGAAAGTCCAGGGCCTTCGACAGGCCATCGATATCTTTCTGGCTTTCCACGCAGGTGTGCTTGATGCCGAAGGACTGCGCCAGCAGTTTGTAGTCCGGGTTGGTGAAGTCGCAGTCGATGAAGCGGCCCTGGTAAAGATGGTGCTGGTTCTTGCGGATCAGGCCCATGGTGTTGTTGTTTAACAGCACGATGTTGAGCGGGATCTTGTAGTTCACCGCCGTCATGATCTCCATGGCGCACATGTGGAAACCGCCGTCGCCGATCAGGGCGAAGGTTGGCTTGTTGATTTCGCAGCCGGCGCCGATGGCGGCGGGGATGGCGTGGCCCAGCGATGAAATGCCGGTATTCGGGAAGAAGCGGTCCCTGGCCGATACGCGGTAGAAATTCTGGGCAAACACGATGTTGTCGTCGAATATCACCAGGCCATCCGGGAACTGCTGTTCCAGCCAGGCGTAGAAGGCGCGCACGTGGTCGAATTGTTCGTTGAAGATGGTCTCGCCGGCGGCATCGGCTTTGGTTTTGGCCTCGGCCATGAAGGCGGCAATGTCCACCGGTGCCTTGGCCGGGATGTTGTTCTCCTGGATGGCTGCATCGAGCGCACGCAGATAGGCACCGAGGTCGGCCTGCACCACCAGATCGGCACGGAATACTTTTTCCAGTTGCTGCGCGTCGTTGTCCACCTGGATCAGTTTCTTGCCTTCCAGCAAATTCTTGTCCCACACATAGCTGGTGCGCTCATTGAATCCGGCACCCAGCACCAGTACCAGGTCTGCTTGCAGCATCAGGTAGCGCATGGCGTAGCCACCGGAGGTGACCCCCAGGCTGCCGAGCGACAGAGGGGACCGCTCATCCACCGCACCCTTGGCCTTGAGGCTGCTGGTAACGGGGATATTGAGTTGGGTGCTGATATTGCGCAGCGCTTCCTGTCCACCGGAGCGGATGCAACCATAGCCGGCGATGATCAGCGGGCGACTGGCCGCTTCGAGCATGGCCAGGCTCTGCTCGATGTGCGACGGCGCGACGGTGCAGACCCGGTTCGCGCGGTTGAAGGAGATGCGATCGAGCATGGCCGCATCGACCAGCTCTTTCTGGATGTTGTAGGGAATGCTCAGCACCACCGGACCCGGCGTGTCCGAGAGCAGATGCTTGGCCGCCTGGATCAGCACATTGGGCAGGTAGTCGGTGCGCTCGATCAGCTTGTGGTAGCGGGTGATGCCGGCGAACAGGGCCACCTGGTCCACCGCGCCGCCTTCGCCTGAACTCTCTTGCAAGCCGCCTTTGCCGAAGATGTGGGTGGGCGCCTCGCCGGTGATGGCGAGCACGGGCAGGTGGTCGGCATAGGCGCTGGCGATGGCGGTGACGAGATTGGTGGCGCCAGGCCCGGCGGTGGTGATGCAGGCGCCCACGCCGCCGGTGATGCGGGCATGGCCTCCGGCCATGAAGGCCGCGGCCTGCTCGTGCTTGGCCAGGACCGATTTGATGGGCGAGTCATACAGCGCGTCGTACACGGGCAGGATGTGCGAGGCGGGTATGCCGAATATGCATTTGACGCCCAGTTTTTCCATGAACTGGACCAGAAGTTGGCTGACCGGGATTTTCATCGATACTTTGGCGGTGGGTGATTTATTGATATAAAGCAGAAGGATAAACGGACTGGGGCGTTAAGAAAACCCGGATTTTGCCTCTTTCGCAAGCGCTGCCAGGGGCCGCATTTCCTCGTGGGAGTTCACGCATGGCCGACAACGCTGAACCAAAGCTGGAATTTCTGGAGAAGGTCGAGAACACGATCGAAGGCGTGGTCGATTTCGTCAAGGACTTCGGCCGCACCTTCGCATATCTCGTGTATGCGCCGCGGCGCTTTGGCATCAAACTGGCCGGGGCGGGCGACAAGCGGAATTTCGTGCGGCCGTTTACCTTTCTGGGCGTCTGCACCTTTGCCGCTATCCGCGTGCTCAAGCAGTTCGTGCTGGCGGTGCTTCTGCTCTTGGCCGCGATCTCCAGGAGTTGCGATGGTGATACCTATCAGCCGATTGCCAAGCCCAAGCTGGTTGATCTGCTTGTGCTGCCTTCCTGGGAAGAAATCGTTTCCATCGGCCTGCCCATTATTTCCATCGTGCTGATCCTGGCCTGGCTTTTCAATCTGGCGCTGTTCAAGAATCGGGAGTCGACCGGGCAGCGCCTGGCTTACGCCGCCTGCTACGCCATCGGCTTCCAGTATCTGATCTTCCTGCTCCTGGGGGCGCCCTTGTATGGTGTGGCGTTCGAGGACTGGATGAAGTAAATCGGAGCCGAGAAGTGGGTGGGCAACAAGGACGATGTGGTCAACTACTACAGCCTGGTTGCCTTGCTGGTCCTGGTGATTTGGTCCACTTTCGTGCTGGCCTGGATAGCACATGGCCAAGTGCGCCGCGAGGACTGGCGCTTGCAGTTTCGCGGCAGTTTTTTGCTGAATCTTGTCCTGGCGCCATTCCTGTTTTGCGCGCTGACCATGGCGGGGGGCTTTGCCCTGGCCTATCCGCTGGCCAATGCCGAATTCAAGCAGAAATATACTTTCCGGCCCTACCTGCTGGCGGGGCTGGTGGAGGAAACAAGCGCTGATGACCATCTGACCAGCATGACCGTTGGCATTGTGAACAACACCGACAAGAGCCTGCAGTTTGACGGCAGGCAGGCCGAGGTGAGATATGGCGGCACTTATCACGGCGAAATCATAGATATGAAACCGCCCGCGGGTCCCGTGCTGACCTTGCTGCCGCATGAACATGGCTGGCTGGTGCTTTCACTCACGCCTGAAAAATTTGTCAGATCCCTTTCCCAGATTGAGGCCAGCGAGAAGTTGATTCTACGTTTGAAGCGTGTGCCTACCTCTGATGGCCCCAATGTGATTTCGGTGATCGTGCGGCGAGAGAAGAAGCAGGCGGACCAAGAGAATTAGGGTAAAGTGGGGATGATTGTTTTTTGCAAGAGGAGAAGAGTGATGACAAAACTGACCCGACAAGTGATCGTGACAGCCAGCGCAATTCTGTGTGCCGTGCCAGCCTTTGCCAATCCTGCCCAGAAGCCGGACGTGGCACCGTTTTATGCCTTCACCGGCAAGTGGCGCGGCACGGGTGAACTGGTCGAGGCAGGCCAGGAGCCTGCCAAGCTTGCGATGAAGCTGATTTGCGCCAAGTCGGCAGACAGCGCTGCGGTCAGCTGCGAGATGAGTGCTAGGAACAAGCAGATGAACATGGCGGAGTCCGATTTGTTTGGTGTGGATCCGGTGACCGGCACCGCGCACTGGTATGCGGTGACCAATCAGGGCGAAACCCATGATCACATCGTGCAATGGAGCGATGCCAACAATTTGAATGCACACTACGCCTGGCAGCAGGATGGCAAGCAAATGGAAGAGAATATCGCTGTCGCTTTCAGAGGCCGTACGATGAGCTTCAAATCCACGGTGACGGCGGACGGCAAGGAGATGGAGACCTTCAGCGCCAAGCTGGCGCACTACTAGCCTTGTCCCTCTCTCCCCGCGAGGGAGAGAGGTGTCCAATCCTATACCCGAATTATCTCGCCCTTGAGCGAATACAGGATGGCTAGCACGTCCTTCTGGCTGGTTTCATGCAAATTCGACTTTATTGTCATCCATCTCCAGGCCGCTGCGTTCTAAACTGAGAAAAGTATGGATGACTGTTTCCAACGGTCATGGTCCTATGCCTTTATCAGGAGAGAAAAATGCGCTACCTGCTTGTTGTGCTGTCGATGTTGATGCTGCCCGTGGCGACGACCCAGGCAGATGTCGATGTCAGCGTGAGAATCGCCATTCCCGGCGTCCGCATCGGGATCAATGTGCCGGCCTATCCCAGGCTGGTACGCATTCCCGGACACCCGGTGTACTACGACCCCGCCATTCGCCTGAACCTGTTTTTCTATGATGGCCTGTACTGGGTGTTCCAGGGCGGCGACTGGTATGTGAGCAGCTGGTACAACGGTCCCTGGGATTTGGTGGACCCCTATGATGTGCCGCTCTATGTGCTGCTGGTTCCGGTGCGCTACTACCGCGTGCCGCCGCCGTTCTTCCATGGCTGGGCCGTGAAAGAACCCCCGCGCTGGGGCGAGCACTGGGGACATGACTGGAAGGATCGCCGCAAGGACTGGGATCGTCATGAGCGTCCCTCCTACCCGAAGCCTGCACCTTTGCCGTCCTATCAGCGCAAGTATTCCGGTGAGCGTTATCCCCATGAGCAGGAACAGCAGCGCTCGATCCGCACCGAACGCTATCGTTATGAGCCGCGCGAGGAGGTGACGCGCAAACATTACGAGCCGCAGCGTGGTGAACCGCAGAGCAGGGGACAAGGCAGCCCTCGTGGTGATCGTGGCGACCGCGACAAAGGCGATAAAGATCGGGGTAACCGCCACTGATGCCTGGGTATCGTTAAAGTCCCATGCGTTGGCTGCTGTGGATACTGTTGTTGCTGGCCGGCTGTACCGGCGTCCCGGAAGGCTTGCACCCGGTGGAGAATTTCCAGGTGCAGCGCTATCTGGGGCGCTGGTATGAGATTGCCCGCCTGGACCACCCTTTCGAGCGCGGCTTGAGCCACGTATCTGCAGAGTACAAGTTGCGGGAGGATGGACGGCTGGCAGTGACCAACCGTGGCTACGATGCGGAGCAGCAAAGATGGCGCGAAGCCCATGGCGTGGCGCGCTTTCGGGGCGAAAAGAATATGGGCAGCCTGGAGGTGTCGTTCTTCTGGCCGTTTTATGGCGCCTACAATGTGCTGGTGCTGGATCCCGATTATCGCTTTGCCATGGTGGCGGGGCCGGACCGGGAATACCTTTGGATTCTCGCGCGCGAGCCGCAGCTCGATAAGCCGGTTCTGGACAAGCTCATTGCCCAGGCGAAGGATTGGGGTTTTGCCACCGACAAGCTGATTTACATGGACCATGCCACGCCGGTGAAGTAAGCCTTGCGGCGCGTCGGGCTGCGTCATGATGTTAAAATCCGCCCTTTCTTCCATTCAGCCATTTTTTCCGCTGCACGCTCCCATGACTTCCTCTTTTGATGCCGGCCAAGCCGACCGCCTTCGCCAGTTCCTCGCCGCACCTGAACGCCCCGAGGGCACCCTGAGCTATGGCGAGCTGTGCGGTTTTCTGTTCGCCATCTGCTGCTCGCCGGAACTGGTTCCGCCTTCCAGCTGGCTGCCGCTGGTCTTCAGTGACCAGCCGGCCGCCTACCATGACGAACGGGAGGCACAGCAGATCCAACTGGCGATCATGTCCCTGTACAACCTGGTCAATGAAGGCGTGCGCAAAAAAGAGCCGGGCCTGCCCCTGGGCTGCGAAGCCAGCCGGGTGACCATGGCCAATTTCGAGGACGATGCGGCCTTCGGCAAATGGGCGCGCGGCTTCGGCATGGGACACGAATACCTGAGCCAGTTGTGGGAGGCCTATACTCCGGCGCAACTGCAGGAGGATCTGGGTTCCTGCATGATGGTGCTCACATTCTTTGCCCACCGCGGGCTGGCCGAGGACTATCGCCGGGAATTGCAGGCGGCGGACAAGACTCTGGACGAACTGGCGGGAGAGATGCTGGGTCTGTTTCCAGAAGCCTTGCTGCAATATGCGCTCATCGGCCGCAGCATCGCCGACGTGCTGCAAAGAAAGCAATCGCCGGCGCGCAGCAGCAAGGTGGGACGCAATGATCCATGCCCCTGCGGCAGTGGCAAGAAGTACAAGAACTGCTGCGGGTCAACGCTGCACTGAATCTGATCCGGGGCCGGACAGCAACTCCTCGATGGCTTTTTCCAGCCGCGCCGAATCGGGCGCGGTGGTGGTGTGGAAATAATCCACCAGCTGTCCGTCACGCCCAACCAGGTATTTGTGGAAGTTCCATTTCGGCGCGCCGAGAAAGCCGAAGCGTTCGTGCGCCCACTTGTAGAAAGGATGGGCGTCGTCGCCTTTCACGTGCACCTTGGCCGCCATGGGAAAGCTCACGCCGTAATTGACCTTGCAGAAATCGGCGATCTTTTCGCTGCTCCCCGGCTCCTGGCCGCCGAAGTCATTGCTCGGCACACCCAGCACCACCAAGCCGCGCTCGCGATATTTCTCATACAAGGCTTCCAGGCCCTTGTATTGCGGCGTGAAGCCGCATTCGGAAGCCGTATTCACCACCAGCAGCACTTTGCCTTTGAATTGCGCCAGGGGCAGCGGCTTGCCGCCGATCAGGGTGGTGAAGCTGTAGTCGTAGGCGCTGCCGGATTTCGCCTCGTCGGCGTGGGAGGTGAATGGCCACATGAGGATGAGCCCTGATAGAAAGATGCGAAACATGAATTGAAACATGACTGATTGTCCTGTCGCATGCCGACAGACGGGTGAACGGTCGCAAAACATACTTTATACTTGTCCCATCCTTTCCACATCAACAATCAGCGACTGCGGGCGCAGCGCAGGGCTCTGTCCCGTTTGCCTGCGATTGGTTGCTGCCTCTCTTGCCTATGAATTTGCAAAACTTGTCAGATCAGTTGGGATTGGCCTTTCTGGCGGAGCCGTGGGTTGCCCAGGTGTTTGTGGTGGTGCTGGTTTCCGTGGTGGCGAATCTGTTCTCGCATTTCCTGCTGCGCCGTTTGGAAAAGGCTACGCGTCTCACCAGCAGCCCCTGGGACGATGCGCTCATCCAGGCGGCCAAGCGCCCATTGCCGGCGGTGATCTGGGTGGTGGGCATTGCGCTGGCGGCGGAGATTGCCGGCAAGGAGTCGAACGCCGCCCTGTTTGCCTATGTGATTCCCCTGCGCAATGTAGGCGTGGTGCTGTGCCTGGCCTGGTTCCTGATTCGCTTCATCCGCGCCGTCACGCAAAACATCATTGAGATTCGCCAGCAGAAGGGCGAGGAGGTCGACCATACCACCATCGATGCCCTGTCCAAGCTGGCGCGCCTTACCGTGGTCATCACCGCCGTCCTGGTGGCGATGCAGACCCTGGGCTTCAGCATTTCCGGCCTGCTGGCCGCCGGCGGCATTGGCGGCATTGCCGTGGGCTTCGCGGCCAAGGATCTGCTGGCAAACTTCTTCGGCGGCCTGACCATCTACCTGGACCGGCCCTTCAGCGTGGGGGAGTGGATTCGTTCCCCGGACAAGGAGATCGAGGGGACGGTGGAATACATCAGCTGGCGTCATACACGGGTGCGAGCGTTCAATAAAAACCCGATTTATGTGCCGAATGCGCTGTTCACCACCATCGTGGTGGAAAATCCCTCGCGCATGAGCCATCGCCGCATCAAGGAAACCATCGGCATCCGCTACGAAGATATTGGTGCCATGGCCGGGATCGTGGCAGACGTGAAGGCCATGCTGGTCAGTCATCCCGAGATCGACAGCAGCCAGACGCTGATCGTGAATTTCAACACCTTCGGTCCCTCGTCACTGGATTTCTTCATCTACACCTTCACCAAGACCATTGAGTGGGTGCATTACCATGAGGTGAAGCAGGACGTGCTGCTGAAAGTGGCCGAGATCATCGACCGTCACGGTGCGCAGATCGCCTTTCCCACCCGGACGTTGCATATCGAAACGGAAGCCGGCCCGGCACCCGGGCCGTGATTCTGCCCGGACGCCGGCGGCGGTTTAACGGCGGCCGTGGTGTTCGCGGCGTTCGTGACGGTGATGGTGCCGTTCACCATGATGGTGGCGGAATTCGCTCCGGTGTCCGCGTGCATGATGCAGGTTGTGCCCATGATGATCTCGGACGGAATGCGAGGCGCGGCTGCCGTTGTAGTGGAAGCCTGTTTCAGCCTGGGCCGGCAGCGCTAGAGCGCCGAGCGTCAGTGCGGAAGCCAGGATCAGGGTGCGTACAATCATTTTCATCTCCTTTGCATTGAACAGGTCAGCGGCGAATGATTTCGGCCGCCGTGAATGCAAAAACGCCTGGCTTGTCACATCGAGGACAGGGAGCATGTAACAAAGTATGAACAAGGACAGATCTGCGCAGGACTGCACGGTCTCCAATGGTTGTATCCTCGATTTTCACGGAAATATCTTGTTACAATTTTCTCCCTCTTTTGCTTTTGACTAGTCATGTCCCGCTTCGCCGCCATCGATTTTGAAACCGCCAACAACGCCCGTGACAGCGCCTGTGCCCTGGGTGTGGTGGTGGTCGAGCACGGGCGCATCGTGGAGCGCCTGTACGAGGTGATACGTCCGCCATCCCGCGAATTTCTGTTCACGCATATCCATGGGCTGGATTGGGATGATGTGAAGCGCGCGCGGCGTTTCGATGCCGTGTGGCAGGACATGCTGCGCGATCTCAGGGGGGTGGAATTCTTCGCGGCGCACAATGCGCCTTTCGACAAGGGCGTGCTGCGTGCCTGTTGCGAGACCTATGGCCTGGAGGCGCCCGAACAGCCCTTCGTGTGCACGGTAAAGCTGGCGCGCAAGCAGTGGGACCTGCATCCCACCAAGCTGCCGAACGTGTGCGATTTTCTCGGTATTGAGCTGCGACACCATCAGGCAGATTCCGATGCGGAGGCCTGCGCCCGCATCGTGATGGCGGCCCTGGAGGAAGGTTGGCGCCACGGCTAGTCCGCGGTCACGGCAATACCTTCGCCATTCTTCTGGCATAATCCGGGCGATGCCTTAACCGGGGAAAGACGAGCGTGAATCAGACCCAAGCAGCGCAGGACAAGCAGGGCGCCCAGCAGCGCACCGACCAGATCCGCGCCTTCCAGGCCGAGCTGCAATTGCTGCAGACCGATGGCGTACTGGATCTGCCGGGCGAAGCTCTGGGTCGCATCCAGGCCTATCATGACGATCTCCTCGGTCGTTTTTCCTCCCAGTTTGACGTTGATACCAGCCATGCGCAGAAGCGCCTGTCCTGGGGCATGCGCATCGCTTCCTTCCTGGGGGCGCTGGCCATTTCGGCGGCGGTGTTCTTTTTCTTCTACCGCTTCTGGGGGCTGCTGGGCACCGCGGTGCAGGTGGCGATTCTGATTGCGGCGCCGCTGATCATGACGGGTGCGGTGGAGGGCGTGGCGCGGCGTGAGCGGCGCGGGCTTTATTTCACCTCATTGGTGGCACTGGTGGCCTTCGCCTGCTTTGTGCTCGACCTGAGCGTGCTCGGCAATATCTTCAACATCACACCCAGCGAGAACGCCTTCCTGGTATGGGCCATCTATGGGCTGGTGCTGGCCTACAGCTACGATCTGAAATTGTTGCTGGTGGCTGCGCTGACCAGTCTCATGGGCTATCTGGCGGCGGTGGTGGGAACCTGGAGTGGCGCGTACTGGCTGTCCTTCGGCGAACGCCCGGAGAATTTCGTCATTGCCGGCCTGCTGTTGTTCGCAGGCGGCATGCTGGTGCCGGATCGGCGGCCGGCCTTTGCTGCCATTTTCCGGGTGTATGGTTTGCTGGCGGTGTTTGTTGCCATCCTCATTCTTTCCAACTGGGGCGAAGGCAGCTATCTGCCCTGGGACAACAATGTGATTGAAGGCAGTTATCAAACCCTGGGCTTTATCGGCAGCGGCCTGGCCATCTGGCTCGGCATTCGACGCCATTGGCCGGGCATGGTCAATCTGGGCAGCAGTTTCTTCGTGATCTATCTGTTCACCAAGCTGTTCGATTGGTGGTGGGACTGGATGCCCAAATACCTGTTCTTCCTGCTGGTCGGACTGGTAGCCATCCTGCTGTTGCTGGCCTTGCGCCGACTGCGCAATTACACCCTGGGGAGAATGGCATGAAGCGTAAAGGCATGTGGCTTGCGCTGGCCGTGGTGCTGGCGGCCAATGGGGTGGTGTTGGCGGGCGTGTCCTACAATCGCAGCGGCACGCCGGATGCGCGGCTGGTGCTCACCTCGCGCGAATTGCCAGTATCCTGGGGCTTTAATGGACCAGGCAGCGGCAGCGAAAACAGCGGGCTTTCCCTGCGTATCGACTGGACGAGCCACCTGGAGGGAGAGAAACATATCCTCACGCGCGAGAAAATGGAATCACTGGGCTTTCATTTCCCGCCGGAGAGTCAGTATGTGGATTGGGCGCATCATAAAAAGCCGCTGGATCGCATGGCCTATGCGGTGTTCGAGTACATGGGCGCCGCCTGGGACCAGGTACTGAAGGCCAAGCAGGCCGAGTTGGAAAAGAACTTGGCCAAGGCCGTCACCGATACTATGCGCAAGAACCTGCAACAGAACTATGAGCAATTCGAAAAAGCATCTTCGCGCCTGGTTCTGGTGGACATTGGAGCAGATCCTGCGCAGTTGCGGTCACGCTATGCTGACCGCAGCAAATATCTGATCGCCAAGGTCAAGGTGTCGGTGTATTACTACAACTTCGGCGTCGGGAAGGAGGAGTTGCAGGCGAACATCACCACCCTGCTGCCGGATGAGGTGTATGTGCCGCGGCAGTACCATGACTTGATTCGCAAGCCGGGGCAGGACCGATCATGGGGATGGAAATACCAACCTGGCCTTGGTGAAGTGCCGCCCTATCAGGTGGTGCTGGCCTATGGCCGACGCCTGGAACCCTGGGTTGAAAGCGTGTCAGCGAAACCTGCACCCTGAGTGTGCCTGGAACTTCCGGGTAAAATATGGCTCTCTTAGCACGCGCCTTGCCGGCGCGATTTCATCTGGAATGACGCATGAGACTCGATGACGAACGGGAAAGCGATAATGTCGAAGACCGCCGCGGCGGCTTTGGCGGGAGCGGTATCGGTGGCGCGCATGTAGGTATCGGCGGTGTCATCCTGGCGCTGGTGGTGAGCTACTTTACCGGCATCAACCCTCTGACGCTGTTGCAGGCAGAGCAGTCCGTTTCCTCTCGCATGCAGCAAAGCGCACCGGCTCATAGCCCACCGGCGGATGACCAGATGGCGCGTTTCGTGTCCAAGGTGCTGGCCAGCACGGAAGACACCTGGGCAGGCATTTTCCAGGAAACGCAGCATCGCTATGCCGACCCCAAGCTGGTACTGTTTACCGGGGCGACACAGACTGCCTGCGGCATGGGTCAAGAGGCCATGGGGCCATTCTATTGCCCGCTCGATCGCAAGGTGTACATCGACCTGGCGTTCTACCAGGAGTTGAAGACCCGTTTTCATGCCCCCGGGGAATTTGCCGAGGCCTATGTGATCGCGCACGAGGTGGGGCACCACGTGCAGAACCTGCTCGGTATTTCAGACAAGGTGCATCGGGCGCGCGAGCAGGCGGGCAGCGAGGCGCAGTCCAATGCGCTGTCGGTGCGGCTGGAACTGCAGGCGGATTGTTTTGCCGGTGTTTGGGCCAACCGTGCTGATCAGATGCGCCATATCCTGGAGCCGGGCGAGGTGGAACAGGCGCTGACTGCGGCCGCAGCCATCGGCGACGACACACTGCAGAAACAGTCACGCGGCTATGTCACCCCGGACTCCTTCACCCATGGTTCGTCGGAGCAGCGGGTACGCTGGTTCAAGCGTGGCATGGACAGCGGCAATCCGAACCAATGCAACACTTTCTCCGGCACTGTGTAGCGAATTTATCTATGGTGAGACTGTCAGTGGACACATTGCCATGGATGACAGCCTGCAAACACGTTTGAGCCGTCACGTACACACGTTGGCTGGTAAGATCGGCGAGCGCAACGTGTATCACCCTGCCGCCTTGGAGGCGGCGGCACGCTATGTCGAATCCGAGTTTGCGGCCAGCGGCCATGTGGTCCAGCACCAGACCTATATCGCGCGGGGAATTGAGAGTTCCAATCTGGAAGTGGTGCTGCAGGGGCAGCGCTGGCCGGAGGAGAGTCTGGTCATTGGCGCGCACTACGATACGGTGGATGGCAGTCCGGGGGCGGACGACAACGGCAGCGCGGTGGCGGCGCTGATCGAGCTGGCACGCCTGCTCAAGGATTTTGAGCCGGGGCGCACGCTCAGGCTGGTGGCCTTCGTGAACGAGGAGCCGCCGTTCTTTTTCTTTGGCAAGATGGGCAGCCAAGTGTATGCGAAGGCGGCGCGCCAGCGCGGCGACAATATACGAATGATGGTGTCGCTGGAAATGCTGGGCTATTACAGTGATGAACCGCGCAGCCAGTTTTATCCGCCGCTGTTTCGTTACTTCTATCCCGACCGGGGCAACTTCATTGCCTTTGTATCCAATCTCCGATCAGGCGGCGTCATGCGCCGCGCGGAACGGGCGTTTCGCACGCACTCGGATTTTCCATTGGAAACGACAGCCACCTTTGGCTGGGTTCCCGGCGTGGCCTGGAGCGATCATTCTTCCTTCTGGCGCGCAGGATACCGCGCATTTATGTGCACCGACACCGCCTTCTTTCGCAACCCACACTATCACAGCGCCAGGGACACCCCGGAAAAACTGGACTACAAGCGCATGGCGCTGTTGACAGAGGGTCTGGCGGCCATGTGCCGGGAATTGGCGGCGTGCGAGACGCTTTGAGCGTCAGTCCTCCATAAGCTCCACCAGGGAAGTGTCAG
>OBLQ010000462.1_pt1 | contig 15530 bp, 16 predicted proteins | sample 1519881 | NCBI WGS metagenome assembly OBLQ01 (sample SAMN01911456, study PRJEB22533) | soil metagenome | biome: Soil | place: Malaysia | collected 2012-04-30 | depth DG_metagenome m | reverse complement strand
GGCTGCTTTGACGGGTTTAAAATGGACGCAATGTCATTGCCGGAGAAGCAGCGCCGATTAGAGCAGACTCTTGCCGGACTGGGGCGTACCTTGGTTGCGTATTCCGGAGGCGTGGACTCAGCCTATCTTGCCTGGGCGGCCCACCGCACGCTTGGGGAAGACATGCTGGCCATCATTGCCGACTCTCCCAGCCTGGCGCGTACTCATCTTCAAGACGCAATGGCATTCGCCCAGGAGCAAGGCATACCGCTGCGAGTGATCCAGACCGCGGAGATGGAGAAGCCTGAGTACATCCGCAACGACGTACAGCGGTGCTTTCACTGCAAGGACGAGCTTTTCCGCGTCATGGAGACCCTGGCCGCGGAGAGTGGCTTCAACGCAATCGCGTATGGCGTCAACGTCGACGACCAGGGCGACTTTCGCCCTGGACAGAAGGCCGCGCGGAATCACAAAGTAGCCGCGCCGTTGCTGGAAGCCGGGCTGACCAAGGCCGAGGTCCGCGAGCTGGCCCTGCAGGCCGGGCTTCGCGTATGGGACAAACCCGCTTCCGCCTGTCTTTCTTCCCGGATCGAATACGGCCGCCCGGTCACGCGCCAGGCGCTGGCCGCCGTGGAGCAGGGAGAGGACGCTTTGCGCGCCCTGGGGTTCCGCCAGTTTCGCGTCCGCCATCACGGGGAGATCGCGCGCATTGAGATTGCCGGGGAAGAGATGGAGAAGGCCCTTACACCCGCAATGTTTGCCGAGTTTACCCGCATTTTTAAGGGCCTGGGGTTCACGTTCGTGACCCTGGATACGGAGGGCTTCCGCTCGGGGTCCATGAACACCAGTGCGGCGGTCCAGCCCCTGGTCAAGCTTCTATCTTAGGCATCTCCGGGCACGCTCGTGAGATAATTTCCACAGGTTATCTTGCTTATTTTGAGGTGGTTTGATTGGCACGTTTAGACCGTATTTTTTTGCATTTGCTTGCGGTGGGTGTGCTTTTGGGCGCCGGCTGCAAAGCCCAGAGTTCCAGTGGCTCAGGCGCGCTTGCCCCTGAGATCGTCCACCGGATCGCCACGGAGATTCGCTCTCATTACAATGTTCCGGCGCAGGTCGATATTTCCGTCTCTGAGCCCCAGGCCAGCGACCTGAACGGCTACGACAAGATTATTGTGACGTTCAGCAACGGCTCGCACAGCTCCAAACATGATTTCCTGCTTTCCAAGGACCGCAAAACGCTGGGCAATCTGCAGACGTTCGATATCTCAAAGGACTTGATGTCCCAGATTGACGTAAAGGGCAGGCCGGTGAGGGGGAACGCCGCCTCCAAGGTAACAATCGTTAATTTTGACGATTTCGAGTGCCCGTTCTGCTCGCGTATGCACGCCACGCTCTTTCCCGGATTGCTGAAAGAGTACGGTGATCGGGTCAAGATCATTTACAAGGACTACCCTCTGGTGGAGATCCATCCCTGGGCGATGCACGCCGCCATTGACGGGAATTGCCTGGCCGCCCAGAGCAGCGAGGCGTATTGGGAGTTTGCCGATTACGTGCACGGCAATCAGAGGCTGATTTCGGGAAAAGACGTGAATGAGGCCTTCACCAATCTGGACAAGGCGGCGCACGACCAGGCTGCCAAGCACAAAATGGACGTGCATACGCTGGATGCCTGCGTGAAGAAACAGGATGATAGCGGAGTCCGGGCCAGCATGGCGGAAGGCGATGGCCTGGGCGTGGATTCCACCCCCACATTGTTCGTTAATGGCGAACGGCTTTCCGGCGCCGTTCCCGAGCAGGTGATGCGCAACATCATCAACCGCGCACTTGCTGATGCCGGAGAGAAGCCTCCTGCTTCGGCGGCCAAGCCCGCAACGCCCGGCGTAAAGAACTAGCCACGGGAAGGAATCTCGGGTATGGTACCCTGCGACCGTTTGGGAGTAAGCGCGGGAGCTCCATCTGGGAACGAAGGAAATGGACGTTCAGGTGTGAAGAAGAAACTGGCATGAGCTGGCTCATGCCAGGGATGCTTGTGAGGGTTTCAGGCAGAAAGCCACGGCCGGAAACCTCTGGAGGAGGCAAGAGGTTGGCGTTTAAACATTTTCGAAGCCTGTCTTCGCTTGGGCTGGTTTGCCTGCTGGCGGTTTCCGGTTGCACATCAAAGGGACCCGACCATGACGTAATGGCCAAGGTGAACAGTTACAAGATTCTTCGCTCTGAAGTGGATAAGATGTACAACAGCCAGCTCGCGGGGGCCGCCCAGAAGCCCACCCAGGCCGAAGAAGAGGCGCTCCGGCTCAACATTCTGCTCCGGATCATCGATATCCAGCTTCATCTCCAGCAGGCCGAAAAGCTCGGCGTAGTGGCGACCGACGATGAAGTTGAGAGCAAGTTGACCCAGGCGAAGGCGCCTTACACCAAAGAGGAGTTCGAAAAGAAACTCAAGGAACTGGGGCTTAAGGAAGAAGATTACAGGCAGGAGCTGCGCCGGAACATCACCATCGACAAGCTGCTGAACAAGGAAATCGCCTCCAAGGTTTCCATCACCGATGGCGACATCAAGTCCTATTACAACCAGCACAAAGCCGAGTTCAATCTGATTGAGCCGCAGTACTATGTTGCCCACATTTTTGTGAGCAGCCGTCCGGGAGCGCGCGGCGGCGAAGTCACCAACGCGGCCCAGGCGGATTCCCAGGCGCGCCAGAAAATCCAGATGATCTATAACAGGCTGGAAAGCGGCGAAGATTTTGCCGCCCTGGCCGGCAAGTTTTCTGAAGATCCCAACACCGCACGCAACGGGGGCGAACTGGGCCCGACTCCGGAATCGCAACTGAAGAGCACAGACGCGGCTACGCGGGAGGCCATTCTCAAGCTCAAGGCCGGCCAGTTCAGCTCGCCCATACAGGTCTTTGACCCTTCAACGCACCAGCCGATGGGGTATCGCATCGTAAAGCTGATTGGCAAGGAGGCCGCCGGACAGCGCGACCTTAACGACCCAGCGGTACAACAGTGGATCCGGAACCAGTTGCGCACGCAGCGCGAGCAGGTCCTTCGTAGCGCCTATGACGAGGTCCTGCGCGACAAAGCGGAGATCCAGAACTACTATGCCGAGCAGATTTTGAAGACCTCAGGCGCGCAGAAATAGCTCCGCCAGCGCACCGGGTTTCAAATGCGGCTTGAGGCTAGTCCACTTCCGCAAGGGCCTGGCCTGCATCAACGGCGGCGCCTTCACTGACGCTCATCTTTATGACCGTGCCCTTCTTCGGCGCCTTCAGCTCGTTTTGCATCTTCATGGCCTCAATCACTAATACGCCCTCCCCGGCTTCCACCGCTGTTCCTATGGGCGCCAGGATGCGCACCACCTTCCCGGGCATGGGCGCCGATATCTTCCTGGGGCCATGGGCGCCGGCATCGGAGCTGCGCCGGGCGCGGAGGGAGCGTGGGTCACGCACTACGACCGGGAAGCGGTTGTGCCCTACGACGATGTTGGTCTGCCCTGCCGCGCTTTCCTGCTTCACTTCATACGATTTGCCATCCAGCAGGATGGAAAATACGCCTTGCTGGGTTGAAACCACATCCAGCAGGACGGGGCGGCCATCCAGCTTGCAAAGCCATCCTGAACCGTTGCGCGTCAGCTCGACCCGATGGTTCTTCTCCCCGATGGTGACCTCGTAGATCATTCGTTGCGCAAAGCCTCCGTACGCGCCACGCGTTTCCACATGGAAGCCCTTGCCGGTTTCGCGCCGTTGCCGTTTCCGCCGCGGTTTCTGGGTGCTTCCGTAGCTGCAAACAAGGCGGCGCCCACCGCGGCCACCTGCGCGAGGCCGTCCGTTGCGGAAGGACTTTTCGCTTTGCCTGCCAGCAGGCGGTCCAGAAAGCCTGTGTCCAGCCGGGCCGCTTTGAAGTCGGGATGGTCCAGAATGCGCCTGAACAGCGGCAGATTGCTCTTGATGCCCCCGATGAAATATTCGTCCAGGGCCCGCCGCATACGGGCCAGGGCCGCATCCCGGTCCTCCGCGAAGACAATCAGCTTGGAGAGCATGGGATCGTAATCCAGGGGGACCGTCCAGCCTTCGTACACGCCGCTGTCTTCTCGTATGCCCGGCCCCGAAGGACGGATCAATCTGGTGATCTTTCCCGGCGAAGGAAAAAAGTTGTTTTCCGGATCCTCCGCATAAATGCGGCACTCCAGAGCGTGGCCGCGCAGATGAACGTCTTCCTGCCGGATAGGCAGCTTTTTGCCCGCAGCTACCCGCAACTGCAGATGAACCAGATCCAGACCGGTCACCAGTTCTGTGACCGGATGCTCCACCTGCAGGCGTGTGTTCATCTCCAGGAAATAGAAATTCCGGTTGGGATCCACCAGAAACTCGACCGTGCCGGCGTTGGTGTATCCGGCCGATTGGGCCGCCTGCACGGCCACGGCGCCCATTCGGCGGCGCATGTCTTCATCGACTACGGCTGAAGGCGCTTCTTCCACTACCTTCTGGTGGCGGCGCTGCACGGTGCATTCGCGCTCTCCCAGATAAACCGCGTTGCCGTGTTCGTCCGCCAGCACCTGGATTTCGATATGGCGCGGATTTTCAATGAATTTTTCCAGGTAGACTTCGGCGTCATTGAAGGAACGTAGCGCCTCGCTCTGCGCGGTTTCGAATGCGGACTTCAGTTCGGCGGCCGTCCGCACCAGGCGCATTCCTTTTCCGCCGCCTCCGGCTGCGGCTTTGATCATCACCGGGAACCCGATCTCGCCGGCCAGCTTCTCCGCTTCAGCGAGCTCAAGGCCTTTGGCCGAACCGGGAACAAACGGCACGCCTGCCGCCTGCATGGCCTGCCGCGCCCGCGTTTTGGATCCCATCAGTTCCATGGCGGTAGCTGGTGGTCCAATAAACTTGATGCCTGCTTCCGCGCAGGCCTGCGCAAAATGGGCGTTTTCTGAAAGAAACCCATAGCCGGGATGGATGCCCTCTGCGCCGCTTTTTCGAGCTACGTCAAGAATTCTGGAGATATTGAGATAAGACTCCCGCGCCGCGGCAGGTCCAATCGCATAAGCCTCGTCCGCCAGGCTCACGTGGAGGGCCGCACGATCTACTTCAGAGAACACGGCCACCGTGGCGATGCCCATCTCGCGGCAGGCACGGATGATGCGGGCTGCGATTTCGCCACGGTTTGCGATGAGGATTTTCTTGAACATGGAGCTGGGGCCCAGACGCATAAAATTTTAATTGATCCGGGCCTTGGTGCGTGAGTTCGCCGCCACTGGCTACGAAAAAAGCCCCTCCCGCAGGAGGGGCCCGAAGAAGCTGCGCAGTGATGCTTATTTTTGCTCGGGCTGCTGGGTTCCCTGGCTCGCCGGCTTTGGTTGTTCCAGGATGATGCCGCCGGCGTTCTTCTTGGCTGCAGCTTCCGCTTTCCGCTTACGGGCAGCCATGGCCTTATCACTCCACTCATTGGCAATCTTTACGTATTCGGCGCGGGCCGCGGCGTCATCGCAAGTCATATCATTGGCCTTGCGCCGGTATAACAGGTTCAGATACGCCATGGCGGCGTCGTAATCCTCACGCTTGTCGATGGCGGTTTGCAGCATTTTCATGCCTTCATCAATAGCTGTGGCATCTTTTGTTTTCAGCTCGTCGCACATCTTCTGGTCGCGCTTGCCCTTCAGCTCGTCTTCAACCCTCACGCCTTCCTTGGCCTTGACTTCAGCCGCGTCCTTATAGGCCTGCGACCAGTCGATCACGCCCACCGAGTAATAGAGCTCAGGATCGTTTGGATCGATGTCGATGGCCTTCTGGTAATACTGCCGCGACTGGTCGAAATCCTTCATCTGCATATAGAGGAACGCGATGCCCTTGAGACTGTTGACGCTCGTGGGATCGTTGTGAAGGACCTGTTGATATTGATCGATGGCCTGTTTGGCGTTGGCGATGTTGTCCGGAGTATCTACACCAGGGACGTATTGCTGCGCGTAGGCCGTCGCCAGATACAGCTTGGCCACTTTCAAGTCGGGGTCGAGTTCGACGGCATTCTTGAATCTTTCAATCGCCTGCTCGTAGTTTGCGCCCCGGTAGGCTTGCACGCCCTTGTTGAGCTGGTCGCGCGCTTTGAGTTTGTTGCAGCCCGCTGTGCTCAACAGTGCGGCCAAGACGGCCACTACCGTCCCAAGTCGTGCGCATGTTTTCATTTCTTCTGGCTCCTTGCCGGAGGTGGAGATTTTGTTGGTGTCTGAGAGGCACCACTTCATGCGGAGCGCCGCTGTTGCCGGCGGCGCCCCCACTGAGGAGTTAAATCATCACTGCCCGGCCTCAATCTTCGCTGTGATCAGGCCGATTTTATCTACGACCTGCGTGCCGTGCGCTATATCGATCACTGTAGCCACGTTCTGGAACTCAACGTCAGGATCGCCTTTGACGAACATTACGCGCTCAGCTCGCGTCTTGAAAATGTCGGTCAACCGGTTTCCCAGTTGGTCCCAGCTGACTTGTTCCTGATTGATTTTCAGCGTCGGTTGTCCGCCGCCCGGGTCTTCCAGCACCTGCACCACCACCGTGCGGTCGGTCTGCTGCGGTGGAGTGTTTGGCGGAGGAGGCTGCGGTACCAGAGCATCCAGGCCTTTCGGTGTAAGCGGCGTAATCACCATGAAGATGATCAGAAGGACCAGGAGCACGTCAATCAGCGGCGTTACGTTGATGTCCGCTGTCTGGCCGCCTCCGGAACCTCCCATTGACATTGCCATAACTCAATCCTCGTCGTATGGATCTCTAAAACTTACTTGTTCTTTCTTTGCTCGGTAAGCAGCCCAAGCTGATCGACTCCGGCAGCACGGACGTTGTCTACCACCTCAACCACGGATTTGTAGCGGGCGCGAGCGTCCGCTCTCACATAAACCCGCTTGTCGGCTTTAGTGGCCAGGCGGTCTTTAACTTTCTCCGTGAGCGCTTCCGGGCCTACCTGCTGCGTGTCGAAGAAGATTCTCCCGTCGCGTTGCACGGCCACGATGAGCGCGTCTTCCCGGTCCGCGTCCGGCATCTGCATCGGGTTATCGGTCTTCGCCAGGTTCACGGGGATGCCCTTCTGCAGCATGGGCGTAATCACCATGAAAATGATCAGCAGAACCAGCATCACGTCCACCATCGGCGTTACATTGATGTTGGAATTGACTTTGGCGCCTTCGTTTCGGACGACTATTGCCATGGGTTGCTCCTCGCTTTACCGCCGGACGACGTTGTTGCTCCGCTTCAAGAAATAATCCACCAATTCGCTTGATGAATTGTCCATTTCCACGTCAAACGCCTCTACTTTGCCGGTGAAGTAGTTGAACATCATGACAGCCGGGATGGCTACAAACAGACCCAGCGCCGTGGTGACCAGGGCTTCTGAAATACCGCCGGCCACGGCTCCCAGACCGGTCGCCTTCTGCTCGGAGATCTTGCGGAACGCGTTGAGAATTCCGATTACGGTGCCGAACAGGCCCACAAAGGGCGCGGTGGAACCGATGGTGGCCAGGCCGCCAAGACCGCGCTTCAGTTCCGCGTGGACGATGGCTTCCGCGCGTTCCAGTGCGCGTTTGCTGGCTTCAATCTGCTCGCCGGGGATTTCACTGGAGTCCGTGTGTGCTTTGAACTCCTGCAGGCCCGCGGTGACAACCTTGGCCAGATGGCTTTTCTTGTTGCGCTCGGCCACGCGGATGGCTTCGTCCAGCTTGCCTTCGCGCAGTGCGCCTGCCACGGCGGGAGCAAACAGCCGCGACTGTTTACGGGCGGCCGAGAAGGCGATCCAACGATCGATCATAACGCCGATGGACCATGCCGACATGATGAAGAGAATGATGACCACGGAGCGGGCGAGCCACGCCATCTGCCGCCACAGCGAAAGGGGATCCCATCCGATTCCGCCGGTGTCGTCCGCGGCCTGGAAGAGCCAAAAGGCGATCAGATGCGCCTTGGCCAGCAAAAGAGTTGCAACATTTGCGACGAGCATGATTTTACTTTTTCCTCCTCAGAGCTTTTGAAACTGTTGTGCCTTATCTATGAGCCGTCCACGGACTTCCGGCCGGAACCCAGGGAGCTTCCTGCGCATGGAAGGCAGCCGCGAAGAACTTCGGCTTCCCGTAGCGGGATCGGGCGCTTCCAGGCGAATGGAAACCTACTCTCTACATGCTGAACGTAACCTTGACCGTCGTTTCCACTTCTACCGGCTCACCATTCAGCAGATACGGTCTATACCTCCACTGCTTTACGGCATCCATTGCGGCCTGCGCGAGAATTGGATGCCCGCTCACAACGTGAAGGTTTTCGATGATCCCGGTCTTGCTGATGGTGGCAGCCAGGATCACGTCTCCACGGATATGCGCAATCTTGGCCATGGCCGGATAGGCCGGCTCGATTCGGCGTACAAGGTTTCCTGCCGCCACACCGGAGGACACACGCAATTTCTTTGGTGTAGCCACTTTCGGCGGTGGCGCCGCGGAGCCGATGATGCCTCCAATTACGCCACCCGCGCTCCCTCCCGGCACTCCTCCCACCACTCCGCCGATTACTCCGGTGTTCGGCGGCGTTTCTTCCTCTTTGATCATCTTCACTACTTTGGGGATCTTGCTGGGGGTGCGCAACTCGCCATTCACCACTTCGCTCACCTTCTGCACGTGCTGCGGCGCGGCCGCCGGCGGCGGTGGCGGCGGAGGCGGTGGCGGCGGTGCGACCAGGAATGAGTTGAGCTGGTGGAGAGGCAAAGCTTCAGTGATCAACAGCGGCAGCAGAATCAGGAAGCCAACAACGACGAGTTCAATGACGAACGAAACGGTCGTTGTGTATTTCTGATTGGTTTTGATCTTGCCGCCGGACTCCATCAAACTGTCTTCAAACATCCCTGTTCTCCTAAAAGGGGACTATTCACTTCCTTTTGACACCGGAACCGCCATTCTTGTTCCCAACGCAGGAACCGAGTAACTATGCCTTGGCGCGGCCTTTGCCCTTTCCAGCTTGCGCCGGAATGGGAACAGGAACACGCGACGTACGGCGAGCCCGCCAATCCTGGTAAGCCACCAGCATGGGCGCCGCTACTGCGATCGACGAATACGTCCCTATCAGGATGCCGATCACAAGGGCGAACGAAAATCCATTAAGTACTTCTCCACCAAACAGATACAGAGATAGAACGGTCAAAAAGGTCAGCCCTGAGGTCAGGATCGTTCGACTCAGAGTCTGATTGATGCTGCGGTTCACAATCTCCGCCAAGCTTTCACGCCGCAGCAGCTTGATATTCTCCCGTATCCGGTCGAACACCACGATCGTGTCGTTCATGGAGTAGCCGACTAAGGTGAGAATCGCGGCGATAACAGTAAGCGTTATCTCTTTGTTCGTCAAGGAGAAAGCACCCACTGTGATTAAGGTGTCGTGAAAAACCGCGACAACGGCGGCTACGCCGTAGATCAGCTCAAAACGGAACCACAGGTAGACCAGCATGCCAAACAAGGAAAAGCCTACGGCCAGCTTGGCCTGCCGCTTAAGCTGGTCACCCACCTGGGGACCCACGATGTACGAACCTCGGATGCCAAAGTCGCTGGCGTAAAAGTCCTGATTCAACGCATCAATCACGGCGTCAGGCACCGCGCCTTTCAATTCGTCCATGCTGGTGAGCACGCCGTGGTGTTGCTTGTCGCGTATATCCAGAATCGTCCGTGCGATCCCGTTATACTGCTCTGGCGCTGCGTGGAGCGGATCGCGTGCGACCAGGGCCTGGCTCACCGCTGCAAACCCCACCTGTTCAAAATCGTTCAGCAGGCGTTTGCCTTGCGGCGGATTGGTTTTCAGCGCATTGATGATCTGGGTCTTGCCCCTGGAAAGGTCGGATTCCTTGAGATCTTTCTCGTCGAGCGAGACCACCACTTCATTGTCACTTGGATCGCCCAATCGCTGGAACTTGGCGCGGGTCAAGCCGGCGTGGTTAAGGTCGGACCGGATGCGGCTGTAATCGGGTGTGCGGTCGAACCTCACATACACCTGCGTGCCGCCTCGGAAATCCACGCCTACTGGAACTTTGTGCCAGAACAGCATGGAAAGGACGCCGGCCACGCTGAAGATCAGCGAGAAACTGAGGAAGTACCACTTCTTGCCCAGGAAATCGATGTTTGTGTTGCGAAAGAATTCCACTGTTTATCAACCTTTGCGCCTAAATACTCAGAGCTTCTCCCCGCTGTTTGCGGTTGAGGACTGCATCGAAAATCACGCGGGAAACATAGACCGCGGTGAACAGGTTGGCCAGAAGACCGAAAGTCAGGGTGACCGCGAAGCCCCGTACCGGTCCTGAGCCGACAAAGAACAGAATGATCGCGGAAACAATCGTGGTTACGTGCGTATCCAGAATGGTGGTCCAGGCGCGCGCGAAGCCCTGGTCCACGGCCGCTGCCGGGGCCTTGTTGTTGCGTAGCTCCTCACGAATGCGCTCAAAAATCAGCACGTTAGAATCCACGCCCATGCCGACTGTCAAGATCACACCGGCGATGCCCGGCAAAGTCAGGACCGAGCCGGAAAATCCCATAAAGCCCAGAAGGATCACCAGGTTCATGATCAGGGCCACGTCCGCGTTGATACCGGCGCCGCGATAGTACACCAGCATGAAGATCAACACCGCCAGAAGTCCCGCGATCGCGGCCTTTACGCCGGAACGGATGGAATCAGCTCCCAGCGAAGGTCCCACTGTGCTTTCGGTGAGATAGTGGAGGCTGGCCGGCAGCGCGCCTGAGCGCAGCAGCATGGCCAGATCCTTGGCGCTCTGATCGGTGAATCCTCCTCCGCTGATGCTGCCCGTATCGCGGATTTCTTCCCTGATGGAGGCCACCTCGCGAATCTTGTTGTCCAGCACCACGGCCAGATAGTGGTCGGGGTCTGCAGTTTGCTCGCTGTGGGCGGAAGTAAATGCGCCAAATTTCTGGCCTGCAGCCGCCGTCAGGTTAAAAGTAACGTCCGGCCTGCCTTGTTGGTCTGTGCTGGGCCGCGCGTCGCGAATATCGGTTCCGCCAACCACCGGTATCCGGGAAACCAGATAAACCTGGTCCGGGCCGGCCGAAGAATCCAGAATAGGCGCTGCATGCATCAGCACCCGCCCCGGAGGCAAAATGCCACCCATTTCCTGCAGGGCCGCCTGTTGGTTCGCATAAGGCTTGCCGTTGTTGAAGACCTGGTGGATTTCAAGGCGCGCTGTGGATTGAATAATGTCCTTCACCCGCCCCAGATCGCTTACGCCGGGCAATTGCACCAGGATTTCGTTGGCGCCCATGCCGTTGCGCTGGATTGTCGGCTCGCTCACGCCCAGGCTGTCCACGCGGTTGCGGATTGCCTCAATCGACTGGTCTACCGTGCGGTTCTTGAGGTCGCCGACCGCGCTCGGCTTCATGGTCATGATCCAGGTATTGTTCGGGCCGCCCACCAGGTCGTACTCCTGCAGACGGTCACTCACAATACTGCGCAGTTGCGAACCCCCATCCAGCGATACACCCGTGATGATGATCTTTTCCGGCTGGTTCGGCTCAGGTTTGCTGATGTCGGCGTAAGTAACATGCGCCTTCTGCAGCTCGTCCTTCAGGGTTTGCATGGCGCGGTCGGTCTCACCGTTGATGGCGTCATTCACCATCACTTCCAGGATCAGGTGGATCCCGCCTTTGAGGTCCAGTCCCAGATGGATCCGCTCCAGCAGGGCCTGTTTCAGGCCGTCACCATTGAAGCTCTTCGGAATACCGAAGATGCCGTAAAAAAAGACGATCACGATAGCGAGGATGATGCCGGTCTTGGATAGTAGGTTCTTCTGCATTGGACGTCACTTCTTCAGGATTTCCTGGGTTCTTCTTCGCGCGCCACCGATGCCACGGCCGACTTGCTCACTTCCAGGCGCAGATTATCGGGTGGAACGCGCAGATGCAAAGCGTCTTCTTTCACCGCGATGATCGTACCGCGAATGCCGCCGTTGGTGGTGATCCGGTCGCCCGTCTTCAATGAGCTGATCATCTGCTGCCAGCGCTTCTGCCGCCGCTGCTGCGGGAGAATCAGGAGCAGGTAAAAGACGCCGACGATGAACAGCAGCGGCAGCCACATCAGCGCGCCGGTTTGACCGCCACCGCCCTGCATCAAAAAGGATGAAATATCGTTCTGTATCATTTGTCGTATGGCCGTTGCGGCCCAACACACACGCGGCCCCGCCACGGGGAACGCTTTTGTTACCACTGAATGACTACCGCCCGGGCCTCCTTGCACTTGACCTGCGTGTGCCGGAGTAAATCGGAGGTTTTCTGGCGCTTGAATCGGGGAACTCAGGCCATGGACACATTCCCAGACAGAATTCCTGAGAGGTCCCCAAGCTTTATAGCATGACGCACGGACCGCATGGTGTCAAGATAGAATGCCAGATTGTGCGCGGTGTTCAACACCGCGGCCAGCGGCTCTCCTGCCACGAAGAGATGCCGCAGGTAGGCGCGTGTATAACGCCCGCAGACTTTGCAACCGCACTTTGGGTCGGCCGGCCCCTGGTCCTGGGCATAACGCAGGTTCTTGATGTTCAGCCGTCCCTCTGAGGTGAACAGCAGCCCGTGGCGCGCGGCCCGGGTCGGGAGGACGCAATCCATCATGTCCACACCCATCGCGGCATAGCGGACGATCTCATCCGGATAGCCCACGCCCATCACGTAGCGCGGTTTGTCCCGGGGCAGCACCTCCAGCGCGGCCGCGATCATCTCCAGGGTCTTTTCCCGCGGCTCGCCTACGCTCAACCCGCCGATGGCATAGCCGGCGAAGTCCAATTCCACCGTTTTTTCTGCTGACTCCCTCCGCAGCTCCGGATACATGCCTCCCTGGACAATGCCGAACAGCGCCTGCGTTCTGCCCTCGGCGTTTGCCGCCCAGGGAACTTCTTGCTTGTGGGCTTCAAAGTACTCTTTGCTGCGCCTGGCCCAGCGCAGCGTCATCTCCATGGAATCGCGGCTGCGGCTGCGCTCAGCCGGATATTCCGTGCACTCGTCAAAGGCCATGATGATGTCGGCGCCCAGCGCGATCTGGATCTCCATGGACCCCTCGGGCGTGAATAAGTGCGAAGAGCCGTCCAGATGCGAACGAAAATGCACGCCTTCTTCCGTCACTTTGCGCAGGTCGCTCAGGCTGAACACCTGGAAACCGCCGGAATCGGTGAGGATCGCCCGCTCCCAGCTCATGAACTTGTGCAGCCCGCCCAGGCTGCGGATCAGCTCGTGGCCCGGACGCAGATAAAGGTGATAGGTGTTGCTGAGGATGATTTGCGCGCCGAGCTCTTCAAGCATGTCATGCGGCGCCGCCTTCACCGAGCCGAAGGTGCCCACGGGCATAAAGGCGGGCGTTTCAACCGCCCCGTGCGGTGTTTGGATGCGTCCCAGCCGGGCTGGCCCCGCCTGGGCTTCCATGGAGAACGGAAAGATCACAGAAGCATGGTACAGAATTACGCGGAAAAATCATTTCCCTGCGGAAGCGAAGCGGGAAAATTGCTCCCCCTGCCGTGCTTGCCGCATAATGTTTGTAGAATTCAGAAAAGCCATGCGTACCTGGCTCAAGACTCTGGTTACCCTCGTAGTCGTGACCGCAACCGGTTACCTCCTCGACCGCCTTCTCCATAAAGAAGGAATCACAACCCGTGAGCTGCTGCTTTTATCGGATTTTCTGGTCGGGCTGGTAGCTGCGGCGCTGGTATTTATTCTGGCTTTGCACCACGAGCAACGCACCCGCTATGTGGCCGGCCGGCTCGCCATCATCGCCGAGATGAATCACCATATCCGCAATGCGCTCCAGGTGATTACATTTCAAATCGGCCGGAAAGACGAACGGGAGATTAGCACCATGCGGGAGGCGGTGAACCGCATCACCTGGGCCCTTTCCGAAGTCCTGCCGCAGATGCCCGGTGTGGAAGAACCCAGGCAACACCACGAAGTCACGGACAAGGCCGCCTCAGGAACATAAAGGCAGGCCGGGCCCCGCATCAGACTTTTGTTTGCTTCGCGCGCCGTTCCGCCACCCTGGCGGGATTCACAAAGGCCCGCGTCACTGTTCCCCTTCCGATCTCTTCCTGGCCGTTGTGGGCCTTTACGCGGAAGACATAAAAGCGGCCGTTGACCGATTCCAGTTCGGCTTCGGCTTTTACGTGTTGGCCAACCATGGTGGGCGCGCGATGTTCAATATTGATGGCTGTTCCCACACTGATTTCGCCCTGGTCACAGTAGGGTTTCATGGCGTTGGCCGCGGCGACCTCCATCAATCCGATCATTTGCGGGGTGGAGTAAATCGGCGGCAGATTCGTATCGTGGTAATTCAGCGTGTGTGCGTGCGCGACCGTGACTTCGGCCTCGCCATGCAGGCCGATGGGAAGCTCTTTTCGGGACATGGTGTGAATTTACCAGACGGAAGACTGGGCTGAGAACCGGCAAAGCAGGCTGGGCCTGTTCCGGCCAGCTCAGGTCCAGGCAAAACCAGGTGCGAACAATCAGGTCGCGCGGGGAATCAGAAGGATCAATGGGTGGAGCTGTCGCTGTCCGCTGCGCCTGTTCCGCCGTCATTGCGCCGGTTCTGGTCGCCGTCCCGGTCGCTGTCGCGGATGTTCAAGGGCTGGCCGCAGCGCTGGCGCACCACCTCAAGTTGATGCCGCCTGTACCGTGCCTGCAGGCTGTACGGCCCGTGCCGCAGCACCTCTTTGCGCAGATTTTCTTGCGCTTTGTGTATGGCTTTTTGGCAGCTCTGGCGCGCCTGTGCCGGCAAAACGCTCCCTGCTGTCAGAAGCCCGGCCGCCAATAACAGCGAAATCGGTGCTTTCATGAGGTTTTTCACCTCCTCGCTGTCCTGGATTCTATCCACCTTTTGCGGGAAGGAATCCGTCCCGAAAGCGTCCCCTGCAACACTGGTCTTTAGTAATGCGGGAAGCAGTGGTGAATGGCAAACGATCTGTACGCGCCGGCCCGGGCTGGACTACGGCGTATAATTAGGAATTGTCTTCATGGCGTCCTAAAGATCAGGAAGACCCCGGAAAATCATGGCTTTGAACACAAGGGAGAAGATTCGATCCACCACCGTGCTCTGCGTCCGCCGCAACGGCCAGGTAGTCATGGCCGCGGACGGCCAGGTCACACTTGGGGAGAACGTAATCAAGCACACCGCCAAAAAGATCCGCCGGCTTTATAACGATAAGATTCTCGCCGGGTTTGCCGGATCCACCGCCGACGCGTTTTCTCTCTTTGCTCGTTTTGAAGCCAAGCTGGAGCAGTACCATGGCCAGCTGGGCCGGGCCGCGGTGGAGTTGGCAAAAGAGTGGCGGACTGACAAGGCGCTGCGTCACCTGGAAGCCTTGTTGCTGGTGTCCGACCCAAAGCTCACTTTTCTCATCAGCGGCGCCGGTGACGTGATCGAGCCGGACGGCGGTGTGGCTGCCATCGGCAGCGGCGGTCCTTATGCCCTGTCGGCAGCTCGGGCCTTGATGGACAATACGGACCTGCCGGCGCGCAGGATTGCGGAAGAGGCCATGAAGATCGCGGGAAGAACCTGCATCTATACGAA
>OBLQ010000461.1_pt1 | contig 15537 bp, 13 predicted proteins | sample 1519881 | NCBI WGS metagenome assembly OBLQ01 (sample SAMN01911456, study PRJEB22533) | soil metagenome | biome: Soil | place: Malaysia | collected 2012-04-30 | depth DG_metagenome m | reverse complement strand
GCTGGACGAAAGTGTAGACGCCCGGCGGAAATTCGAGGAATTCGGCAACGAGGAATTCTGTCCTCTGCTCGACCGCGATGTGGGGCTTTGCGACCTGTACGCGGCGCGTCCGATGACGTGCCGCATCTTTGGACCTCCGGTGCGTTCCGGCGCGACGCATCCCGGTGAAGAGGAAGGCCTGGGCGTGTGCGAGCTCTGCTATCAGGGCGCCACGCCCGAGGAGATCGCGGCCTGCGAGATGACGCCCGATCCCGATGACCTGGAAGCGCGGCTGCTGGAGGAAATGGAAAGCGCTACGGGAGTCAGCGGAAGGACGATCGTCGCTTTCTGTTTCACCACGGAGACGCCAAAATCCAATTAGCCGCGAATGAACACGAATTTTCCTGGAGGTGCGGTTGTCCTTCTGAAATTTGCGTGAAAAAAAAGGATTTTCGGGCAAGGTAGTTCGGAGAACGGTATGATGGTTGGGTTGATTTTTGATCCTAAAGCCGGGAGGACCCAACCTACATGTCAATCGCTGATTCGATCCTGATGGAATTTGACCAGGAATCGCGGACCACGCAGAAGCTGCTGGAGCGCATCCCCGAAGACAAGCTCACGTGGAAACCCCATGCGAAGTCCCACTCTCTGGGCATGCTGTCGATGCACATCGCCGGCGTTCCCGGCCAGATCGCCACGGCAGCAGCCAGCGACAAATATGAATTTTCCCCTGCGCCTCCTCCGCAGCCGGCCTCCCGCAAGGAAGTCCTGGACGCCTTCAATCAGAGCATGGCCAAAGCGCGGGAGATCGTCAAATCTCTCGATGACACCAAAATGATGACAGTCTGGACAGCCACCATGGGCGGAAAAACCGTCATGGCCACCCCGCGCATCGGGTTGATCCGCAGCATCATGCTCAACCACTGGTATCACCACCGCGGACAGCTCTCGGTTTATCTGAGATTGCTCGACGTGCCGGTGCCTTCCATCTACGGCCCGAGCGCGGACGAAAATCCGTTCGCGTAACAGAAAAAAAACCGGGCGCGCCTGCGTCCTGAAATTTGCGGAGACCCATGACCGGGGGCGGCTCCGGCCGCTCCGCCAGGCGCGTCCATGGTCTTTTTCGCCGGCCCTATAGACTGGCTCCAGTTAGTCCATACTTTGCAATTAGCTTACTGAAAATTAAACTATATTTAACTTTAGTAATATTGTTCCGGCCATCTATTTTAATTAGAGTCACCCTCACTTTCCCTGTTCATCCTTTGCCTTTCTGAGAACCCGGTTGCTGGGTCAACTGAATCGATTTTCCAGGAGAACCTGAAATGCGGAACCGAACCATTCTGCTGTTCCTGTTTGTCCTTTGTATCGGCGGTCTTGTCCTTCCCGGCCAGCAGGCAATTCCCGGGCCGGGCATCGCCCAGCAGCCCTCCGGGCAAAGCGCCTCCAACAGGACGATTTCTTTCTCAGGCACGCTCGACGGCCAGCCGGATGGAGCGCTGCCGATCGCATTCTTCATCTATAGCGACCGGCAAAGCACGGCTCCGCTGTGGAGCGAGACCCAGACGATACAGATCACTGGAGGAAAATATACAGCGGTCCTGGGGTCGGAAAGCCCTTCGGGCATCCCGCCGGAACTGTTTACCGGCGATGCCGCCCATTGGCTGGGAGTTGAAGTCAACGGCAGAGAGCAACGTTTTCTGCTGGTGAGCGTGCCCTACGCGATGAAGGCCGTGGATGCCGAGCGCTTCGGCGGCCTGCTGCCTTCACAATTTGTGACCGCAGCGGACCTGCAGGCGGCCCTGCGGAACGCAGCCACCGGCCAGGCGAAACAACCACCGGCGCATCCAGGCGCAGGCCCCGCGCCATTGGCGGCGGCCACAGGAACGCCTCCACAGCCGGCCACCGATTTCACCGACAATAACGCCAGCGAAGTGCTGCTGGTGACGCAGCAAGGCACAGGATTCGCCATTCACGCGATTTCCGGCGGCGATGCCGCCATCTTCGCCGAAAACAGCGGCCTCACCGGAACGGCCATCCGCGGCAGCGCCACCGCGACCAGCGGCGCAACCACGGGAGTGCTCGGACAGGCGGCCAGCCCTTCGGGCACAGCAGGCGCTTTTGAATCGACGAACGGCGCGAAGATCATGAGCTTCCGCGCCAACGGCGGCGAGGTCGGGAGTATAGACCAGTCCGGACAGATTTTTGCTCAGAACTTCGCCGGCCCCGGCTTTGGGCTGACCAACATACCGAACTCCGCCACCACCGCCAGTTCGGGAAACTTTCCGGACGCCATCGTGGCGCGTGACAGCTTCGGCAGCTTTTCCGCCGGGCAGATTTTTGCGCAGAACTTTGCCGGCCCCGGCTTCGGGTTGACCAACATTCCCAACTCCGCCACCACCGCCAACTCGGGAAACTTTCCGGACGCTATCGTGGTGCGTGACAGCTTAGGCAGCTTTTCCGCCGGGCAGATTTTCGCACAGAACTTCACCGGCCCCGGCTTTGGACTGACCAATATCCCCAACTCCGCCACCACCGCCACGGAGCAGAACCTTTCCGGCGCCATCGTCGCCCGTGATATCTTCGGCAACTTTGCCGCTGGGCAGATTTTCGCGCAGAGCTTCACCGGCTCCGGCTTCGGGCTGACCAACATCCCCAACTCCGCCACAACGGCGCAGTCGTCGAATACGCCGGACACGATCGTGGCGCGTGGCCCTTCCGGCGAATTTGCCGCCGGCACTGTGACAGCGAGCGGTGTCATGACGAACCTGTTTCTCGCCAACATCGGCACGTTCGACTCCAGCAACGCCGTTTCCACCTTGCCGGTCAAATCGGTTCTTTCGATCAATACGCCCGCCACCTGCACGCAAAGCCGCGAACTACTGGTCAAGATGGACGCCACACCGGGCCAGCAGTTGTTTATCTGTAATTCGACGGGCGACGGCTGGCTCCTGGTAGGCGATGGGACCTCAGCGGGCGTGTCTTCGGTGACCGCGGGCGATTCTTCGATCAGCGTTGGCGGCGCGGCCTTCGCGCCTACCATCAGCGTCGCAGATGGCGGCATTACCGCCGCTAAATTTGCGCCCAACGCGGTGGCCGGCAGCATCGCTGACGGCTCACTCACACCCGCCAAGATCGCCGGCACAGCGGCCACTCTGGGCAGTAATACGTTTTCAGGAAACCAGACCGTGCAAGGCAGCGTAACCTCCGTCTCTTTAAGCACCGGTCCGGTCACTTCCACCAGCGCCACGGTCAGTGGGAATTCCAGCGGAAACCTGGTTTCAGTCTCGCAAAGCGGCACGGGCGCCGGACTCGCCGTGACTTCCAGCGGCGCATCCTTCAGCCCCGCGATCAATGCAACCTCTTCCCAGAACAGCGATGCGATTGACGCGCACAGCGTTTTTGGAAGCGCCATTTTCGCCGTAAGCACCAACGGCGTCGGCATTACCAGCAACGGCGGCGGGACCGGAGTGCAGGCCACTGGCGCCACGGCCGTGCTGGCCAATTCTTCCCCAATTCTTCCGCAATCAACGGCGTGGCTGTCTCAATGTCGACCGGTCCCAGCGGAAGGTTCCTGAGCGGGATTTCCGGGACCACCGAAACCTTCAACGTGGATGTCAGCGGCAATCTCTTTTCCGCCGGCGCGCTCTCTGTCCGGTATCCCAACAACACGGTATTCGGGACGTTTGTGAACCAACTTGCCCGCTTCGATGCCGCGGGCGCGGTGGAACGCACGTTCCCGACAGACACTTCCGGTATTGCCGGCGTGGTGATCGGCGGCGCGGGATTTTCCGGCAGCGCCCAGGTCGCATATTCAGGCGTCGCCAACTGTCTTTTCGACAATGCCGCCGCGGTTGGCGATTACGTGGTCAATAGCTCCACAACTCCCGGGTTCTGCTCCGATGCTGGGCTTGCGTATCCAGCCAGCGGGCAGGTTGTCGGCCGCGTACTGAAAGCGGGCGCGCCCAACGCCGCTCTTCCCATCTTCCTGTTTGGACCCGAGGTCCACGGTTTCGCGGGAGGCTCGGTCATTTCGATCAACACGGGCGCCGGTCTGACTGGCGGCCCCATCACCTCCACCGGCACGATCAGCGTCGCTACGGGGGGCGTGACCAACACGATGCTGCAGAACAGTTCAGTCACGGTCAATGCCGGGACCGGGCTCAGCGGCGGCGGGACCGCATCCCTGGGCGGCGCCATTACTCTGAATAACGCGGGTGCCTTATCGTTTAATGGACGCGCCGGCAACGTGGCGCCCGCTGCAGGAGATTATTCTTTCAGCCAGATCTCCGGCGCGGCCAGCACGGCGCAACTGCCCACAAACGCCGTCTATAACGACCAGGCGAACACCTTCACGGGAAACCAGGCCATCACCGGAACGCTGAACGTTTCCAGCACAGTCACGGCGGCGGCCTTCAGCGGCGACGGATCGACCGTCACCAACGTCAACGCGGCGAAAATCGGCGGACTGGCCTCCGCCGACCTGGCGACCAGCGCGGCGCTTGCTTCGGAATCCCTGGCGCGGCAAACAGCCGATGCCGCTCTTCAGGACAACATCAACACAGAGAGTTCCACACGGGCCGCGGCGGACATAACGCTGCAGGCGAATATCGACAGCGTGAACGCTTCAGCCGCCAGGCTGGCCGCTTCCAACACCTTCACCGCGGGCACGCAGGACTTCAGCGGCGCGGGCGCCACTCTGCCGGTGCATACGGTCACGATTGCCCAGACCCCGGCCACATGCGTCGGAGGAAAGGAACTGCTTATCAAAACCGATGCTCCCGGCGGCCAGCAGTTGTTTATCTGTAACGCCACGGCGAACGGATGGAACCTGGTCGGCGATGGCGCCAGCGGCGGAGTCACGTCATTCAATGGCCGCAGCGGAAGCGTTGCTCCCTCCGCCGGCGACTATTCCTTTGATCAGGTTTCCGGATCGATTGCCGCGGCGCAGATGCCCGCGCTCAGCGGCGACGTGGTTTCCTCGGCGGGAAGCACGGCGACTACGCTGGCGGCCAGCGGCGTGGCCCCCGGCACGTATACAAAAGTGACGGTTGACGCCAAAGGGCGGGCCACCGCCGGCGCACAGGCGGCGTTCGCCGACCTCAGCGGCAGCGCCACCAGCGCACAGTTGCCCGCCACTGTCGTATACAACAACCAGGCCAACACTTTCACCGGAAACCAGACGGTGGCCGGGGCGGTCATCGCCATTACCTTCAGCGGCGACGGCGGAGGCCTGACCGGGGTCAATGCCGCCAGCCTCAACGGGCTGGGACCCGGCGTCTTCGCACAGCTTGCCTCGGCCAATGCATTCACCGCGAAGCAAACCCTGGCGGCCTCGACGGCAGCGGCGGCTTCTCTCAATATGCCGGCCGGTGCAGCCCCCACAGCGCCTTCTCCAGGCGATATCTGGAATACGGGAGGCGTGATTCAATACCGTGACAACGCTTCCCTGACGAGATCACTGGTCAGCACCACGCAAACGGGCGGCGCGCAGTTGCTCAAGCTTACTGCTTCCATCACCCCTGCTTCGGTTTCGCCGGGAAGTTGCGCGGAGCAATCGTTCGCAGTCTCAGGCCTTGCAACTACGGACATGGTCCTCGCGGTGGCCCAGCCTTCCACCAGCAGTCCCGGGACCAATATCGCCATCGGAGGGTCGCGCGTTTCGGCGGACAACACAATTGCCATCCAGTTCTGCAACATTACCCGCAATAGTTCCAGCACGCCCGTGGCCGGCACTTACACATTGGCCATTATGCGATGAAAAGCGCACAGACTGGTGAACGCCACTGGGACAATGAGGCACTGAGAAAATCATATAAATCACATCACATTGGCCGGCCAGGCTTCGCTTTGCGGACGCGCGGCCGGCTTCTTCCATTCCGGCAGCGGTTCCCGGCGGTAGAGCTTCATCGTATTACGCGCCACCGAGACGACCAGCACGATGAACATGCCAGCAATCCCGACCGCGCCGCCAACGTCGAACAGCCGCCAGACGTGTCCGAGCAGGTGGACGACCGGCTTATAGAGCAACGCCACGTTCCCGATGCAGAGCAGCAGCCGCAGTTCCGTCGGCCCCATTTTGAAATAGGAAATTTTGAAATCGCCGAGCGTGTACGTGGTGAGATGCACTTCCACGGAAAGCATCAGGAACGCCACCAGCAGTCCTATGGCAATGAACGGCGACATATAGCCTGAAAGCGCCAGTCCGGAGAGCAGAAACAGCGCGCCGAAGGCGTCAACGATGTGGTCCACATAAAAGCCGTAGCGCGGACGCTGGCAGTTGCGATAACGGGCCAGGGTGCCATCGAGGCTGTCGCCCAGCCAGTTCAGGGCCAGAAAAATCGTGACCGCCGCCAGGCCGAAGGACGTGGACTTCGCCCACCAGTAGCCAAGACCGGCGCCCGCCATCGAGGCCAGCCCCAGAACGGTGAGGTGGTCGGAGTTGATCCAGGCGGGAGTACGGGCGGCCAGCCACAAAAGGGTCTTCTTTTCCATCGCCGCCAGAAAGCTCTGCTGGATCCTTTTGGCCTCGTGAAAGCGATTCGGTTGATTGGGTTGCATGTTGTCCTCCGGGGTTTGCGCCTGCATAAGTGTACTTTGCGCCGGAAAACGGGCCGGCGGCAATGCACAGCCGCTCATTCCGGGGTAAAACCAATCTCAAGGGCCAAGTGATTGAAAATAAGCTGTTATCATAGATGGTCACCCCCGGAACTCCACAGAGACAGGCAGACACAGAGAGAAAAAGCGACAGCAACAAAATTGCGACCGGCCCTGTGAATCGTCTTGCGGCAATTGAATATCTAATCCTGGAAGCGATCACGGAAGAACCGGAGAACGCAGCACGGCAACGCCACGACCAAGAGTAAAAGCAAAGGCCTTTAACACAGAGGACACGGAGGCTTTTAGGGTTTTGTCGCCGGGGAAAATTCATCGCGGGCTGTAAAGATTTTCGTGATTAGTAGCACAGAGGACGCAAAGGAACGGAGGTTTTTGGGTTTTTTGCCGAGAGGCAAAAATCTACGCGGGCCGCGAAGATTTTCGTCGTCGGTAGTGTGGGAGAATTCAGGCCGCAGCAACGCCAAGCCTCGAATGCTGAAGATCAGCCAAGCCGACTACAACCTGATTCGCTGGGAGGCAGAGAGACGGTATCCGAGCGAATGCTGCGGCATTCTTCTCGGGAACTCGGGTGACGATGGCCGGACGGTCGCCCTGACCATCACATGCGAGAACGCCGGCCCCAATCCGGAACGGCGGTACAACATCCATCCTGAGCAACTGGTCGCGGCCCTCAAGCTGGCGCGCAGCCGGCACGAGAACATCATCGGCTTTTATCATTCGCATCCCGACCATGACCCGCATTTTTCCACCACCGACCTGGCGGAGGCGAACTGGTTCAACTGTTCCTACGTGATTACCGCGGTAGCGCAGGGCCGGGCAGGACGCACCGAGTCGTTTGTGCTGACCGGCTCGGATGAAGACAAGAAATTCGAGCCGGAAGAGATCAAGCGTTTCCCAGCGTGATAATGATGCAGCTATATAATGATGGAATCGCAGGTCCGTTCCGAAGGCCATGACCAATCCCACGAGGCAATCCGGCGCTCTGAGCAGCGATGAGATGTTACGCTATTCGCGCCACCTGATCATGCCTGAAGTGGGCGTGGCCGGACAGGAGAAGCTGAAAGCGGCGCGCGTGCTGTGCGTCGGCGCCGGCGGACTGGGGTCGCCCCTGGCGCTGTACCTTTCCGCGGCGGGCGTGGGCACTCTGGGACTGGTGGATTTCGACGCCGTTGACTTCACCAACCTGCACCGCCAGGTCATTCACCATACCGGCGACGTGGGAAAACCGAAGCTGGTCTCGGCGGCGGAAAAGATCGCCGCCATTAACCCGTTCGTGGACGTCAGGGCGTTCAACACACGTCTCACCAGCGAGAACGCGCTCACCATCTTTTCGGAATTTGACATCATTGTCGACGGCACAGACAATTTTCCCACGCGCTTTCTCATCAACGACGCCTGCGTCATTTCCGGGAAGCCCAATGTCTACGGCTCGATCTTCCGCTTTGAAGGACAGGCCACCGTGTTCGCCGCCGGCGATGGGCCCTGTTACCGCTGCCTTTATCCGGAACCGCCGCCTCCTGGATCGGTGCCTTCCTGCGCCGAAGGGGGCGTGCTCGGGATCCTTCCCGGCCTCATCGGCCTGATCCAGGCCACCGAGACGATCAAACTGATTCTCGGGCAGGGCGAGCCCCTGATCGGGCGGCTGCTGCTGGTCGATGCCCTGGGAATGCGCTTCCGCGAGATGCGGCTGAAAAAAGACCCTCATTGCGCGGTTTGCGGAGACAGCCCCACTATCACTAAACTCATCGACTATGAAGAATTCTGCGGATTGCGAGGACCCGAACCGACTGTGAGCAACGGAGCACCGGAAATCAGCGTGGAGGAACTCAAGCGGCGTCTGGACGCCAGGGACGATCTCTTTATTCTCGATGTGCGTGAACCGCACGAATACCAGATCTGCAACCTGAACGGCCATCTGATCCCGCTCAACGACCTGCCGAGGCGCATGGGCGAACTGGACCCGGACAAAGAGATCGTGGTGTACTGCCGGTCAGGAAGCCGCAGCGCGAGGGCCGTCGAGTTCCTGCGCCAGGCCGGATTCGAGCACGCCAGGAACCTGACCGGCGGCATTCTGGCCTGGGCAGACCGGATTGATCCAAAAGTCCAGAAATACTGAAAGCGAAGATAGTGAAATAAAAGCCCCGCTGCCGGCAGCGGGGCTTTCGATGGACTGGCTGCTCTCCCAGCTCGTCCAAACAGGCGCAAATTTTGCGCCAGCGTTCTCATATCTGTAATTGAACCAGTCCCACATTAGATAATCATTAAAAGATAAGAAAAAATTTACACGATGACTGGCAACCCGAAGGGAAAAATCGAGCCATGAGCCTGACCATCACTGAACCGAAAGAAGCGCCTGCCATACCGGCGCCGCGCGAGCGGCGGAAGCTTGCGATGCTGGGATGCGGCAAGCTGGGCACAATCCTGCTGCAGGCATTTCTTGAGCGCGGCCTGGTGGACCGTGAAGATGCCATCGCCACGGTACAACATGAAGACCGCTGCAGCAGCCTGTCGGCAGCGCTTGGCGGAGTCGCTTGCACCACCGATAACCGCCGGGCAGTGGCTGCCTCATCCATCGTCCTGATCGGCGTGAAACCGCAGGCCATGGAGCAGTTGCTGAAGGAAATCGCCCCCGTGATTCAACCGGGAACCCTGATTATTTCGTTCGTGACCGCCGCCACGCTGCGCTTCATGCAGGAGCATCTCGGGACAAATGTGGCGGTTGTGCGCTCCATGCCCAATACGCCCGCCATGGTGGGTGCGGGCATGACAGCGCTGGCCGCGGGTCCCACTGTCAGTCCCGGCCAGATGGAAACCGCCAGGACCCTGTTTGAAAGCGTGGGGCGCGCCGCCGTGGTCGACGAAAAACACATGGACGCAATTACCGCGCTTTCGGCGAGCGGCCCGGCTTTTGTCTTCGTGATTCTCGAATCGCTGGCCGAAGCGGGCGTAAAATGCGGCCTGCCACGCGACCTGGCGACCATGCTGGCATCCCAGACGCTGTTCGGCGCCGCGCAACTGGCGCTGACAACCGGCCACCATCCCGCTCTGCTGAAAGACGCAGTGACCACGCCGGCCGGATGCACGATCGACGGCCTCATCGAACTGGAACAGGGCGGCCTGCGCGTGACACTGATCAATGCCGTCATCAAAACCGCCGCGCGGGCGCGGGAGTTGATGGGTGACTGAAGATCAAGCGAAGACTGGCTTAGAGTGAAGGTGGGGATGGAACGGGCGACGAAAGAACGTTTTCATACATCCCGTGCGGCGCGCGAGTTTCCACTGCCGTGATTTCCGCCGGCAATTCCGCCGTAACTTCCCCGACGATCAGAATGGCGGGCGCAGGAACGGGCTTCAGGGAATGAAGCTGGGCCAGGCGTAAGCGGAATACCTGCTGTCCGGTGCGTCCGGCTTTTGAAACCAGCGCGCAGGGCGTGTCGCCGTCGATGCCTGAGCGCATGAGTTCGCCGGCCGTGGAACCGTAGTCGGAGCCAGGCATATAGACCGCATAGGTTGCGCGGGCCGGCCCGGGCAGCAGTGATCGAGGGTCCGCCTGGGCACACCGATGGCCGGTCAAGATGACAAGCGCCGATGCCCTTCGGCGGTCCGTCAGGGTAGCCGACGCGGCGGCGGCGGCGGCGGTCGCCGCGGTAACGCCGGGCACGATTTCAAACGGAATCTGCGCTCTCCGAAGTTCCTCGATTTCCTCCCCCAGGCGTCCGAAGACCGAGGGATCGCCCGACTTCAATCGCACGACTGTTTTCCCACGGCGAGCGCAGCTCACCATAAGCTGATTGATCTGCTGCTGGGTGGTCCCGTGCCGCCCACAGCGTTTGCCAACGTTAATGATCTCGGCGTCGCGCGCTGCCAGGCCGAGGACTTCCTGTGAGACAAGATCGTCGTGGAGCACCACGCCGGCGGATGCCAGCACCGACGCCGCTTTGAGCGTCAGAAGATCGGCCGCACCGGGCCCGGCGCCCACGACATAGACTTTTCCTTTCATTTATGCGCTCTTCTTTTCGCGGAGTTCATCGACCCAGTCATTGACAGCAACCACCAGGCGGTTCACCAGCTTATCCACACTGCCAACCATACTCAGGCCATCGCGCTGATGGTCCTTCAACACTTCTCTGATTCTCGTGGCCAATTCCGATCGCGTAAGTTCATGACTCATACTTACTACCTCCGTACTCGATCCGTAATGCTGCGACAATTTTCGTGGCCTGCATTCGGCCAGCAGATGTAACAGTTCTTTTGTATTCTGGTTGCGCGGCAGCGCCTGGCGCAGGGCGCTGCGCATGCGTCCCAGCCAGCCAGTCCATGGTCCATATTCCGGACCGAATTCCTTTTCCAGCTGCATCCGGATCCGCCGGGCCAGCGCCGGGCTGTTGCCGCCCGTGGAGATGGCGATCTGGAGATCGCCCCTGCGCACCACCGCGGATGCATAAAAATCACAATAGTTTAGATCATCAACCACATTGCAAAGGATGCCAGCCTCACGGCACTCGGCAAACACCGCGTGGTTCACAGCTTCGCAATTGGTGCAGGCGATTACCAGAAAATATCCAGTCACGGAACCCTGCCGGTATTCCGCGGCGATGTGCCGCAACAGACCCCGCCGCACCCAGGCAGCGATGCGCGGCGAAATTTCCGGGGCGATCACGGTGATGGCGCCCGCCGACCGCAGAAGCGCATCCAGTTTTTCTTCCGCCACCCTGCCGCCACCGACGACCAACACGCTGCGGCCCTCGAGCTTGAGAAAAACCGGAAACAGGACCCTGCGCCCTCCGGGCGCAACCACCTCAGGCTTCAAGTTCATGTGACGGCCTTCCCGGCGACGGACCGCGAAACACCGGCTCCTGATCCTGGCCGGCAAGAAACGCGCGCAGGTCCGATTCGCCGTGGCGCGCAAGAAAGCGGCGCAGGCTCTCACCCCTGCGGCGGCGCAAGAGATACTCGCGCAACAAGCGCTCGATGGCATCAGGAGTCTCTTCTGCCGCGCAGCGATAACCGACAGGCCGTGCGAAGCCCGCGCCCTCGCCTACGCTGCCGCCCAGGCAGAAATAATAGGCATCGGTCATGACGCCGCGCAGTTTGATCTTCTTGCCTTCGAGGCCGATATCCGCGAGGCGATGCTGGCCGCAACTGTTGGGACAACCGGTCACGTTGATCCTGATCTGCTGATCGAACTCCGGCATCCGGTCCTGCAGTTCTTCCACCAGCCAGCGCGTGAAGGCCTTGGTTTCAGTGATGGCCAGTTTGCAGAACTCCGAACCGGTGCAGGCCACAGCGCCGCGCCAGAAATTCGAAGCCTCAACATGCAGGCCGGCGCCCTCCAGGCCGGAGACGACTTTCGCCGTCACTCCATTGGGCACGTTGATGATCACCAGGTTCTGCGTATTGGTGGTCCTCAGGTCGCCGGTGCCGAAGCGCTCAGCCAGGTCAGCCGCCACGCGCATCTGCAAGGGAGTGATTCTGCCGCGAAGGACCGACGCACCCACAAAAGAAAGGCCCGGCTGTTTCTGCGGATGCACGCCTGTGTGGTCGCGGAACACTCCTGAGGGAACCCGTTCCTCAGCCGCCGCCTCAAGGGAATATCCCATCCGTCTTTCAATTTCCCGCAGGAACGTTTCGGGCGTCCATCCGTACTTCAGAAACAGGTATTTGAGGCGGGCCCGCTCGCGACTGTCACGCAGGCAATCCGCATCGCGGAACGTTTCGGTGACGGCTTTCAACACGGGCACAACCTGCTCAGGGCGCACAAAGGCGTTGAGACGCACAGCGAGATGCGGCTCTGTGGAAAGGCCTCCGCCCACTCGAATAGAGAAACCCTTGACGCCGTTACGCTCCGCCGGAGTGAATCCAACATCGTTGATTTCAGGATAGGAGCACCAGTCCGGGCAGCCGCTGATGCTGATCTTGTACTTGCGGGGCAGGTTGTAAAACTCGGGGTTGCCCACCAGCATATTCTCGGCGTCCCATACCAGCGGCGAGGCGTCAAGGAGTTCGTGCGCATGGATACCAGCCAGCGGGCAGCCCGTGATGCCCCTGGTAACATCGCCGCACGTCGCCTGAGAAGTCAGGTCGTGACGGAAGAGCGTTTCCATGACCTCAGGCAGGTCTTCGGTGGTCACCCAGTGCAACTGGATATTCTGGCGCACGGTAATGTCGGCGACGCCCCGCGCATAACGTTCCGCCAGGGCAGCAATGCCACGCAACTGGTGTGCGGTAAGGAAACCATTGGAAATGCGGACCCTGATCATGAAATACGGCGCCGTTTTGCCTTCTCCGCCAGCGCCGCCCAGCGCGCCGGCGCCGTCACCCTGCGTGTAGATACCCCACCAGCGAAAGTACGTTTTCAGCCACGGTTCCGGAACCGCTGAAAAGCCCAGGGGCGCAAAAGCGCGCACTTCATCCAGCGCTTCCCACGGGTTCTTTTCGCGTTTCAGCCGTTCGGCGCGCTGGGCCTTGGTTTCAGTCGCGTAATGTGTTTCGATGCTCATGGTCCGGTGTCCCTCTACTGGAAGAATTTCAGCGAAAAATAAAAAGGCCCACCGCCTGTTCTGGCGATGGGCCTGATTCCTGACTTATAAGTGCGTTCTACTCAGCAGGAGGAGTCGCCAGAGACACGAGTGAGTCCTTACAACACAGACACATCGCGTTCTGGCAAATTACCTGCATCGGGCGATCTTACTTAGCTGATGAATTCCTGTCAAGGACGGATGGGCCGGCGGGCAGCCCTGCAGTGCAGCAAATCCCAAAATGGGACCGGGGCCAAACCTGCTCCAAAACCAGATGGCCTTCTGGAGGAACTTTTAACCAGCGTGGCAAAAAACTCTCTCGAAATTGTACTCATCGATTACTGCCGCAACGGCCTTTTTACCTTTTTCGTCGCGGCAGCGCACGACACGTCCGGTGCAGTTGACGAGCACATCGGTGTCGGCGCCGAGCACGGCCGCCGGCAGCACAATCCGGAAGTGGATCACCGTGTTGATCGGGAGTTCGGTATTCATGTGGAACAGGACGCCGCCCGCGGAGATGTCGGCGGTTTCGGCGAAATGCTCGCGCGCATCGTTTGTCCGAACGGTAATGGGAAGTCTGAGCGGAAACCTTACGGAACTCCTTAGATCAATCACCCCGATCACCTCCGAGTATGCTTATACACCGGCGTTGCGGGGCGTCCAACATTACTTTGGTGTCCGCGAAGAAGCGCCCGTACATGGGCAAAAGGTCCCGTACCCGGCTGCTTAGAACCTGGTTACTTCGGTGAAGTTGAATCCGCGCACGCGCATCGCGGGCACCACCATGTCGAAGGACTCTTCACCGCTCGCGCGCACGGCCGGCCCCATGGCTTCCACGGAATTGAGCATTTCGATCAGGCCCTGATTGAAGCGGAAGTTGCGAATGCCGCCGCTGATTTTTCCATTTTCGATGAGGAAGGTTCCGTCACGGGTCATGCCGGTCAGAATCTTTTCATACGGATCGACCTCGCGTATGTACCACAGCCGCGTAATCAACAATCCGCGTTCCGTACCGGCGATCATTTCTTCCGTGGATTGCTCTTTTCCAGGGGCGATGAAAACAATATTCATCGGCGCTTCACCCATTTCGTTGGGCAATGAAAACCCATGTCCGGTGGCCATGATCGCGCCCGTCGTGGACGCAAACTCCGAACGCCGGAGCCTGGCGGCCGTGCCGCGGGCATGCACCAGATTGCGGACCACGCCATTTTCCACCAGGCTGACCCGTCTGCGGGCCACTCCTTCGCCGTCAAACGGAATGCCGGCCTGCAGCGGATGAAATACGTCATCGACAATCGTAATGTTCTCACCAAAGAGCTGCGTGCCGATCCGGTTGTTCAGAAACGATCTCTGGTCGAGGATCGCGAGACCGCTGAAGTCGCAGAACATGAATCCCACAAGATCGAGGACCGCCGACGGTTCGAGCACAACCGTATAGCGTCCCGGCGGAAGCTCACGCGGCGAATGCGAGTCGCGGGCCTTCTGCGCGGCGACCGCGGCCAGCCGCGCGTGGTCAACGTTTTTCACGTTGGGCGAATTGAACTTCTGCCAGCCGGAGGAATCATCCGCAAGCATGGTGATGGAAACCTCGGCGTGGGTCTGCCGGTGAAAGACACTCACGCCCTTCGAGTTGATCAGTCCATCCTGGGTTTCAGCGCTCACATAGATTCCCGCGGTGGTCAGCGCGTTCTTTTTGGCGACGGCAACGATATCGCCCACGGCCTGCGAGCGTTTGCCGGGCGTGATGGAGGCGGTTTCTTCAAACCAGCGTTGCGGCGCCGGCGCCAAAGGAGCGGCCTCGGCGCCCGTGGCCATCGGCAGAAGATCAGGGTCAGGCTCCTGCACGCGCGCGATGCTTTCCGCCGACTGCACCGCCCGGCGAAGACTATCGTCGTCGAAACGATTGGTCGACGCCCGCGCCGTCTTTCCGTCAAAAGCTACGCGAATCGAAGCCGCCTCGCCCAGTTCCGCCACGTTCTGGTGGATGGTGTTGTTGGCAAAACGGGTGAGAGCATAACTGGTCGAGGCGAAGGTGACTTCGACTTCGTCCACAACCGTAAATTTCCTGATGCGATCGAAGATGTCGTGCGCTTTTTCCTGGGTCAACATGGTTCCTCAACTTCAACAAAAACAGCAGTCAGCATTCGGCCGCCGGCTCTCAACCTCTGAACATCCTTTTGGCCCAGAGAATTACAACGACATTGTTTCAGTGCCGAGTGCAGACTGCCGAATGCCGGCTGCTACTTCCCTTTATATGCCGTTCCTACGCTCACCTTCCTGAACCTGGCGGGGGCGGCGCCGTGGCCGGTGCCCATGGTCTGCATGGGCTGGCCTTTGCCGCAGTTGGGCGTGCCCCAGAGCACCCACTCGTCGCGCGAGCAGATGGCATCCATGGAGTTCCAGAATTCCGTGGTGATGCCTGAAT
>OBLQ010000460.1_pt1 | contig 15541 bp, 18 predicted proteins | sample 1519881 | NCBI WGS metagenome assembly OBLQ01 (sample SAMN01911456, study PRJEB22533) | soil metagenome | biome: Soil | place: Malaysia | collected 2012-04-30 | depth DG_metagenome m | reverse complement strand
TATGAAGGCTGCACGCGCGCCGGCACTTGCTTTGCGCGCGCGCATGATCGCGGCCCGCGCTATTACGACGGCTATTATCACCGCTACTATTATGAAGACCCCTATTACGGCGACACCTATTGGGAGGACGGCAAATTCCGCCGTTATGGGAATCGCCGCCCGCCGCGCCGTGAACCCGACCGCCGCTACGATCACCACTATTGATTCGGATTGTCGGCTGCACGCGATTTCCTTTCGTCAGCCTTCGAAATGAATGGGCCCGCAAGCGGGCCCATTCGAGTCACCGGCTACGCCCTACCGCTCAAGGCGCCGCTACATAGAACGCAAGGCCGACGACGAGCGCCGTTAGGGCCGCAAATGCGGCCGCGTCGATGACGTTGAGTTTTGCGCCGGCGGCGGTCTCGCCGATCTTCGCCTGCCGCGCCGCGAGGAACAGCGGAAACGTGACGCTAATCGCGATGAGCAGCCCGCCGAGAATATAGAGCCAAACGAAACGGATATTGAGCCGGCGCGCCTCAATGACCATGAATGCGGCGGCGGCGAGAAAGAACAAGCCGATGTCGATCGATATCGACCGCGTTGCGGGGTTGGCTTTGAGGTCGACGATGAAGCGCGCGAAGGCGCCGGGCCCCGCGCCCTCTTCGAAATAGTGCAGATTTTGACTCCATGTACCGATCAGCGCGACAAGCGCGACCAACCCAAAGAAGCCGCGTAAGAGCTTCGCGCGCGTCATAATGCTTCTCCTTTCGCCTTCTTCTTGCGGCGCATCTGTATCAGCGCGACCAAGGTCATCGTCGGCACGAAACCGTCGATCTGATCGGTCGGATCGAGCACTTCCCAAAGTTGCAGCAACCCCATCGGGCCCCAAAGCAAGAAGGCGATCGCCGCAAAGACAACGTCGAGGATCGTTCCGTAGCCGACGATCCGGCCAAGCGAGAAATCAAGCAGGTCGGGGATGATCGCGATGACGAGCTTGACTGCGTCGGCGCTCATTTGGGCGCCGTGCATCGACGAATGAAATCGGCGCTCGCTTTGATCGCCTGCTTCGCCTCAGGCAAGAGCGGATGAAAGAGCGGCCAGACGTGAACGAGGCCATCCCGTTCTTCAAAGCGGGCGTCGACGCCGCCTGCGCGCGCTTTCTGGACGAGCCTGACCGCATCGTCGAACAGCATTTCGGACCGGCTCGCAAAGACAAACATGGGCGGCAGGCCTGAAAGATCGGCGTAAATCGGCGACAGGCGCCGGTCCCTCGTATCGAGCATGCCGCGATATTTTTTCGAGCCCTCGATGAGCGACGTCTTGTTGAACATTGCGTCGCTCTCCGCGTTGTGGTCAAGCGAAGCGCCTTCCATCGCGAAATCGACGAAGGGCGAATAAAGAACGGCGCCGGCCGGCAAAGGCCGCCCGCGCTCCTTCAACGCAAGCAAAGTCGTCACCACGAGCCCGCCACCCGCGGAATCGCCCGCCATGACGATCTCTTCGGAGCGTCGGCCCTGCGACAACAGCCAATCATAACCGGCGACCGCATCATTGATCGCCGCCGGGCAAGGGTGTTCCGGCGCCAAGCGGTAGGCGAGCGAAAATACCTCGGCGCCCGCGGCGAGCGCCAACGGATAGGTCAGGGTTCGATGCGTGCGCGGCGAGCCGAATACGTAACCGCCGCCATGGAGGTAGTAGATCGTCCGACGGCCGTCGGCGTTCGCCGGCCGCTGCCATTCCCCCGCCACCGCGCCATCGACTTCTTCGCGCGCGACGCCTTTCGGCAGGAGCGGAATGACGCTTTTTTCGACCCAGGCGCGCAGTTCCGGCGGATCGATCTCATGCAGCGGCTTCGGCTTCATCACGTGCGGACGTAGCGATTGACAAGTCTGGCGCGGATGGACGGCATCGATAGCCTCGCTATTGGGGTAAGGACACGTTACCCAAGTCCTGGTCCGCCCAAAAGGCTGCAATGCAGTAGTAATTAGCTAGCAGACTTGAAAGAGGCGAAGCTGTCTCGCCGCCTATGCTCGCTCATAGCGGACGAGCGTCTGCTCGATCCGCCCGAAGATCGAATGGCCCGCGGCGTCCAGCATCTCGATTTCGACCTTGTCGCCGAAATGCATGAAGGGCGTTTTCGGCGCGCCGGTTTCAATCGTTTCGATCATGCGGATCTCGGCGATGCAGGAATAGCCGGCGCCGCCTTCGGAAACGGGCTTGCCCGGCCCGCCGCCCTGCTTGTTCGAGACGGTGCCGGAACCGATGATCGAGCCGGTGCACAGGGGCCTCGTCTTCGCCGCATGCGCGATAAGCTGGCCGAAATCGAATGTCATGTCGACGCCGGCATTCGCCCGGCCGAATTCGCGCCCATTAAGGCGCACGATGAGCGGCAGATGAAGCCGGCCGCCGTCCCATGCTTTCCCGAGCGCATCCGGCGCTACGGCGCATGGGCTAAAGGCCGATGACGGCTTCGACTGGAAAAAGCCGAAACCCTTCCCAAGCTCCGCCGGGATGAGGCCCCGCAGCGACACGTCGTTGACGAGCATGACGAGACGGATAAAGCCGCGCGCCTCTTCTGGCGAAACGCCCATCGGCACGTCGCCTGTAATAACGGCGACCTCGCCTTCCATGTCGACGCCCCATTCCTCGCTCGCCATGACGATCGGATCGCGCGGCCCGAGAAAGGAGTCGGATCCGCCCTGATACATCAGCGGATCGGTCCAAAAACTCGCCGGCATTTCGGCGCCGCGCGCTTTACGGACGAGTTCGACGTGATTGACATAGGCTGAGCCGTCCGCCCACTGAAAGCTGCGCGGCAATGGCGAGGCGCATTCCCTCTCGTGGAACCGTTCGACCGGCGCCGCGCCAACTTCCAAGCTTTGCGCGAGCTCTCGCAGATGCGGCTCGGCCTCGCTCCAGTTATCGAGCGCGGCCTGCAAGCTCGGCGCGATGCGCGAAGCGTCCGTGCAGCGCGTCAGATCATTCGAAACGACTACGAGGCGGCCGTCGCGGCCATGTTTCAGTGAGGCGAGCTTCATGGCTGGCTCCTTTGCGCGCCGGGATAGCGGGGGTCAATGAGCGCTGCAACCGGAAGGCGGCGGCCCGCGACTTCCGGAGGTCGCGACGTGGCGATTCCGACGATTGGGGCCCGAACTTGCGCCGAAACGTCCCAAAATTGCGTCGAACCGGGTCGGCTGCGAGCCTCCGGTCGCGTTATTTGGCACGCCTTGGAGGATAGGCTACACAGACGCTGGGGGTGGTTCATCCGACCTTGGCCTCACGGCCGTCGGCATCCGAAAATAAAGAGACTGAGAAATGGGAGTATCCATGCTTCGCATCCGCACGCTTTGCCTGAGCGCCGCCGCGGCCGCCGTTTTGACGAGCGCCGCGAGCGCCAACCCGTTCGACAAGCCGAGCACGCTGCCTTTCGAGGCGCCGATGTTCGACAAGATCAAGGATACCGACTATCAGCCGGCCTTCGATGAGGCGATGAAGCAGCAGCTCGCCGAGATCGACAAGATCGCGAACAATTCCGCCGCGCCGACTTTCAAAAATACGATCGTCGCCATGGAAAAGTCGGGACGGATGCTCGACCGCGTGGCGCAGACATTCTTCGGAGTCGTTCAGGCGAACACCAATGACGCGCTCGACAAGGTCCAGTCGGACGTCGCGCCGAAGCTCGCGGCGCATCAGGATGCGATTTACCTCAATGCGAAGCTCTTCAAGCGCGTGAAGGCGATCTACGATCGGCGTGACAAGCTGAAACTCGATCCGGAATCTGCACAGCTTCTCAAGATCTATTATCAGCAATTCGTTCATGCCGGCGCCAATCTGTCGGATGCCGACAAAGCGAAACTGCGCGAACTCAATAAGGAGGACGCGACCCTCCAGACCGATTTCCAGCAGAAGCTTATCGCCAGCGCGAAAGCAGGCGCGCTCGTCGTCGACAACAAGGCCGACCTCGCGGGCCTCAGCGACGGCGAAATCGCCGCCGCCGCTCATGCGGCGGAGGGACGCGATCTCAAAGGCAAATGGCTCATCCCGCTGCAAAACACAACGCAGCAGCCCCTGCTTGCGGAGCTTTCGAAGCGCGCGGTTCGCGAGAAACTGTTCCATAATTCATGGATGCGCGCCGAAGGCGGCGACGCCAACGATACGCGGGCCATCATCTCCCGGCTCGCTCAGCTTCGGGCACAAAAAGCAAAGCTTCTCGGCTATCCGACCTACGCCGCCTATGTGCTCGAGAACCAGATGGCGAAGACGCCGGACGCTGTTTACAAATTCATCGATCAGCTGGTCGCGCCGACCGCCGCCAAGATAAAGGACGAGGCGAAGCTCATTCAGGCGGCGATCGACAAGGACGGCAAGCACTTCGACCTGAAGCCCTGGGATTGGGAAATGTATTCCGACCAGGTGCGCAAGGAGAAATACGATCTCGATCAGGAAGTGCTGAAGCCTTATTTCGAGCTCAACAATGTGCTTGAGAACGGCGTCTTCTACGCCGCGAATCAACTCTACGGCCTCACCTTCAAGGAGCGCCACGACATTCCGGTCTATCAGCCGGATGTGCGCGTCTTTACGGTTTACGACAAGGATGGCTCGGAGCTCGGCCTTTTCTACGCCGACTACTTCAAACGCGACAACAAATCAGGCGGCGCTTGGATGAGCAATTTCGTCCAGCAGTCGAAACTGCTCGGAACGAAGCCCGTTATCTTTAATGTCGCAAACTTTACGAAGCCGGCGCCCGGCCAGCCGGCGCTGCTCACCTTCGACGACGTGATCACGATGTTCCACGAGTTCGGGCACGCGCTGCACGGCTTCTTCGCGAACCAGGAATATGAAACGCTGTCGGGCACCAGCACGGCGCGCGACTGGGTCGAGTTCCCCTCGCAGTTCAACGAGCATTGGGCGCTCTATCCTGATGTGCTGAAGCACTATGCGGTGAACTATAAGACGGGCGAAACGATCCCCGACGCGCTCGTCGAGAAGATCAAGAAGTCGCAGACCTGGAACCAGGGCTATGACCTTGGCGAACTCCTCGCCGCATCGGAACTCGACATGCAATGGCACACGCTGATGGCCGACGCGCCGCAGCAGGATGTCGACGCCTTTGAGACAAAGGCGCTCGCCGATACGCATACGGACTTCGGGATCGTGCCGCCGCGCTACCGCTCAAGCTATTTCCTGCATATCTGGGGCAATGGCTATGCGGCGGGCTACTACGCCTATCAATGGACGGTGATGCTCGATGATGACGCATATGCCTGGTTTACGGCCAATGGCGGCCTCACGCGCGAGAACGGCCAGCGTTTCCGCGACATGATTTTGTCGAAAGGCCATACCGAGGACTATGACACGATGTTCCGCGCGTTCTACGGCAAGGATCCGGATGTCGGGCCGATGCTCGAACATCGCGGGCTCACGCCGACGAAAGAGTAACAGGCGCTCTTGATCGACTCCAAATTGCGAGATCAGGCGCGGCCTTTTACGGCCGCGCCTGATCTCGCGAGCCGAATATCGCGTAATGGGCGACCCGCTCGTCGAAGCGCTTGAGAACAACGCGCGCGGCGTCAGGCACATGGGCGCGTTCATAATCCTCGCCGACGAACCGCTTCACGGCTTCGATGTCATCGAACCACATGATGGTCGCAAACTCGACCTCTTCGCCGAGATCGCGCCGCATCATCTCGATGCGGCGAAAGCCCTCAATATGGCGCGCCTCGATCGCGGGGATCACGTCGCCCGTCAGGATTTTCTGATAGCGGGCGGCGTTTTGCGGCGTCGTCCAGCCGCGCCAATACCGGCAAATCATTCTTCGCGCCCCTCATCCCTCACCACGGAACCTCGCTGCCCTTCCAGTTGAGGAACCGGCCATTATCGGCGGGGCCAAGCGCGCCGATGAGCTTTCGCATCTCGCGAACCGTCGCATCGACTTCCTGCGGCGCGCCCTTGCCGCCCATATCGGTCTTGGCCCAGCCGGGCGACATCGTCACGGCGACGCCGCCGAATTCGCCAATATCGCGCGCCAGGGCGTGGACCACCATGTTGAGCGCGGCTTTCGAGGCGCGATAGCCGAGATAGCCGGAACCGGCCTCCGCAATCGAGCCCATGCGCGAGGTGATCGCGACGAAGCGCCCGCGCGCGGCCTTCAGGTTTTTGGCGAGGGCATCGGCAAGACGCAGCGCGCCGAGCGTATTCGTATTCAACGTGTAGGCCATTTCCTCAAAGTCGATGTCGCCGAGCTTATGCTGGCGTTCGCCGCCGAAATAACCGGCGTTCGCAATCACGATGTCGATGGGCGCCGGGCCGATTGCCTTGGCGAATTCCTTGACCGAAGCGTCGTCGGCGACGTCGAGCTGATGAATGAGCAGCTTGCCGGCGGCGCTGTCGGCCGCCTTCTTCAATTCCTTCGCTGCATCAGGATTTCGCGCGCCGGCGAAGACCCGCGCCCCGTCGGCGGCGTATTGTTTGGCGAATTCAAGGCCGAGGCCGCGATTAGCCCCGGATATGACGATCGTGGGCATGGCTGTCTCCTTGACGGCTCAATTCATCGCGCCGTCGAGGTAAGAATGCAATCTAGATTGAGACGCCGTCGGCGGCCGGCTTAGGTTCGCGCCTTCCAGCTATTCACATAGTCCTTGTTCTCGACCGAAGCCGCGCCCTCGCCGATATCGAGCGGATCGCGCGTGTCGATCATCACCGCGTATTCGTCGGTTCCGGGCTTTTTCTGCTCAAGCATATTCTTCAATGCCTTCGGATGCGGCCCGTGCGTAAAGCCCGAGGGATGGAAGGTCATCATGCCGGCGTCAATATTGTCGCGGCTGAAGAAATCGCCGGCGTGATAGAACAGCACTTCGTCGTAATCGTCATTATTGTGGAAGAACGGCACTTTGAGCGCGCCAGGATCGGTCTCGAAGGGCCGCGGCGCGAACGTGCAAACGACGAAGCGGTCCGAGACGAACGTCGTGTGCGCCGAAGGCGGCACATGATAGCGATGGCTCATAATCGGCCTGATATCGCGCACATTGAGCCGCACGGGGCTAAGCTCGCCGTGCCAGCCGACGACGTCGAGCGGGTTATAGAGATAGGTTGCGACGGAGACCTCTCCGCGCTTCTTGATCTCGACGCGGGTTTCGCCGTCTTGCTTTTGGTGCGCCAGGAAAGCGTCGTCGATCTTTGGCGCGTCGAGCACCGCCGGATCGAATATTGCGTGCCCGCCGAGCAGGCCCTTGTCCGGCAAAGTGAAATGGCTGTTCGTCGCCTCGATCATCAGGACGCTGAGCGGTGAAGACGGCGAAAGGCGCCACATTGTCCCGCGCGGCAGCACGATATAGTCGCCCGCCTCGAAAGCGAGACGGCCGAAATCGCAGAAGAGATCGCCCTCACCTTTGTGAATGAAAAGGATCTGGTCGCCGTCGGCGTTGCGCGCCAAGGCCGGCATCGCCCGATCCAGCTTCCAGAAGCGGATGTCGGCGGCCTTGTTGTAGAGAACGCTGCGCGAGGCCCAGGGCGAGGCGGCGCCCTCATTCAGCGCGGCGAGATTGAACGCGCGCGGCCGCAAGGGCCCCTCAAAGCTCGACCAACCGGTCGGCGGCCGCTTGTGATGGAGGAAAGCGGCGGGGCCGAAAAACCCCTCCTTCGACATCTCGCGTTCATAAGTGCCGGAGGGCATGTCGGCATGGGCTTGCCGGGAGGCTTTTCCCTCAACCCGCGAGGCGGCTATCCACTTCTTCATGGGGATCTCCCTGAATTAGTAACATTTGTTACCATTTTGACGCCGGCCTCGCAAGCCGCGGCTTTGCGCTCTCCCAAACCTTTGGTAACGCCTGCGAGATCGGCGGAGCGAGGCGTCTTGCGCCGCATTCCAGACGACGCCACATCCATCCGCCTGAAAGGACTTCCATGAAATCGCGCGTCATCATTTTGGGGTCTGGGCCGGCCGGGCTTACCGCCGCCATCTACACAGCGCGGGCGGGGCTGAAACCGATCCTGGTCCACGGCCTTCAGCCCGGCGGGCAGATGACGATCACGACTGATGTCGAGAACTATCCGGGCTTTGCGGACGTGATCCAGGGCCCGTGGCTGATGGAACAGATGCAAAAACAGGCCGAGCACGTCGGAACGGACTTCATCTCCGATCTTATCGTCGACGTCGATCTCGCCGGCCCGCCCTTCAAACTGAAAGGCGACAACGGAACGATTTACGAGGCCGAAGCGCTGATCATTGCGACCGGCGCGCAGGCGAAATGGCTTGGACTTCCTTCCGAGAAAGAATTTCAGGGCTTCGGCGTTTCGGCCTGCGCAACCTGCGACGGCTTTTTCTATCGCGGCAAGGATGTGGTCGTGATCGGCGGCGGCAACACGGCCGTCGAGGAGGCGCTGTTTCTTTCGGGACTCGCCAAGACCGTCACCATCGTTCATCGCCGCAGCGAGTTCCGCGCCGAAAAGATCTTGCAGGATCGCCTCTTCGCCAAACCCAATATCGAAGTCATCTGGGACCACGCCGTCGATGAAATCCTCGGGACGCGCGACCCGCTCGGGGTCACGGGCGTTCGCTTGAAGCATGTCGACGGGCACGAAACCCGCGAACTTGCGGCGCATGGCGTTTTCATCGCGATCGGCCACAAGCCCTCGACAGAACTGTTTGCAGGCAAGCTCAAAATGAAAGACAGCGGCTATCTCGTCACCGCGGCGGATTCGACGAAGACCGAAATTCCGGGCGTGTTCGCGGCGGGCGATGTGACCGACGACATTTATCGCCAGGCGGTGACCGCCGCCGGCATGGGCTGCATGGCCGCGCTCGAAGCGGAGAAATTCCTTGCTCACCGCGACCATGCGAAAGAGATTCGCTAGGAGATTTTATGTCGAACACGGACATCGCGATACTCGCAGGCGGCTGCTTCTGGGGAGTGGAAGATCTCTTCCGCAAGCTCCCCGGCGTTATCGACACCGACGTCGGCTATACCGGCGGCGACTTCAAGAATCCGGGCTACAAGGATGTGAAATCCGGCAAGACCGGCCACGCGGAGGCGATCCAGATCACTTACGACCGCGCGAAGACGAGCTATCGCCAATTGCTTGAATTCTTTTTCCAGATCCACGACCCGACGACGCTCAATCGCCAGGGCAATGACATTGGAACGCAATACCGCTCGGCGATCTTCTATCGCGATCCGCATCAGGAAACGACCGCGCGCGCCGTCGTCGCCGACTATCAGAAAAGCGGCGTCTTTCCGAACGGGATTGTCACGCAGATTTTGCCCGCCGGCCCCTTCTACAAAGCAGAGCCCGAACATCAGGACTATCTGGAGCGCTATCCGGAAGGCTATACCTGCCATTTCATCCGGCCCGAATGGGCGCTGAAGATGAAGGCCTGACGCCCTCTCCGGTTTGCCACGGCGCGCGGTTTCGCCGATAGTCTTGCGCCGCTCGGGGAAGCGGCGTCGCAAGTCGAAATCGGGGAACCCGTCATGAAACTCGCCGTCCTCGCCGGAGCGCTTGCGCTCGCAGCCGTCGCTCAAGCCAAAGAACCAATGAAGCTGACGCCGGAAGCGCTCAACGCCGACGCCTCGTTGAGCGGGCCGTCGGTGCGCGGCGCGGCCGTCTCGCCCGACGGCAAGCTGGTGACGATCCTCAAGGGCCGGCCGGACGACGCGCGCCAGCTCGACCTCTGGGCCTATGACATCGCGACCGGCAAGGCGCGCATGCTGGTGTCCTCGACCGATCTCGTCGGTGAGAAGACAGAACTTTCCGCCGAAGAGAAAAACCGCCGCGAACGTCAGCGCATCTATGATTACGGCATCATCGACTATCAGTGGGACCAGCAGGCGAAACAGATCCTCTTCCCGCTTGGCGGCGATGTTTTCGTTTACGACCTCGCCGCCGCCAAGGCGACGCGCGTTACGAAAACGGACGCCTTCGAAACCGACGCGAAGTTCTCAGAAAAAGGCGGCTATGTCTCCTATGTGCGGGGCGACGAGCTCTATGTTTATGATCTCGCCGCCGGCAAAGAGCGCAAGATAACTTCCGGGGCGGGCGGGACGATCCGCAACGCGGTCGCCGAATTCGTCGCACAGGAGGAGCTCAGCCGCGACACCGGCTATTGGTGGTCTCCGGACGATTCGAAGATCGCCTTCACCCAAATAGACGAAAGCCCGGTTCCGGTCGTCGACCGTCTCGAAATCAGCGCCGACAAGGTCGAGACGGTCGCCGAGCGCTATCCTTTCGCCGGCGCCGACAATGTGACGATCAAGCTCGCCGTGACGACGCCGAAAGGCGGCAAGCCGGTCTGGATCGATCTTGGAAAGAACACGGATATCTATCTCGCGCGCGTTTATTGGTCGGCGGATTCTTCGAAACTCTATGTCGTGCGCCTGTCGCGCGACCAGAAGACGCTCGATTTCCTTGAGGCGAACCCGGCGACAGGCGCGACGAAGGACTTATTCACCGAGACAAGCAAGACCTGGATCAACCTATCCGCCGACGGATTCAAGGCGCTCCATAGCGGCGGCTTTATCTGGAGTTCCGAGCGCTCCGGTTTTCGCCAGCTTTATCGCTACGCCGCCGACGGCGCGCTCGTTGGAGCGGTCACATCCGGACCCGGCCTCGTCGACAGCCTCGATTGCGTCGATGAAGAGACAGGGCTCATCTATTATGGCGGCTGGCGCACGAGCCCGATCGAACGCCACCTTTTTTCAGTTCCGCTTGCCGGCGGCGAGCCGACGCAGCTCACGACGCAGCCCGGCTGGCATGAGGCGGAATATGCGAAGAACTGCAAGACAGCGATCAGGCGCTTTTCGAGCGACAACCAGCCGCCGCAAGAGGCCGTCTACGACGCTTCAGGCAAACAACAATTCTGGCTCAATGAAAACAAAGTCGAAGGCGATCATCCTTATGCGCCCTATATGGCTTCGCATTTGCCGTGGGCCTATGGCCAGTTGAACGCCGCGGACGGAACGCCGCTCGACTACAAAATTCTGAAGCCGAAGACACGCCGCGGCGAAAAGCTGCCCGCCATCATCCTGGTCTATGGCGGCCCGCATGCGCAGATGGTGCGCAACGTCTGGGGCGATCTGCTCGCGCAAATGCTTGCTGACAACGGCTATGTCGTCTTCCGGCTCGATAATCGCGGCGCCAACAATCGCGGCAAGGCGTTCGAAGACACGCTCTATCGGTCGATGGGAACGACCGAAGTCGAAGACCAGGCGGTTGGCGCCAAGTTTCTGAAGTCCCTTCCTTACGTCGACGGCAAGCGCATCGGCGTTCATGGCTGGTCTTATGGCGGCTATATGACGTTGCGCATGCTGACGGCGACGCCCGACCTTTACGCCGCGGGCGCGGCCGGCGCCCCGGTCACCGACTGGTCGCTTTATGACACCGCCTATACGGAGCGCTATATGGGCAAGCCGCAGGACGAGAAAGACGCTTATGCGCGCGGCTCTGCCTTCGCCGACCTCGACAAGCTGAAAGCCCACTTGCTCGTCCTCCATGGCATGGCGGACGACAATGTGATCTTCATGAACAGCGTGAAGCTCATGAGCGCGCTGCAAAAGGCCGGCAAGGAATTCGAGCTGATGACCTATCCTGGCGAGAAGCACGGATTCCGCGCGACGGCCGACAAAATCCATCGCGACCGGATGATCCTCGACTTTTTCAATCGACACTTGAAGGGCGAAGGCGATTAGCTTCGACGAACGTTTGCGCCCTGCATCGCCTCAGCCGCGCCGGCGATGAGGACGCCCGCCATGACAGCGATAACGCTGCTTTCGAAGATCATCCGCGCCAGAACAAATATCACGGCGAACACCGCCGCATCGACCAGATATCGCATCGGGCCCTCCAGTTCCTGGATGGCCCTTTATAGCGGCAATCGGCCGCGCAATGGTTAATGAACGCCCTTGCTGCGCCGCAGCGATAGACAATCTTGCTGCGGATTAATTCAAGCGGCGGGCCGCCACTCCATGATCCATTCGGGGTCGGCGTGCTCGCCAACCATGTAGAAATAATCGTGGATCTTCGCGAAACCGAGCTTTCGGTAGAGCTGCTGCGCGCGGAAATTCTCGGCGTAGACGCTAACATAAATGTGATCGAAACGCGCCCGCAGCCAGTCGAGCATTGCTTCGGCGAGTCGCCTTCCGGCGCCCGCGCCTTGGGCGCTTTCGAGAAGATAAAGCCGCGCCAGTTCGCCCGACCTTGCGGGAGCGTTCGGAACAGGCAGGCTGCAAGGGCCGGCGACGCCATAGCCGACCGCCTCGCCCGCATCGTTTTCGGCGATCCACAGCGCAAAGGATTCATCGGCGAGCAACATCTGATAGACCGCCGCCGAATGATTTTCCTGGAGAAACGCCTCAAGATCATCGCGCCGATAGAGATGACCGAATGTATCGGTGAAGGTCTTCGCTCCGAGCGCGGCGAGCATTTTCGCCTCGCCAGCGCGCGCGCGCCGAATCATCGCCATGGCAACGCTTTCGTCACGGCGCCGCGTCGTTCGAAATAATCGGGGGCGTATTCATGGACGAGAATGAAAGGCGTGGCGGCCACCGCTCACGCCCCCTTCGTCTCACCGGTCGTCTCGTCGAGAAGACGCATCGCATCGAGCGCCGCCGGAAAACCGGCGTAATAACCGAGCTGCAGAAACGCCTCGCGCAGTTGACCTCGTGTCCACCCAACATTGAGAGCGCCCTGCAGGTGAATGCGCATTTCATCAGGCTTATTGAGCGCGACGAGCGCCGCGACGGTGATGAGCGATCGCGTTTTAAGATCAAGGCCGGGTCGCGACCAGACTTCGCCGTAAACATGAGCGAAGGCGTCCGTGAGGACCCCGTCCGACGTATCGACGCCAGTATCGAGGCGCTTGCCGAACAAAGCTTTCGCCGTCGCGCCGGCTTTTTTTATGCGATCGTCCGACAAGGCCCCTACTCCGCCGCGACCGCAACATGCGGCCGGTCAGCGCGGTAGCGATTGATGCGCTCCTCGATCTCGCCGCGGAAATGGCGGATGAGCCCCTGAACCGGCCAGGCGGCGGCGTCGCCGAGCGCGCAGATCGTGTGGCCTTCGACCTGGCTTGCGACATCAAGCAATTTATCAATCTCGGCCGTCGTCGCATCGCCGATCGCCATGCGCTCGAGAACGCGCCACATCCAGCCCGTTCCCTCGCGACAGGGCGTGCACTGGCCGCAGCTTTCATGCTTGTAGAAATAGGAAATGCGGGCGATCGCGCGGACCACATCCGTCGTATTGTCCATGACGATGACGGCGGCCGTGCCGAGCCCCGATTTCACGTCTCTCAGCGCGTCGAAATCCATCAGGACATCTTCGCAGATCTCGCGCGGAATGAGCGGCACGGACGACCCGCCCGGAATGACGGCTTTCAGATTCTCCCAGCCGCCGACCACGCCGCCCGCATGTTCGTTGAGGAGCGTTTTGAGCGGGATCGACATTTCCTCTTCGACATTGCACGGCCGATTGACGTGACCCGAGATGCAATAGACCTTCGTGCCGTAATTATTGGCGCGGCCGAATTTCTTGAACCAGCCGGCGCCGCGGCGGATGATCGTCGGCGCAACCGCGATCGATTCGACATTGTTGACGGTCGTCGGGCAGCCATAAACGCCGGCGCCGGCCGGGAAAGGCGGTTTCAGGCGCGGCTGGCCCTTCTTGCCCTCGAGGCTTTCAAGGAGGGCGGTCTCCTCGCCGCAGATATAAGCGCCGGCGCCGTGATGGACGACGATGTCGAAATCCCATCCCGACCCGCAGGCGTTCTTGCCGATGAGTCCGGCCGCATAGGCTTCGTCGACCGCCGCCTGCAAATTCAATCGTTCGTCGACGAATTCGCCGCGAACATAGATGAAACAGATATGCGCGCGCATCGCATAGGAAGCGACAAGGCAGCCTTCGATCAGAAGATGCGGGTCGTGGCGCAAGATATCCCGGTCCTTGCAGGTGCCGGGCTCCGACTCGTCGGCGTTGACGACGAGATAGTGCGGGCGCTCGCCGACCTCCCTCGGCATGAACGACCATTTAAGGCCCGTCGGAAAGCCGGCGCCGCCGCGCCCGCGCAATCCTGAATCCTTGATCTGCTGAACGATCCATTCCGGCGCCATCGCCAGGATGTCGCGCGTTCCGTTCCACGCCCCGCGCTTCTTCGCCGCTTCGAGCCGCCAATCATGGAGGCCGTAGAGATTGGTGAAAATCCGGTCCTTGTCCTGAAGCATGATCGCTAGTCGCTTTCCTGCTGGTCGGTGCGTTTCATCGCGGCCCCGTATTTCCTGAACCACTGATAGAACATCGCGCCGAAAATCAGAGCCCAAAGTGCCGCGCCTGCCGCGAAGAGAACATGGCTCGACGTCTTGAGATAGACGACGATGACTACAGCGATGACGGCGATGTCGGCGGCCAGAATCTTCATCAGCGCGCGAAAGGCGTCCTTGCGGGTCTGGTCGTCGGACATCGTCGATTCTATTCCGCCGGCGCGGCCGGCTTCGCATTCGGCAATTCGCCGATGGGGCGCGCCGCCGACCCGTCATAGAGCGCAGGATCGGTCAAAGTCTTCGCCCCGCCGGCGGGTTCGGAGGCATGGCGGTCAGGATGCTGCGAGCCGGACTTCACTTTCTCGCCGCGCCGAAGCTTCATGAGAATGTCTTCGAGGATCTCGGGCGTCAGGTCTTCGTAGAAATGATCGCTTTCCTTCGTCGACACCTGAACCACCGGCGCGTTGACGCAGGCGCCAAGGCACTCGACCTCGAGCCAGGAGAGCTTGCCATCCGCGGTTGCGTGCATCGGCTCGCCGATGACGCGCTCGCAAACTTCGTTAAGCCCGCGCGAACCTCTCAGCATGCAGGGCGTCGTCCCGCAGACCTGCACATGATGCTCGCCGACCGGCGCGAGGTTGAACATCGTGTAGAAGGTCGCAACCTCGTAGACGCGGATGTAAGGCATCTCGAGCTGGCGTGCGACATGCTCCATCATCGGGATCGACACCCAACCTTCCTGCTTCTGCCCGCGCCAGAGAAACGGGATCACGCAGGACGCCTGACGGCCTTCCGGATATCTCGCGATCTCTCGCTCGCACCACTTCCGGTTTGCGGCGCTCCATTCGAAAGCGGCGGGCTGATTCTTCGATGGTCTGCGTGCGGACATTATTTTCCCTCACCCCTGAGGCGCCAGCTTGTCGAGCTGCTTTTGCGAGACCTCGATTGCATGGCGGAGCGAGGCGCGCCGATAGGCTTTGACCTGAGGTCCTAGAAACGGCAGGCGCCCGATTAACCCCCGGCGTAGCGCGATCATGATCGCCAGGACCGAAAAGCCGGACACAGCTGCGTATTGCGGCGGCAGGCTGGCGTTGGTGAGATAAACGCGTAACGGCACGATCACGAAGCCAATGACTGCGCCAAACAGCGCGCCATAGATCGCGGCGCCCAAATGCACATGCCAGAGCGCAGCGTCGCAATGGCGCTCTTTGATGCTCATTACGGAATTCAATAGGAACGCACTCATCACGATCGTTGCGACGGTCGCTTCGACCCAGTAATTCGAACTGAGCTCGGCCTGCGTCACCGGTCAA
>OBLQ010000459.1_pt1 | contig 15559 bp, 11 predicted proteins | sample 1519881 | NCBI WGS metagenome assembly OBLQ01 (sample SAMN01911456, study PRJEB22533) | soil metagenome | biome: Soil | place: Malaysia | collected 2012-04-30 | depth DG_metagenome m | reverse complement strand
ATTAGAACATAACAAGAACATTTAGTCAAGGGAAAAATACCTCATTCGGTATCGCGAGGCAGCGCCGGGTGCGTTCGGGCGCCGCGGGGCGCGCCGGAAGGACCGGTGCGCTGGTCCTCGCGCGATCGCGCGCGTTCGCCGAAGGATGGGCGGCGCTTGCCTTTGGGCGTGGAAGACGCTTTGGCGTTCGCGTTGCGTCGGCGAGGGGGTTTGTTCTTTTTCACGGGCCGCGGCTTAGCGCGTTCCTTCGGCGCGCGATAGCGGCCCGGCGGTTGCGGCGCGCCTTCCCCGCCGCTATAGACGCCGTTCTCCTGCCGGCGTCGCGATCTTGCCCGCCGTCTCGTTCGTCAAAGAAAGGGCGATCACCGCCCGATCTACGGCGGCCCCGTGGAGGGGTGGGAGAGTGGTTAAATCCACCAGACTGTAAATCTGGCAGCTTCGGCTTACGATGGTTCGAATCCATCCCCCTCCACCATCTTTTAAAATCAATATGTTAAGCCATTTAAGGTTGCGCGCAGACTTCAAGTTTGGATCGCTCTGGCTAAGATAGCGGCTAATGTGGCGGGGCGGACACCGCGTTGCGCTTCCGAACCTTGCGCTTGCGCCCGCTTTCGGTGATTTCAATTAACTCATCCGGAGTCTCATCGAGGAGCATTTTTGTCCCGCGCACGCCCTTCGATCGGCCTCTGGGATTGCCCGAGCGGCCCTTCGGGATGCGCGTGTGTTTCGGGGCTTCGATATGACGAAAAATCCGGCGGGCTCATCCATCTCCCTGATGCGCCAGGTCTTGGCGCCAAAATCGACGACGCTTACCTCGAAGAACAAAAACATTTAGTGATCTAGGTTTGCGCATTATAAACTGGACGCCGAGACGGTTTGCGGGGGCTTGAGTCTTATTCTTTAACTAATGCAGTGCATGTGCTCACGTAATTAATTGCATGCATGTTAGAGGAAGCACATTAATGGAAAAAGACGTACGCGAGACGGATCTTTATCAAGAGATAGAAAAACTTTACACGAGGTTGCGGCGTCCGGGGGCGGGGCAGGTAAGCGATGCTTCAGAGCTTGAGGCGTCGCCGGACGGCAAGCGGGCGGTGTTTACGGGCGTGATGGTGGAAAAGCTCGAGGGGACGCCGTCGAGCTGCATCTGTGCGGTTGATCTGACTAACGGCGAGACGAAGGTTTTAACATTCGGCCCGAATACGGATCGTTCCCCGAAATATTCGCCGGACGGCGATCATGTTGCGTTTCTCTCCGACCGTGAAAAGAGAGGAAATTTCCAGCTTTATCTGCTCAACCCTTCAAGCGGCGCGGCGCGGCGCGCCCCCGTCGTCGAGGGCTGGGTCGAATATTTGCATTGGTCGCCGGATGGCGGACGCATTCTTTTGGGCGTGGCCGGCCACGGCGCCGATATCGCCAGCGGGCAGGGAGCCGTCTCGAGTAAAAAATCGGCCGTTGACGATGCGCCGTCCTGGCTGCCGGAAGTGGAAACGGGCGATGAAAGTTATCGATGGCGCAGCGCGTGGATTTACGACCTTAGAAAAAATGAAGTTTCGAAGCTTGAAAGCGCTGGGCTGAATATCTGGGAGGCGGTCTGGTGCGGCGATGACAAAATCGCGGCGGTGACATCTCCGGGGCCAAGCGAAGCGCTATGGTATACGGCGACGCTTCATATCATTGATATTGAGAGCGGCGCGGCGCGGGAGCTCTATCGTCCGCAAGATCAGCTGGGCTGGCCGGCGGCCTCGCCGTCAGGGAGGCGCCTCGCCATTGTCGAGGCGGTATGCAGCGACCGCGGCATTGCCGCCGGCGATTTGTTGCTGATTGATCCTGCGACCGGGGACGCTGAGCGGATCGATACGAACGGCGTCGACGTCGCTTTTACACAATGGCGATCCGAAGAGCGTTTGCTGTTCGGGGGGTGCCGTTCATTTGAGACAGTCATCCTCGAGTCTGATGTGAGAACCGGGGTGCTGCATGAGTGTTGGTCGAGCGAAGAAATTAGCTGTGGTGTTCGCTATCCGGCGCTTGCACCGTCAGGCGATGGAATTGGCGATTGCCTATTCATAGGGGAAGGGTTCTTTAGAGCGCCGGAAATTGCCGCGGTTCGGAATGGCGTATATTCAACAATAAAATCATTTGATAGCGACTATGACGGCCGAACTGCCGAATGGGTCGCTTCGGCAGAGTCGATTACATGGACAGCGCCGGACGGATTGAAAATTCATGGCTGGTTGTTGCGGCCAAGAGGTAATGGCCCTTATCCGTTGGTTCTGGAAGTGCATGGCGGGCCGGTTTGGACGCATCAACCTGGTTGGTTTGGGCGTGGCAGTCGTTCTCTCGCCGCGCTCGCACTTTTAAAGCATGGCTACGCCATATTCAAACCAAATCCTCGGGGAAGCTCCGGGCGTGGAAAGGAATTCGCTCGACTTGTCGTTGGCGATGTCGGTGGCGCGGAGATGCTCGACCATCTTTCAGGCCTCGATTATCTGGTCGGGAGGGGGGTCGCCGATCCCGATCGCATCGGCATTATGGGCGGCAGTCATGGCGGATACATGACGTCCTGGACCATTACACAGGATCAGCGTTTTGCGGCAGCGGTGTCTGTGGCGCCAGTAACAGATTGGTGCAGCCAACATCTTACTTCAAACATTCCGCATTTTGATCTTACGTTTTTGAATTGCCGCTATGGCGAACCCGGAAATCTTTATTTCACGAGAAGTCCAATTATGCATGCGGCAAAAGCGAAAACGCCGACACTTAGCATCGCAGGCGCGCTTGATAAATGCACGCCGCCGACGCAGGCCGTTGAATTCCACAACGCGCTCATAGAAAGCGGCGTCAAATCAGCCCTTGTTATCTATCCGCAGGAAGGACATGGCGTGAGAGAGCTTCCGGCGGCGATTGATTATGTCTCTCGAATTGTTGCGTGGTTTGATGAGCACATGCATAGTGTGGATTTTCAATGAAAGTGAGGAACCACCATTGAATGGTGGGCCCCGAGTTGTAGTATTCGTATTCGTCTATAAGTACAGCGTAAATTATATTCACCAAGAATATTGGACTGCCACCCGAAAATTCGCAATGATTTCTTCAGGTGAATATTTCTTTCGTGCCATTTCTCAGCTCCAAAATTGAAACCGACTCTAACTCGATTCCGGGAGCGTTTTCCGGGGGGCAGTCCAAGTTCTCAATCATAGATAATTCGTTACGGCTTTGCGTTTCAACAGCTGCGCCTCTCCCAACGCTATGAGCGCGTATCAATTATCGACATAAAAAATTTCCCATTCGGCGAATGGACCGAATTTTTGGCTTCGAGCACTCCATTGTCGAGATAGCCTTATATCGCTTGAATTTTATGCCGTGGGTTCGGTGTCTGCCCACGGGCTCGAAAGCCGCCTCCCTAATCAATTTTTTCAATCAATCTGTTCGGGACCCTAGAATAAACCCTAAAACCAGGGGAACAGCCCATTTTATGATTCATATTATTGTCTTTCGTTCCGAAAAATGCAATACTGTATATATCAACTTAGGACCATATTGTTATGAATTCCTCCTATTCAGCGGTATCGATAGCCCGACATGCGATGTCGGCGCATGAGAATTGGGCGCCAGCGTGGCGGGAGCCCGCACTGAAAGCCGCCTATGACGTGGTCATCATAGGCGGCGGGGGACATGGACTGGCTACGGCGTATTATCTTGCCAAGGAACATAGGATTACAAATATCGCGGTCCTGGAGAAGGGCTATCTTGGCGGCGGCAATACGGGCCGCAATACGACGGTGATTCGGTCGAATTATTTCTTCCCGGAGTCGGCGGCCTTTTATGACTTCTCCCTGAAACTCTACGAGAGTCTGACTAAGGCGCTCAATTTTAACATCATGTTCTCTCAACGCGGTCAGTGGACGCTCGCCCATGATCGGCACGGGCAGGAAATGCTGCGCCGATTGGCGAACGCCATGAAGTTTAACGGCGTCGATGTCGAACTCCATGACGCGGCGGGCATTAAAGCGAAGATTCCAATTCTCAACGAAGCCCCGCGGTTTTCCGTGCTGGGCGGATTGCTGCAACCGCGCGGCGGGATCGCCCGCCATGACGCGATCGCCTGGGGATATGCCCGCGCGGCGGACGCGTTGGGCGTCGACATCATTCAGACTTGCGAAGTCACCGGCTTCGATATCAGAAACGGGCGCGTTGAAGGCGTTCGCACTTCGCGCGGAGACATCAAAACAAGCAAGGTCGCCGTCGCCGTTGCCGGTCACTCTTCCGTCATTGCGAAGATGGCGGGCTTCAGATTGCCGATTATGTCTTATGCGCTGCAGGCATTCGTTTCAGAACCCGTCAAACCTGTGCTCGACACGGTGCTGCTGTCGCCGGCCACGGGCGTCTATTTGAGTCAGTCGGATAAAGGCGAGCTAGTCATCGGTTCGGTTCTCGATCTTTACGGCTCCTATGCGCAGCGCGGCAATCTTCCTGCGTTCGAGCATACGGCCGCGGGATTGATCGACCTGATTCCACGATTTTCGCGGATGCGGTTTCTTCGCCAATGGGCGGGAGTTGTTGATGTCATGTATGATTCAACGCCGGTCGTCGGTTTGTCGCCGGTCGAAGGGCTTTATCTTAATTGCGGGTGGGGCACGGGCGGGTTCAAGGCGATACCCGGCGGCGGCTTTTGTTTCGCCCATACGATAGCGACGGGGATTCCGCATCCGCTGGTCGCGCCATTCAGCCTCAAGCGGTTCGAGACGGGCGCGCTGATCGACGAAGCGTCCGCCTCCGGCATCGCGCATTAGGGGGACGGGATGCTGAAGATCGATTGTCCTTGGTGCGGTTCGAGAAGCGAAGTCGAATTCCATTGCGGCGGGCAAAGCCATATCCAGCGCCCTGGCCCGCCCGAAGCTGTAAGCGACGAACAATGGGCGGATTATCTTTTCTATCGCAACAATCCTAAAGGCGTCGAATATGAACGCTGGCTCCACCGTTATGGATGCGGGCGCTGGTTCAATATCGCGCGCGACACCGTCACGCATGAGATCAAGGCCGTCTACAAAATGACCGACCCCAGGCCCAGTCTGAATGGAGGCCGGTCATGAGCGGATATCGGTTTGAACGCGGCGGGCGCATCGAGCGCAATAAGCCCTTATCCTTCAGCTTCGACGGCAAGTCCTATTCGGGATTTGCCGGCGACACGCTGGCCTCCGCTCTGCTTGCTAATGGCGTCGATATTGTGGGGCGGAGTTTCAAATATCACCGCCCGCGCGGGATCATAGCGGCGGGTCTGGAAGAAGCGAACGCGATCGTCCAGCTGGGCGAGGGGGCGGCGACTATACCCGATCTCAAAGCGACGGCGATTGAGCTCTATGACGGGCTTTCAGTGCGCGCGGTTAACGCTTGGCCAAGCGCATCGTTCGACGTGATGTCGTTCAATTCGCTCCTTATGCGATTCATGCCGGCGGGGTTTTACTACAAGACATTCAAATGGCCTCACTGGCGTTTGTTTGAACCGGCCATCCGCAAGGCGGCGGGACTTGGCCATGCGCCGGCGCTTCCTGATCCTGATATCTATGACAAGCGTTACGCCGAATGCGATATGCTGGTTATCGGCGGCGGACCGGCAGGGCTGATGGCGGCGCTCGTCGCTATTCGCTCGGGCGCGCGGGTGATGCTGGTCGAAACCGATCATGAATGGGGCGGGTATTTCCGCAGCCGGCCCGTTGCGATCGGCGGCGTCGATGGATTGCGTTGGACGCAAGGCGTTCTTGAAGAATTGAACTCAGCGCAAAACGCCACGCTTCTGACGCGCACAATGGCGTTCGGTTATTACGATCATAATCTCGTCGGACTGGTCGAACGCCTGACCGATCACCTGCCGCCGGAAAAGCGAACCGGTCCGCGCCAAAGGCTTTGGAAAGTGCGCGCCGGGCATGTGATTCTCGCAACCGGCGCCATTGAAAGACCATTAGTATTTCCGGATAACGATCGGCCCGGAGTCATGCTGGCGAACGCCGGCGAGACTTACGTCCATCGATACGGCGTCGCGCCGGGACGCCGCGTCTTTATCGCAACTAACAACGATACAGCTTATAAATGCGCCGCCACTCTTCAAAAAGCTGGTGTTAATGTTGTTGGCATTGCTGATGCGCGTGTTCCATCCGCAGAGCTCACATGCCTCTCCCTGGCGGCAGGTCCTGCTGTTTTCATCGGAGCAGGCATTACTCATGTTTGCGGATCGCGCGGCGTGCGGGAGGTTGAGATTCATGACATTGACGATCAGGGCCGTGCCGTACCCAGCACGCGCCGCGTGATCGAGTGCGATGCAGTATTAACTTCCGGCGGCTGGTCGCCGGCGGTGCATTTATTTTCACAGTCGGGCGGCAAGGTGCGGTTTGACGAAAAACTGCATGCTTTTATTCCATTTTATTCGGTGCAGAACGAATCTTCTATTGGTGCGGCGGCGGGCGTGTTCGATTTGACTGAGGCCCTTCGTGGGGCCGGTTTGGCCGGATGCATGGCGGCGCAGGCGGCGGGTTTTGCTGCACCAAAAATCGACATTCCAGAAACGGAAGGGATATCTCTTGGCGTCGTTCGTCCGCTCTGGCGTGTTGATGTTTCGACGCTTGGTCGGCGCAACGCAAAAGCCTGGCTTGATTTTCAAAATGACGTCACCGACGGCGACGTCAAGCTCGCCATCCGTGAAAATTATCATTCTGTCGAGCATGTGAAGCGCTATACAACCCTTGGCATGGCTTCCGATCAGGGTAAGACCTCAAACGTGAACGCCATAGGCGTCATGAGTGAAACAATTGGAAAGCCGCCGCAGGAAATCGGCACGACAACCTTCCGCCCGCCTTATGATCCAGTGACGATCGGCGCTATCGCCGGAAGGCGCGTGGGTGATAATCTCAAGCCGCGTAGATATGCCGCCGCGGATGAACGTCATCTCGCATTAGGTGCTGTCTTTGAAGATTATGGCGGCTGGAGTCGTCCATCTTGTTACCTTCGTGCAGGTGAAGATGAAACGAGAGCGGTGATGCGCGAAGCCGCTGCCGTTCGAAGGGGCGTGGGTCTTTTCGACGCCTCGCCTCTCGGTAAGATCGAAGTTTTCGGTCCAGATGCAGGCGAGTTTTTGAATCGCATTTACGTCAACAATATGAAAACCTTAAAACCAAGCCGATGTCGTTATGGATTGATGCTCAATGAGAATGGCGTGGTCATTGATGACGGCGTCTGCGCGTGCCTTAAAGAAAATCACTTTCTCGTCGGAACGACCAGCGACCATGCGGGAATGATCGCTGAAACTCTGCAGGAATGGCTGCAATGCGAGTGGACCGATCTGGATGTAATCACGGAAGATGTGACAACGTTTTGGGCGGTGATGAATGTGAACGGCCCCAGAGCGCGGAACGTATTGGAGAAACTTGAAACCGACATCAACCTGTCAGCAGATGCCTTTCCCCATATGACGGTTCGGGAAGGGATGATTGAGGGGGTTCCCTGCCGTATCGAACGGGTCAGCTATTCCGGCGAACTTTCCTTCGAAGTTGCGGTTCCATGGAGCTATGGCGCATCGTTCTGGGATGCTTTGATGGAGGCTGGCCGAGAATTCGCGATTATGCCCTTCGGCGTCGAGGCGCTGATGACCTTGCGCACGGAAAAAGGCTTTCTTCATGTGGGCGCGGACACGGATGGAACGACCCTGCCTCAAGATGTCGGTTTTGGCACGACGGTTCAGAAAAAGCAGAGGGATTTCATCGGCAAGCGATCACTTATGCGGCCGGAAGGAAGGCGCAGCGATCGTCGGCAACTGATCGGGCTTGAAGTGCTTGACGGCAGGACGCCGCTGCCAGTGGGTGGGCATGTGCTCGGCGTAAATGATAAAGCGCCTTGCGCCACGCAAGGGTGGGTTTCATCAAGCGCGTATTCGCCAAACCTGGATAAGCCAGTCGCACTCGGTCTTGTTGAGCGCGGAACTGAGCGTATGGGTGAGGAGGTCGCCATTTGGGATATGGCCGTCAGGCGTCGCGCGCGAATCGTGAACCGTTGTTTTTTTGACAGTCAAGGAGCGCGGCTGCATGGCTAAGCTCAAGCGTATCCATCCGCTGGGGGACCGGGTGCTGGCGGCGAGTTCTTCAAATGCCGATGTGACAATCGAGACGGAACGGTTTCTTGGAATTTCGAAACTTGTTGCCCAAAATCTGACGCCCTCTGGCAAAGAAGCCTTAAAGACAGTTTTTGGCGCAGAACTTTCCGATATGCCTTGTCATGTGACGACTATAGCCGGCGTCGACATCGCCTGGCTTGCGCCCGGCGAATGGCTTCTGATTGGTATAGAAGACGTGGTGGAAGAACTACGCGTCGCCGCAGAGGCCGCGCTTAATGACGCTACGGCGCTTGCCTTGCCGCTCGCCCACGGGCGCGCCGCCTTCCGCATCATGCGCGAGGGCGCTCGCGCGGTTCTCTCGTCCCTCATGCCGCTCGATTTCCATGAGACGTCGTTTCCGCCAAGAAAATGCGCTAGATCGCTCTTCGGCGAATGTGGCGCTTTCGTGCAAGCGATCGACAATACGCCCTCCTTCCGTCTGATTGTAGATCAATCTTACGCCGCTTATGCCTGGCGCATGTTGGAAGACGCATGTAGGAACCTCTGAATGGTTTTATTGCTTACGCCTTTTGGCGCGGCGCGATTCCTGATCTATATAATGACGTCCGCCCAAGATGCGCATATAAACCGGCGCATTCCTGAATCGCTCGGCCTTTGTTTGACGTTTATGATAGCCGAGAGCGTAATAGCCGATCTGATGGAAATAGAGCACGCGCGCCCGGATTGGGGCCTCCTCCGCATCACAGCCGAGCATCGTGAAGAGGGTCGTTAGGCGCTTTATGCGATTGTAATCGACGCGATCAACGATTCGCATGACTTTCTTATCAATGCGCGCCCATTCGCGGATCGCCATGTCAAGAGCTGGTGAGAACCCTTTCTCTGCAATCATCATCTCTGTCATGTGCTCGAACGCCGTTATGGCGTCGGCGGGCGCACTGAAATTGCTCATGTCGGGCACGAATTCGTTTGACGTCGCCCAGTGATCGAGGAGACGATCCATCAGCTCCTGTTGGCTTTTGAAATTGTGATAGAAACCGCCCCGTGTGACGCCCAACGATTTGGCTAGGCGATCGACCTTCACGCCAGTGAGGCCTTCTGCGATCAACGCTTTCTTGGCGGCCTTGATCCAGTCTTCCGGCGTCGTTTTGATAATGTTGGGCATGTCAATCGTTCCAAAATATACGGAAAGAACCTGCAGCTTCCGAAAATCGGATTCAGATGAGCATTTCTCCTTTAGCGCGAAAAATTCGCTGATCCGCTGAAAATTTTCCCTGATAATTTTGTTAGGGAATTTGCCGATAACATATTGAAGTTGCAAGGGATTATTCGAAGAACTCATGCTAAATCCGCCTTGATTTGCGAAATTTCCCTATAAATTCCCTGCAAAGCAGGGAAATGGCGCTGAAGACGGGTTCGCCCAAGACTGCGCCGCCCACCGCGCACTCTTCGCTTCGGAGGCGACTAACCGAGCAAGGCTTGGAAGCTCGCAGTATGCGGGCTTCACGCAGACTCAGCTATCTCTGCGCCGCTTTCGTCATTTCTCTCAGTTCGCCGACTTCGACGAGTAACTGAGAAGAGAGCATGAGCATCGCTCTTGCGCCTGTCTGGGCAGGCCGGGCTGCAACGTCCACGGACAGATACCGAGAACTAGTTGACGGCAAAGTTGGGGAGTGCGCGCTGGGCCGACCAGCATGCGCGCATGTCTTCACGGCGCCGCAAGCGCCGGCGTTGAGGTCGACCGATCCGAATAATAAAATAAAAAAGCTCCCTACTGACAATCGAATAACTCAATCTAGATATCCTAGTTCCTGGCAGCTAGAGGAAAGCCAACTCCAGTCCATTGTAAGCCAATCAGTATGTCCGGCGCCGGCATGAACATTCCCGAGGGCGGCGTTCACTTCCCAGTATTCCGCCTCGAATTCGCTGATTTTGAGATTCGATCTCCAGGTTGGTTATCGCGGAGAATCATTGCGTAACTACTTGATATTAAGTGCTTATTGGACACCATTATCGAGGCGTCACGGCCGATACCCGCGAAATTCCTTGCCATTTCCTTGCGAACGGGGAATTCGACCGGCGAGGGCTCGCTCGGCCCAAACCGCGCCGCCCATCACGTTGAATTTATTGGAATCATTCAGCCGCGATCGTATCTATCGATTACCCCACCGAAGGATATCGCGACCCCTACATCGCCGCACAGCCAATATAAAATCGCTGTTTTCCCAGCCGAACGAATTCCATCAGGGTACGCTTTCCAGGATCGATCCGAAACGCTGAGGAATGGGTGGACGGAAAAAACAATGATCTTGCTTGAATTGAACGAATTCAATGGAACGTTGCTGCGCAATATTGCGTCTAATCGGTCTTTAAAGGCGCTTCAAAAGGTCTTCGCTTGGCGGCGCTCTGAAACGCGGACCGATGATGTGTACGATTCCGGATTTCTTGAGCCATGGGTGCAATGGGTTTCCGTCCATACAGGCCGACCTTCTTCCACGCACAGAATAAAGCACCTTGGCGAAGTGCCGGCCCTGCAAGCCGAACAGTTGTGGGAGCGGTGGAGCCGCGAGGGCCGACGGTCTATCGTTTGGGGCGTTATGAATGGCGACAGGCGAACGGCGCAAAACTGCGACATCTTTATTCCGGACCCTTGGACATTCTCTGAACCTGCTTATCCAGACAGATATGGCGATCTGATCAAGTTGCCACGGTATCTCGCCAAGAATTATCTGGATATCTCCAAACTGAAATGCGCCAGCGACGGCGTCGGTCTCTTTTGGACCGTCCTAAGGAGTGTAAAAGCCGGGGATTTCAAAGATGGAATCGATCTCTTGTCGCAGGGGCTGCGTGCGTTCGGCCCAAAAAACATTGTTTTCATTGTGTTCTTTGAATACATGTCGGCAATGGCGTTCTTAAGGGCAGTTGAGGAGAAACAGCCCGACGACGCCATTCTGTTCATTAATATGCTTGCCCATGCGCAGCACCACTATTGGAAGGCGCCCGATGGTGAAAATTGTGCAGAACTGGAATTCGCAGCTCAGGCTGTGGACGGCATCGTTTCAAAACTGATCGCAAGGATATCGCCTCTTAAAGTTGGCGAGCGCATCTGTATTATGAATGCATTATCTCAAACGTGCACAATTGAGGAATCGCCCTGGGTGCTGCACCGCCCGAAAAATCCCGAGCGCCTTTTGAGGCATATCGGCCTGAAGCCGGTGCAAGTCGAACCTCTAATGACATACGATGCGCACGTAAGGTTCGCGGACCAGCAAGCAACTGACTCTGCCTATGAACTCTTGACGCGAGCAAGAGTGGCTGGCGCGCCCCTTTTTCACGTTGAGAAGAATCGCGGGGATCCATGCATGCTTTTCTATCGCCTGGATTTCTTCGATCCTGTTGATGAGAAAACAACATTTGAACACGGGAACCGGTCGAGCAATTTTAGAACTCATTTCGAATCGATCGGAAGGCGGACGGGAAAGCATATAGGCGCCGGTGAAATTTTGGCGAACTGGAACGCCTTTCCGGCTACGTTGTACAACCATGAAGCATCGCAGCATCTATAGCGTACGAGGCCGTATGAATAGTGTACGAGTATTTGCGAATCGTGCCCAATAGACGTCCGAGAGGGAGAAGGAGGAATGGCGCACGCACAGCGAACAACGGATTGGGACAACTATTACTCGAGGCCATATAAGACAGCCTCGTTGACGAGAAAATACACCGCTTCGGTACTTACGCGCCTGATGCGCTCGGCGAACAGTGCACGACCAGCAATATTGGAGCTTGGCGGCGCAAACAGCTGCTTCATCGATCAAGTGTTAGCAGAGATCGATCCGGTTCGTTATGACGTTCTTGACAACAATAGTTTCGGTCTCAGGCTTTTGAAATCGAAATTTGAATGCGACAGTCGAGTGCGCGTCATAAATGGGGACGTTTTGGCGCTTGATCCCATTGAGAATAATTATGACATTGTCTTCAGCGTAGGGCTTATCGAGCATTTTGACAAAGCAGGAACAGAGTGTGCGATCGAGGCGCACTTTTCTCCCCTTCGTCCAGGGGGGATGGCGATTATCACTTTTCCAACGCCGACTCTCCTTTACAGAAGCATTCGGCGTGTCGCAGAGCTCACCAAGCAATGGATCTTTCACGATGAGCGGCCGCTACTGCTTGAAGAAGTGGCCGCCATAGTCCAGCGTCGAGGATGCGTGACGTATTCGCGGATTCTTTGGCCGCTCATTTTGACTCAATATTGCATTGCAATCCATAAACACGGAACATGAAATGCGAGTCGAGAATCAAGTTGCAGGCGCTGCTCTGCAGCCTCTGCCGATCGCCGAGACTGACTGCGACAGGTCATATTGCGTGCTCATTCCCGCGTATGAGCCGGATAATACACTGCTAAGGGTCGTCAAAGGTCTTCTTCTCAAGACAATGAATGATCCCGAATTTGCGGGCGTCGTTGTGGTGGATGACGGCTCTCGCAGCGATGTCGCAGCCGCATGCTTTGACCAGCTCGATGGGCTGACGCGGGCCACCATACTGCGGCACGAGGTCAACCGTGGGAAGGGGGGCGCTCTTAAGACGGGTTTCGGCCACATCTCCGAAAACATGCCGCACGTTGGCTACGTAATAACAGCAGATGCGGACGGGCAGCATTCGCTCGAAGATATCCTGAAGCTCGCCCGCCAGGCCGTAGCTTCGGGCCGCCCGAATATCGGTTGCCGCGGATTTGAAGGTATCGTGCCGTGGCGAAGCAGGATCGGCAATATGTTGACGATCGGGCTGTTCCGCCTTGTCTCAGGAAAATCAATCAGGGACACGCAGTCCGGTCTCAGGACCTATCTACGAGAAGACCTTCCCGCGCTCCTCGCAATCAACGCAAATCGGTACGAGTTCGAATTCCACTGCCTGTTTTTCCTTGCAAGGCGCTCAGGCGCCGAACTCGAGCAGATTCCTATCGCAACGATCTATGAAGACGGTAATCCCACTTCACATTTCAATCCGATTTTGGACTCGCTCCGGATTTATCTGGTTTTCCTACGATACATATCCGTATCAGCGATCAGCGCAATGCTGGAATTCCTGATTTTCTCGATATTGACGATGGCGGGCGCCCCGACATTGCCGGCGCTGATCGTAACTCGTTCAATCACGGCGCCGATTTACTTCATTGGTATGCGCAATTTTGCCTTTCATTCACACGGAAACGTTCCTCTGCAAGCGGCCGAAGTGCTGGCGCTCATGACGGTGCATATCTTATTCTTGTGGCGCTTTGTAGAATGGCTCAAGATATCTTTTGCGGTATCGCCGATTGCCGCGATGTTTGTAGGAATGCTGATCTTTTATTTACTGAACTTTCTTATTCAGCGTTTCATCGTATTTCGGCGGTAGCAATGCTTTTCTTCGGCGGATTGGCTCTTCTCCTCAATACGTTGTTGCTTGGAGCGCTTTGGCCGCACCGAGCACGGCATGAGCTTGGCGCGGGCCTTTGGGGATATATGGTCAAGGCGCTGTTTTTAAGTTGGTTCTGGTTCCTTCTCTCTTTCTTTACAGGCCTCGGATCAATTGCTCAAATTCTTGTCGGCGCCCTATTTGTGTTCACTGCGTTCAGATTCGTTACGAGCGACGGCTTAGGGGGCGCGCCGTTCGAACAGGGCGCGAGCTGGCGGCTCGCCGCCTTTTGGCTTGTCGTAGTTTTCATGTCACTGCCAGCGCTTTCGACGCTCGGCTCGACGTTTGTAGGGTGGGATGCGATTGTTTCATGGAATCGCTGGGCGATTGGTTTCACTGATAATCAATACATGCCAGTTGCGGCAGCCTATCCAGTCCTATGGCCGGCGATATGGTCATTGATCTATGAGGCGCAAGCGACAAGCTTGTATTGGTTCGCCGCGAAGGCAACGCTCATTGTGCCGCCGGCGCTGATTTCGATCTATGCCTCGAGCAAATTATGGAGCGGTCGATATCTATCCGGCGGCTACCTTTGCGTTTCGCTGTATTTTCTATTCCTGTCGGCGCCCCCTCTCGTCTCCGGATATATGGATACTCCGGTCGCGCTGATGGGGCTGGCTGCTCTACTGCTTGTGACCGAGGGCCTTGATACGTCTCCGGATGATGCACGCCGTAATGATATTTTTCTGTTCGCTGCTATATCGGCTTCGTTAGCCATCGTTACGAAGCAGGCTGGCGCGCTGTTCGCCGTAGCCGTATTTATCTCATTGGCCTATCTGCTTGTGAAGCGAGAACTTGGTTTGCGCTTTGGCGCTCTTTTGGCCGCGATCATGGCGGCGCCGATGGCGACCTTTCTCGGACTTTACTTGGCTCATCGTCCATCACTGATTGGCAATATTGACCAACTCAGGGCGTTGGTTGACGCCGCCCGAGGCGGGGAGAGCAAAGTCGCGCACGCGTTGGAGATATTGGTTGCTTCGCAATCCTGGACTATCCTCGCCCTGCTCGGCATTGGAGTTATCTGCAACATCGTCTTTGCGCGAAGCAGGGCTGGTGCTTTCGGAATGCTCTGCTGCGCCATGGCTGCAATAGGCTTTTTTGTGTTCGCAGATTGTTGCAGTTATCAGGCCCGGAACGGTCTGTGGATTTACTCATTTATTCTGGCAAGCGGATGGATCGGCGTTCGACGTTTGGAGGCATTGTTCAGCGTCGATCTAGGACGGATATCGCTGCCTGCGCCGCCTTTGAAAGGCGGCAATCGAGCTATGATTGGGGCGCTGATTGCGGGATATGTGATCGGCTTTCTGGCCCTTGGCGCCGAGTGGCCGAGCGCGAAGCTAATCGCGCGTCATGACAAGATATTGGTTGAAGACGCGAGCCAGCGATGGATCAACTCATTCTTGTGGAGCAATAGAGAGCTGCTTGAAAAATATCCGTTTTTTGTTTCGAATTATCCGATAGCCAATTACTTGGGGTTCACGCGCGGGAAGTTCAAAAGCTGCCGCTTTACGACCGAAGCATGCATTTCGTCCTATAGCGATGCGAACAAACTCCTCCTAATTTTTTCGGTAGACGATAGAGAAAACGAAGAATCTAAAGCGTTTATCGCATCGTCACTCACTCGCGGAACTGCCCGCGTCCTCGCTGGGGGGGCCAGAGTGCGGTTTATCGAATTCCGCTCAGATGCAGGAAAGAAACCAGCAAACTAGCCGGGCTCAAAGGCGGCAAGGCCGCGCGGAGCAGAGCCGAATGGCGCGCTTCGGAAAAGGCCCCATCGCTACGTCCTTCCGACCCCAGATCGCGCGGTGAACATTCACTCGAATGCGTCGGTTTGTGCCCCAGGTGTTCGAACGGGAGAAAACAGGCAATTAGCTGTTGCGCGACCGCCGACAAAAATGCACCGGAGGGGCTCGTTGGATAGCACGCCGCGTCATGCGCGGGTGTTGTGCGTCAGGCGCTCCTAGTTCGAGAGTTCAAATTGCGTAACGGCCGGCGCGACGTTTTTTT
>OBLQ010000458.1_pt1 | contig 15625 bp, 16 predicted proteins | sample 1519881 | NCBI WGS metagenome assembly OBLQ01 (sample SAMN01911456, study PRJEB22533) | soil metagenome | biome: Soil | place: Malaysia | collected 2012-04-30 | depth DG_metagenome m | reverse complement strand
AGTGATCTTAACTTAATTCACAATTTTAGACTAAAATTTAATTTATTTGGGTATGGCCGTAGCCGAGGAACGTCTTTATAAATATTTGATTGTCCAAAATTTCTTAAATTGTTAGGGCTGAATCGTTCCACGTCATACGGGTAAGGAAAAAACGAATGCAGGGGGACCCGAATGATTCCGAAGACAAAAAAGGTGCTCGTCATCGACGACGATACCGACGTCTTAGTCTTGCTCAAAGAAACTCTCGAATCCAACCATTTTGAATGCGATACCGCCATATCGCCGACGGAGGGTCTGGAAAAGGCTCTTTCTTCAAAACCACATTTAATCATTCTCGACCTGATGTTGCCGGGAATGAGCGGTTTCGGATTCTTGCGGGAGCTGAAAAAGCACAAAGACCTGCTCAAGACTCCCGTCGTCGTGCTCACCGCGCTCTCCGATCAAGAAATCGCCGAGGAAAGCCTCTCGCTGGGTGCCAAAGGCTATTTGAGCAAAGCTTGCAACGCTAAAGAGCTCGTCACGATGGTTCAAGCCTATTCCGACTGATCTTGCATGATCCGCCGCCTCTCCGCTTGTCTCTGTACAGTGTTCCTCTGGCTGCAGCCTCTCTCCGGCCAAGCTCAGGGCGATGCTTTGAAGAAAGCTTACGAAGCTTTTTCCGCGAAGGATTACGCCGGCGCCCTCACTTTATTGAACGGAGTTCCCCGATCCCAAGACCCCTTGCTTCCCGATTATCGGCTTTGGATTCAGGGCAGATCCTTGCTTGAAACCGGTCAGAGCCTAGCGGGTCAAAAGGCGCTGGAAGAACTGCTCCAAACCGAAGCCGACAGCGTGCTGGCTCCCGCCGCCCGTGTCCAGATCGGCCGCGCCCTGCAAGCGCAGGGAGAAAACAGCAAAGCCAAGGAATTTCTCGAGCCTTTGCTTTCCCAACTCAACGGCGACACGAAAGGCGAAGCGCTCTATTATTCAGGACTTGCCGCAGGGCGACTCGGCCAAAAAGAGACCGCCGTCGCTCGTTTTAAAGAAGTCTACCTCGAATATCCCTCCGCTTCCGTCGCGGAAGCGGCTTTGGCAAGCCTTCGCGAGGCATTGGGAACGGCGCCTTCCTGGACCGCGACGGAACGCGCACAGCGTGCCCGCGGGCTTTTAGAGGCAAAACGTTACTCCCAAGCCTTGGCTTGGAACCCAAGTCCCGCCGACCCCCTTGCCCGCCTGCAAAAAGGCGAAGCCTTGTACGCCTTGAAGCGTTATGGCGAGGCTATTCCTTATTTAGAGCCGGGGTCCCAGGCTCCTCCTGAAGCGGCGCGGCTTGCTCTGCTGCATCTGGGCATGAGCCGATTACGCAGTTCGCAAGAAGCTCAAGCCATCGCCACTTTCGAAGGCCTGCAACGGCTTTATCCCGGCACTCCCGAAGGCGAAGAAGCTCTCTACCGGGCGGGAATGATCGCCCATCAAGCCGGAAAATTCCCGCAGGCCGCGGAAAGCTTTTCGCGGCTCGCCGCGGCCTATCCCCAGGGAAATTTCCGCGACAAAGCGCTCTGGGCGGCAGCCTGGACGGAGTTTCGCCGTGCCGATTGGGAAGGCAGTTTGAAGTGGTTGACTCGCTTGGAACAGGGTGCCGCCGACGCGCCGACCCGAGGCAAGGCGCTCTATTGGCAAGCGCGCGTCCAAGAAAAACGCGGCCAAAAAGCCAAGGCTAAGGAACTTTTCGCCAAAACCGCGCAAGTTTCGCCTTATAGTTATTACGGATTCATGGCGCTGCTTCAGCCGCGAAATGTTGAGGCGCTGCGTTCGGTTCCGGCCCTGCCCGCGTCTTGGAAACTGCATGCTTCTCCTCCTCATTCCGCTCCGGTCGACCGGCATTTCCGCAAAGCGGAAGCTTTGTACGAGGCGGGGCTGGGACGGCTCTCTTCAACGGAACTGGAAGCCGCGCTGGAACGCAGTTCAGGCAAGCCTTCCGCCCAAGCGGGCCTGCTCGAAGCCGCCCGGGTCAGCCACGCGTATTTCCTACCCCTTCTGCTCGGACAAAAATATTGGGATCGAGTCAAAACCCTCTTTCCCGATCCGACTGCGGCCGAACGCTACCGAGTGCGGCTGATGTATCCCTTCGCTTATCGGTCCTTCGTCACGGCGGGCGTGAAACGCCTGGGGCTTCTTCCCGAGCTCGTCCTCGCTTTGATGCGGCAGGAAAGCGGTTTCATGCCTTGGATCAGCTCGGCCGCGAACGCGCGCGGGCTGATGCAACTTTTGCCCAGTACTGCCGCCGCCCGTGCGAAAGCCCTGGGTTTAGGCTCCGGTGACTTATGGGACCCCGCCTATAATATCGAGATCGGCAAAGCGGAATTAAAAGCGATGCTGGAAAGGTTTTCTCAAAATTGGCCTCTGGCTTTCGCAGCCTACAATGCAGGGCCGGGACGGGCAAGGCAATGGAATGAAGCTTTTGGAAACTTGCCCATCGACGAGTTCGTCGAAGAAATTCCTTTCTCGGAGACAAACCTCTACGTCAAACTCGTGTTAAGGAACTATTGGGTCTATCGGTCGCTTTATTAAGCTTGGCCGTCTATCCATATAAGTTTATCACTTAACCAAAAATCCGATTTTCCTACGGTCCTTGTCTCAGTGATTTTTTTTCGAACTCCTCAGAGAAAAATTCCGCCTTAAAAAGGCCCATGACTCTGGCATAAAAACTGCATTTTGTCGGAGGCATGAAAAAACTCATTCTCTTCTTTTTCCTCTTCGGATTCACTTTTTCTTCTTCATCGCTTCGGGCCCTGCTTGCCTACCGCTCGCTCGCGGCGCACTTGCCGCCGCTCAGCGTTTTGGAAAAAAGCGCCATCCAATATTCCGGCCTCGACCCGCGCAAGATTCAGCGCTGGGACCGCAACGCCCGCCGCGCCGTCGCCCTGCCCCGCCTACAAGTCGGCTTTGACCAAGACAGCAAAATACAAAACACCGCCGTCATCCAAGACAGTATTTCCGTCACCTCCGCCGGCATCACCATCGGTCCCGAGGCCAACCGCATCGATCAGGATTTCGGCAATAACCGCGGCTTCGAGGTCAAGGCGGTTTGGGCCTTGGACGAACTGCTGTTCAACCGCGACGAATTGGAAATCAGCCAGGAAGCCCGAGACTTGCTGGTACTGCGCGGCCGGCTCATTGAAGAGCTCAGTCAAGTTTATTACGGGCTGAAATCACAACTACTGCGCTTGGAATTGGAACCTTGCAGCGCGCAAGACCCCTCGGAAGTGCTGCGCGCCCGCCAACTCGCCGATAAATTGAACAGCTTGAGCAGCGGAGAATTATTCCGCAGCGCCCCCGAACTGGAGGATTTCACACTCGCCGTTTTCACACCCCTCAATCCAAAGGAGAAAACTTATGACTGCCCTGCGCTCTTGGCTACGCCGCCTCAGCCCCCTGCTTCTGCTGCCCGCAATGCTGGCCGCGACTCCGGCTTGCAGCCGGCTCGCGCCGCTGGAATTCCACTCTCTGGTGGAACAACAAGCCTTCGTCACTGAAATCAATCCGCCGGACCGTTCCGCTTTGAGCGATCCCGTCGAATGGACCTTGCATTTTTCCGAACGCCTTGATCTGAGCCGGCTGCATTCCGACGCCATTGTCCTGCTCGCCGATCTTGCCGATCCGAAAATTTTGGAGAAATCCGACGATTTTCTTGACGAGCTGGACGACGGCCAACTGGCGACGCTCCCTCTGCAATTGATTTTGGAATCCGACGAGCAGACTTTGACGCTGTTCCCGGAGGGAGATCTTGATCCGGGCGTTTATTATCTGGTCGTCACTCCCCGCCTACGCTCGGCCAATCAGGTCCCTTTCAATCAGAAACCCGGAGAATATCCGGCCAATTTTATCGCGGTCTTCTCTTATGGAGACGTCGTTTTGCCTGATCCCGAGGCGGAACCGGGGTCTGCTCCCGGCGCCCCCAATTTCGGCGCCAAACCGGAGTCGCTCGTGCTCAATGAATTTCTCTATGACGGAAAAGTCAGCGAGACCGACGGCGAGGCCTTCGTCGAACTCTACGGCACGCCGGGCGGAGACATCAGCTTGTATCAAGTGTTGCTCATCAACGGCGCCGACGGACAGGAAACCGACCGCATCACTCTGCCGCCGGGCGCGGTACTTCCTGAGGACGGAATCTTCGTCATCGCTGACCTGCGCACCAATTCCACCACTGTTTCGCAAGTTCCCAATCACGATTTTCTCGATCAGTTCGATCCGCAAAACGGTCCGGATGGAGTTCAACTCGTGGATCGCGACGGTCAGCTCGTCGATTCCTTGGTTTATGGGGAAGGTGCGGTCAGCACGGCGGCAAACGGATTCGCCTTGGGTGAAGGCTTGCCCGCGGCGGATGTCGCGGGAGGTCACAGTCTCTCCCGCAGCGCCGGCGCCGACAGCCAAAACAATGCCGAAGATTTCATCGACCTGGCGGCGCCGAGTCCGGGAATTCTTTAAGCGTGAAGCGTGAAGCGTGAAGCGTGAAGCGTGAAGCGTGAAGCGTGAAGCGTGAAGCGAAGTTAAAATTAGATGGAATATAGTCAAGTATTTTTTATGCTTCATACCCAAGAAGACGAGCTTTCAGCTTGTCCAAGGCACAACGGCGGTGGGAAAGGCGGTTTTTTTCTTCGGAATTTAATTCAGCAAGAGTCTGTCCCCGTTCGGGAAGGAGAAATAAAGGGTCGTAGCCAAAACCATGCTCGCCCCGCAGCTCCGTGGCAATTTGGCCAAACAGCTCTCCCTCCGCCGTTACTTCCCTTCCATCGGGGTGGGCCAGGACAAGCACGCAGCGAAACCTCGCTTGGCGTTTTTCAGGAGGAAGGCCTTGCAGCTCGAACAATAATTTGCGGTTGTTCGCAGCCGCGTCGGCTTTTTCCCCGGCGTAACGTGCGGAATGCACTCCCGGCTTTCCCTCGAGAGCCGCGACCTCGAGTCCGCTGTCATCGGCCAGCGCCCAAGTGCCGCAGTGCAGGGCAAGCGCCCGCGCCTTGAGCCGGGCGTTTTCGAGATAAGTTTGCCCCGTTTCCTCGACCTCGGGAGCCATAGGGAATTCCTCAAGGCTGCGGAAGTCGACGGGAATTTCGGCGAGTATCCGTTGGATCTCGCGCCATTTCCCTGCATTTCGCGTTGCGACGACGATTTGGGGCCGTGGTTTCATCGCGCTACTTCTCCCAATTTTTCCAAATAAGGATTCGCCGCCTCAGGCTGCCGTTTTGCAAAGCCTTGGGCTAAAATTCCTAACTTGTTCCGCAAGACGGCTTGCGCCAAGGCGCGTTGCTCTTGGTTCAGCGTTTCGGAGCGGAGTAGTTTTTCCAAGGCGCGGACTCGAAAACGATCCATGCCCCAATGAGCGCGCGATAATTGATCGGCGTGTCCGCCCCGCTTGACGGTCAAAGCCGCCGAGAGAGTTTGAAAAGGACTCCGCAAGGACGCCCGCAGCCAAAGCTCATAATCTTCGCAGACCGGAAAGCTCTCGTCAAAACCGCCCAGTTCTTCAAAAAATGTTTTCTCCATCATCACAGCGGAAGGCGAAATCAAGCAGCGCTCAAGACAAGCGGCAAAAACTTCCCCTGAAGGCTTGGCATGTTTTTTCATAGGATTGACGCGAATGCCATGACGAATCCAAATCTCTTCGCTTTGACAAAAACGTATTTCCGAATTTTTTGAAAGAAAGTCGAGCTGCATCGCCAATTTCGTGGGCAACCAATAGTCATCGGAATCTAAAAAGGCCACATAACGCGAGGACGACGCAGCCACGCCCCGGTTACGCGCTGCCGCGGGGCCGCGGCGGGCTTGACGCAGCGCCTGGACGGGAAATTCCGTCTGATTTTGGAGCCACTCCCAAGTGCCATCAGTCGAGCCGTCATCGACGACAATAACCTGCTCCGGCGCAAAAGTTTGGGATACTACGGAAATCAGAGCTTCACGCAAGCATTCGAGCCGATTGTAAGTGGGAATGACGACGGCGACAGTCATGGAAAAGAGTTTCGAGTTCAAAGTTTAAAGTTCAAAGTTGAGGAAAATGATCCTTAAACCTTAACCCTATAACTTTGAACCTTGAACTTGGAACTTTAAACTCCAAAAGCAGGCGGCGGTCCCAATTCCGGAACATACTCCCCATAGTGCTCTTCCAGCTCTTCAAAGCGAGTATGCTCGTGGAAAAATTTCAGCTTCACGGTACCGATGGGTCCGTTGCGCTGCTTGCCGATGATGATTTCGGCCACGCCTTTTTCCGGGCTATCTCGATTGTAGACTTCGTCCCGATAGATGAAAGCGATGACGTCTGCATCCTGTTCGATGGCACCGGAATTATGGCTGAGGATTCCATCTGCCAACCAACTTGCAGTACCGGGAACCGTCAGGTCAAAAACCTCTTCTTCCCCAGCTTCGCTGATTTCGACCACACGATCCCAAAAAAGATCATTGGTGCAATATTCATCCAACTGCGGATCCTGCAAAATATCCGCATAATCGGAAAGAGTTTCACGCGAAGGAGAAAAAGAAAAATGCGCAGCTCCGCCATAAGAGGTCCCCCGAAGCGCGGCCATTTTTCTTTGACTGATATTTTGTTCCCTCATGTGGGCTTTGACCAATTCAAAAACTTCCCTCGGTAAGGTATCGACATTCGTGTTCCCTTCAATTTCTTGCAAGCAAGTCCGCAATCTTTCGGCTTGCACCACGCGGGGCCCGAAAGCTCCTACTTGATCTAGAAAAAGCTTCTGCATGGAAGCCCCCTTCACATGCACCATATATCCGGGGCGATACTGCTTTTTTTGCACCCGCTGAGTTCGGGAAATAATTCCCAGCCGCTGCAGTAAATGCGCCACATCTTTTGCCAACACAAGGCTGTTGCTTGAAAAATGAATGGTGTGACTTCCCTTTTTTTCCTTGGGACGAGCGTAGATCGTTCCATCGGTCGCCCAAAGATGCCTTAAAAACAGAGCCACCTGTTCGTCGGAAAGTCTGAAAACTTCGGAAGGAACCCTTTTTTGATGAGACCTTTGATCGTATATTCCCAATTCGCTCAACCAAAGACGAATTCCCGCCAAATGCCACCGATTGCCGTTTCCGCTCATGACCAATTGGTGCCAACCGCGCGGATGATCGTAACGGCGAAGCTGTGCTCCAAATTCCCGACGCGCGGCCTCCGCAACCATTCGGCTATTTTCCTCGGAGGCAGTGGTATATCGCAGGGGCTGCCCGGACAAATAACTGCCGTCCCCGATTAAATGGGCGAGCAGAGCAAGTCTGTCTTCCGACCAGAAAATCGGCGCCGGGGGCTGGGGAATCTTACGTGCCAAGGCGATCCTATCTCCGGATTTCAGATTTTCCAGCGACTTCCATCCGTTCAGCAATCTCACGCGATGCTCGGGAGTGGCTCGAATCGAGCGGCCGCTGGCAAGATGGAGCTCCAGGATTTTTTTCTTTCCTAAAGACCAAATCGCCTCGCAAGGTCGAGCGACAATTTTCTCATTTTCATCGAGCGACCAAAGTTCCGGATTCTGCCCGACGAGGTCCCTGACTGGAACTCTTCGGCCATCCGCCAAACAGACCAGGACATCGCCCGTCACACATTCCCTCAGGTCCGACAACAAGGGCCGCTTGTCGGTGCGCGATTCCACGCCGCGATTGAGCTGACTCAAAGCGACCACGGGGACACTCAACTCTTTGGCCAAGGCTTTGAGCGAGCGGCTGATGTCGCTGATTTCGCGTTCGCGGCTTTCGGTCACTTCGCTGCGCATGAGTTGCAGATAGTCGACGACGATGAGACCGAGCGGATGCTCGCGTTTCAGGCGCCGGGCCTTGGCGCGCATTTCTAAAATCGACAGGGCTGGCGTGTCGTCGATAAAGAGCATGGATTGAGAGAGAACATTGGCGGCCTTGAGCAGCTTGGGCCAGTCGCTTTCCTTCAAATAACCGGAACGCAATTTGGAAGAATCCACCCTGGCTTCCGAGCAGAGCATTCTTTGCACCAGCTGCTCTTTGGACATTTCTAAAGAAAAAACCGCGGCCGCAAGCTTGGACTCGGTCACCGCATTCACCGCCAAATTGAGCGCAAAAGCGGTCTTACCCATCGAAGGCCGACCCGCGATGATGATTAAATCGGAACGCTGCAAACCGGCAGTCAATTCATTGAGCCGCTTGTAACCGGTGGGAATTCCGGTCACCGAGTTTTTGTTTTCGTAAAGCTGTTCGATGGCGCGGATGGCGTCTTTCACCGCGTCGCGTACCGGCGTGAAAGCCTGCCGGATATTTCGCTCGCTGATCTCGAAAATGGAGCGCTCGGCCTGGTCCAGAAAGCCATGGATATCGTCGCCGCCCCGAAATCCCTCGTCGACAATGCCTGTGGCCACCGAGATGAGACTGCGCAACATGGCCTTCTCGCGGATGATTTTTGCGTAATGAACGACCGAAGCCGAAGTGGCCACCGAAGCGGCCAGTTCGCCCAAGTAAGCGGCGCCTCCCACGGCGTCGAGTTCTCCCTTGGCGGCAAGCTCGTTGCCGAGCACGATGACGTCGGGCGGCTCATCGCGCGAGTCGAGGTTCAAAATAGCGCGGAATAATTTTTGATGAGCTTGTTTGTAGAAATCCTCAGGCTTGAGCAGATCGACGATCTTATGAACGGCCTCAGGATCGATCAGCAAGGCACCGAGCAGTGAAGTTTCGGCTTCCAAGGCTTGCGGCGGTACCCGGCGGCCTTCTTCCAAAAAACTCGGCACCTTGGCAAAACGCTCGGCCATTGAAAAAGTGAAGCGTGAAGCGTGAAGCGTGAAGCGTTATCAGAGTTCTTTGACGCTTCACGCTTCACGCTTCACATTTCACGCTATTTGGTTTCTCGAACCACCCAAAGCTTAAACACGGCCTTCACTTCAGGATGTAATTTCACGCCGACGTCGAAAGTGCCGATCGTTTTGATTGCGGCCTCAAGCTCGATCAGATGTTTGTCGATTTGCAGGCCTTGCTGCCGCAAGGTCGTCGAAATATCCATCTTAGTCACGGAGCCGAACAGGCGGTCGTTGCTGCCCACTCCTCTTGTAATCGTCACTTCCAGGCCGTTCAAACGAGCGGCGATCTCTTCGGCCTGCTTGCGCTCTTTCGCCTGATGAATCTCGATCATTTTTTTCTGAGCGGCGACCGCTTGGAGATTCTTGGCATCGGCCAAAATCGCCTTCTTTTGGGGCAATAGGTAATTGCGCCCGTAACCGTCGCGAACTTTGACCACCTCGCCGGCCTTGCCTAAAGTCGAAATATCTTCCCTGAGAATGACTTCCATAAAAATACTCCTTTATCGTTCAAAAAAACTTATGCCGACTTCGGGTTCAATTTACGAAAATCGAACCAAGCGTCGAATAAACCAAAAGCCATAAGTAAAAAACTCACCGGTTGAAAAAACAAAACCAAAAGCGCGTACAAAGCGATGCGAATCAAGGGAGACAGCGACCAACGGCTGAAATAATAAGCTAAAATCGCCAGCCCTTGAAAAAAATAAACCAAGGCCAGCACGATCAATCCGTTGATGGCGAAAAAACTTAAGCCTTCGCTTTTCAAAACATAAGCATCCAAGAACGTGGCCATCACGAGGACTATCACCGTCCAAATTCCCGCGAAAGGGAATCTCCACCGCTTGAGCGGCTCCAAATAAGAAAAAAATCTCGACCCGAAAATTTTGCGCGCGACCAAAATATTAAGCCAAAGCATGAACAAGACCGCATTGACCAACATGGCCGGTAAAAGTCTGACGAAATAATGCGCTAAGGCCGGTGCTTGACTCTGCAAATATTCCCATTGCGGACGGACCTCCTCGCCGGCCGCCTGGAGCTTAGTAAACTCGCGAATCGCCGACGAAAGATAAGCCTCGAGGCCGGCGATGACTTTATCCCAAATTCCATAAGTGACGATCCCTATCCAAAGCACGGCGACAATCAGCAAGAGAAGCAAGGTTTGGAGAATCAAACGGGTGGCCGAATAAGGTTGGCTTTCAAATTCCCCTAAGAGCAAGCCCATCAAGGCGAAAAAAAGATAATAAGAAATGCCAAAGATCGCGGGATTCCAGGCCGACTCCCCGAGCGACAAACCTATTCCCGGAAGCCAGAAAAAAAATTTTACGGCCGACTCAGCTCCATAATGAGCCGTCACCAGCGGCATTAAGCCGTCGTAGCAAAGCCAAAGCAAGCCGACTGCGGGCAGTAAAGCCACGAGCGCCCGGACTTGACGCCCATACTTATAAGCATAAAGGATCGGCAAAGGCGTGAGCCAAGTCAAAAGTCCGCTTAAGTAAAGGGCCAGGGAAAGCAGCCCCAAACCCAAGAGTCCCCGCCATCGGAGGGAAGGCGGCTCGGCAAAACCCAGGATTTTTTCCCCTATGCTGAAGCCGGAATTAAAAGTCTCCATGATAGGGACGCCTCTCCAAATTCCGCTTTCGTCCGCCGGCTTTGCTCACGATCCAATAATCCTTTTATTACTCGAGCTAACAGTTTTTTTGGCAATGGGCCCTCGGAGTTCAAGAGAAACTCATTGAAGAAATCCTAAGCATGCGTCGCGGTAAAGGGAATCAGGGCCAAAATTCGAGCGCGTTTGACGGCGGTCGTGAGCACACGCTGATGCAGGGCGCAATTACCGGTGATACGCCGTGGGATAATCTTACCGCGTTCAGTCACGAACAAACCGAGTAGTTTGGGATTTTTATAATCCAAGTTAAAATCTTTATCGGCGCAAAACCGACAAACTTTCTTTCGTCCAAAACTACGTTTTCTCATTTTTGATTTTTGAAATTGCATTCCAACACCTCTATTCTTCGCCTTCTTCTCCAGACATCATCTCTTCTTCCTCGACACGACGGCTGTCGCCATGACGCTCGCGGGGCGGACGGTCACGGTCGTAAGCCGGCTCTTCGCGGAATACTTCTTCAGGAGCGACAGGAGCCGCAGCGGTCTGAGCCATGCGTTCTTCGGGGTTGACTTGCTCTTTGAGCTTCACCGTCAGGAACTTCAGCACCCGGTCATCGTATTTCAACACACGCTCGAGTTCTGCGATGGAAGCGCCGCGGTCGAGATATTGCAAATAAAGATATTGCGCCTGATGGAATTTATCGACCCGATAAGCCAAACGCCGCTTACCCCAATCGACATGATGCAGGACATGGCCTTGGGCCTTGATTAAAATGTCTTTGAGTTTGTCTTGAATGGACTTGACTTGATCGGCAGGCAAGTCGGGCTTAACAACGTAGATTGTCTCGTATTCGTGCATTTTCCCTCCTTATGGACGCTTCACTCGGCCCTCCCCGGAGGAAGAGCAAGAAGGACTTATTTCGTTTCAGTTTGTCTTCTATTCACCATCCGCATGAGTGGGTCAAGCCCCATTTTGACAAAAATTTGGAGCGCCTCCACGGCTTGAACCAAAACCGGCTCGAGGAGTTCGCGCTGTTCGGAGCTGAACGGCGTCAGGACATAAGAAGTGACTTGTTCCCGGTGAGCCGGACGGCCGATGCCCACCCGCAAACGGCAAAAATCAGGATGTCCTAACACTTCGAGAATAGAGGCAATTCCCTTATTTCCTCCCGAACCGCCGGCCCATTGCCCCCGCAGACGTCCCAAGGAAAGGTCGAGATCGTCGTGAATGACCAGACAGTCTCGTCCCTCGAGCTTTAAAAAATCCAGCCAGGGGCCCACGGAACGTCCGCTGAGATTCATGAAGGTCTGAGGCTTGAGCAGAAAGACTTTTTCACCCTCGAAAAAAGCTTCGGTATAGCTGCCTTGAAATTTTTTCTTGGTAAAGCCGACGCCCCAAGCCTCCGCCAGGCGATCGACGATAAAAAACCCGACGTTGTGCCGGGTTTTTTCGTATTCTTTGCCGATGTTGCCGAGTCCGACGATGAGCTTCGGCATAAGGGTTTATTTCTTCTCCGCCTTCTTTTCGGGCTTCTTTTCCTCTTTCTTCTCGCCGCCTTCTTCCGCTGCGGGTTTTTTCTCAGTCAAGACTTCAGGCTGGACGACTTCGGTTTCCGGCGTGGCGGCGACTTCTTCAACAGGCGCCACGACGGCGGCGATGGTGAGATCCCCGGCTTCCGCCAATTCAATGCCTTCAGGCAATTTCAGGTCGTGCACGTGAAGGTTGTCTCCGATGTTGAGAGCCGAAACGTCGGCTTCAAGGAATTGGGGAATCGCCGTCGGCAGACAGTCGATCTTGAGCGTACGGGTGATATGCTCAAGAATACCGCCTTCTTTCGTTCCGGGAGCCTTGCCCACCAGTTGCACCGGAACATCGACCGAGACTTTCTTGGTCAAATCGATCTTGAGGAAATCGACGTGAAGGAAATGCCGATCGATGACGTGGGCTTGGTAGTCTTTCACCATCACGGGAATCTTTTCTTTTCCTTCCACTGCGAGATCGAGCAAAACATTGACGGACTTGGCGCCGCTGAGCGCCTTCGTGAAATCGCGAAGATTCACTGCCAGCGGCACGGCGCTTTGGCCTTGTCCGTAGAGCACGGCGGGAATGGCGCCTTGAGCGCGAAGTTTGCGGGCGACACCCTTGCCGGTTTTCTCGCGGGGGGTGGCGGATAATTGTTGGCGTTCCATAAGAAACCTTCACTTTCCTTCTTAATTTATACGAATAATGACGAAATCGAATCGCTGTTATTAATCCGGCTGATGGCTTCGCCGAGCAGCTTGGCCATCGACAATACCTTAATTTTCGGACACTGCAAGACCTCCGGCGTTTGCTGAATGGTGTTCGTCACGACTAATCCGGAAAGCACCGAGTTTTGGATGCGTTCCAGCGCCGGTCCGGACAAGACGCCGTGGGTCGCACAGGCGTAGATTTTTTTGGCGCCGTTGTCGGCGAGGGCCTTGGCCGCCTGAGTGAGGGTTCCGGCGGTATCCACCATATCATCGACGATGATCGCCGCCTTGCCGTCGACGTCGCCGATGACGTGCATCACTTCGGATACGTTAGGGCTCGAACGCCGTTTGTCGATCATCGCCAATCCCGCGTGAAGCCGTTTCGCATAAGCCCGGGCGCGCTCGGTGCCTCCGGCGTCGGGGGAAACGATCACGACGTCGTTCATGAGATTCTCTTTGATGTAATCCAAAAGAATCGGGGTCGCATAAAGATGATCGAAGGGAATATTGAAAAAGCCTTGAATCTGACCGGCATGCAAATCGACGGAAAGCACCCGCTGGGCGCCCGCGGCGGTAATCAGATCGGCAACCAATTTGGAGCTGATCGGTGTGCGCGGCTGCACTTTGCGGTCTTGGCGGGCGTAGCCATAGTAAGGGATGACCGCCGTAATGCGCTCGGCCGAGGCCCGCTTCATGGCATCGATCATGATGAGCAGTTCCATCAAATGCTCGTTGGCGGGCCGGGAGGTCGGCTGCACGATGAAGACGTCTTTTCCGCGGACGTTTTCATCGATTTCAACCCAAATCTCGCCGTCGGAGAAACGCTTCACCTGAGCCTTGCCCAGAGAAACGCCCAAATATCCGCAAATCTCCCGACTCAAGGCGGGGTTGGCGTTGCCTGAAAAGATTTTAATGTTATCGAGAGACTTCATTGAAAAATCCAAAGGTTGGGGCGGCAGGATTCGAACCTACGAATGCCGGAATCAAAATCCGGTGACTTACCACTTGTCTACGCCCCAGAAAAAACACATTCCTCGGCCCCCAAAACCATTCTCAAGAGCCGCCCCGTCTACAATGTAGGTATCCGAATTGTCAATGTTTCCGGCAAAAAAGCTTTCTCTCCTGCTCCCATGGCGTATGCCGTACTCTTCCTGACCTAAGCACTTACACACTGTTCATTTGCAGCTGGTCCGCTTTAGGCGGACGAAGGCCCTCACCCTGCGACGGTGAAAAATTGCGCAAAGCAGGAGAATTAGTCGTGACAGCGATAAAGAAAAGAAGCGCCCGCATGAGCACGCAGGCCAGCATCGCCCTTCCAGGAGAAACCTGGAACGCTTCTTCATCGCATGACAAAGCCGGTCTTGCGACTAGACCGAACTCTCGGCCTTTGCTTCTTCGACCGGAGCCGATTCTTCCATGCGGGGAGCATGGCCGGCTTCCTGGTCGTAGGCATCCAGGACGACTTTCTCGACTTTGGAACGGAACTCATTATTCAAAGGATGCGCAACATCCTTGAAAGTGCCGTCTTTTCGTTTTTTGGAAGGCATGGCCACGAACAGTCCGCTGTTGCCGTGGATGATCTTGAGGTCGCGCACGACGAAGCAGTCGTCGAAAGTGACCGTGGCATAGGCCTTGAGTTTATCTTCATTGACGGGAAAAACCCTGACTTCGGTGATTTCCATAGAACCTCGGAAACAATTTTCTTACCCAAACGCAGTATCGCAAAAAAATATCTGAAGGGCACCTGTAAAAAAATACTTCTGGCCCGTCCCATGCCGGGATACTCGCCTCGAAAAATATAATTATATGAAAACATACGATTTTTTCGACAACTTCCTGTGGAGGATTTTTTTCAGACGATAATGACACGACCCAGTGCTTGGGTTTGTTGCAGCCCAAGAATACTCCTGCGAAGACTTTTTACAGCGATAACAATTGCTGCCGCATCCGCTTTTCCAAACCCTCCGCACCTTCCACGCGGAAAATTCGGTTGAATTGCCCTTGATAATTACGACTCAGTAAGGCTCCCGAAACCGCTAAATCGACGATTTTATAAACGTCTCTCTTCGACACAACGGTGAACTCAAGCTTCACCGCACGTTGTCCCAGCGTTCCGCGGACTAAAACCGTCGCTTCTCCGCCTTGTTGGCCTTTAAGGGAATATTGCGGATTTTTAAGATCCTTGCCGATCAAGCGATGGGCTTTTTGTATCATTCTTTTGGTAAGAAGATCCGTGAAGAGCGCTTTCAAGCGCTCGCTTTGCTCCACCGTCAACGATGTCCGAAAGTCTTTGCTGGCCCGATCGAAAAGAGCGCTGAAATCATAATAGCGCGCAACTTTTGTAATGAACTTGCCTTGCGGAAGGGACACGCGACCGGCTTGACCCGCAAGCGTCGCGGAAACTTCCCGGATAAAATCCACGGGGTTCGACACCGCTTGAGCAGCGGTGGAGCCGAAAAGCAAAAACAGCCAAAGCACCCACCCTCTAAGCATCGCTTTCATGCGGACACTCTACTTAAAATTCGGCGATCCCGCTGAAGAGAGTTTTGAAGTAAGATTCAACGCCTTTTATATCGCCATTGGCATCCAAAACGAAGGGATCTCCGGCTGTCATCGGCAATGCCGCGGCATTCGGAGGATTGGAGAAAAATTGGCGCAGATTTAAAGTGATGGGTTGCGCCGTAAAGCTTCTCAAGGGCATCGCGCCGTTATTCACCGAGGCGATTAAATCTTCCATGAGAAAAATAGCATCGACCAAAGACTGCTGTCCTTTCGCGGGAGTGAAAAACTCTGAAGTTTCACCGCTTTCCAACTTTTGGAGGCCGTTCTTGGCTAATATACAAGCGCGCAGAAAGCGATCCTTCGAGGAAGTAATCCGCGCTCCATCGACTAAAGTAAGGAAAGAAACCGTATCGAAAGTGATACCGTTGACAGTGGCGCCGCTGCCGTTCAAGTCTTCGACAAGGTTCTCTTCATTGACAAAAAATCCCCCTGCC
>OBLQ010000457.1_pt1 | contig 15647 bp, 12 predicted proteins | sample 1519881 | NCBI WGS metagenome assembly OBLQ01 (sample SAMN01911456, study PRJEB22533) | soil metagenome | biome: Soil | place: Malaysia | collected 2012-04-30 | depth DG_metagenome m | reverse complement strand
CGATCCGCCACTGCGCGTTTGCACGCGCAGCGACCTGCGGGCTGTGCGTGACGACAAGCACCTGCGCGTCGCGGGCGAGCCGGGCGAGACGCTCGCCGACGGCGTCGGCGACGGCGCCGCCGACGCCCGCATCGACTTCGTCGAAAATGATGACCGTGCGGCTTTCCTTCGCGGCGAGCGCGGCTTTCATCGCAAGCACGAAGCGCGAAAGCTCGCCACCCGATGCGATCGTCTTCAATGGGCCGGGCGGCGCGCCAGGATTGGTCGCGACCATGAATTCGACGTGGTCGATCCCTTCGGTCATTGGATGGTCGCGGTCGGTGCTGATCTCTGTCACGAAGGCGGCCTTGCCGAGCTTCAATGGCGCAAGCTCGGCGGCGACGGCCCTGTCGAGCGTCTTGGCTGCGGCGCGGCGCGCAGCGGAAAGCCTATCCGCCGCCTTGTAATATGCAGCTTCCGCTTCAGCCGCCTTTTTCCCAAGCGTCTCAATTCCCGCTTCGTCTTCCTCGAGGCGTGCGAGCGTTTCGGAAGCTTTCTCCAGGAAAGTCGGAAGGGCGTCGACCGCGACGCCATGCTTGCGCGCGGCGGCGCGCAACGCAAAAAGCCGCTCTTCGGTTTTTTCAAGAAGCACCGGATCGGCGCCAAGCCGTTCGGCAAGGTCATCGACGGCGGCGCGCGCGTCCATCACCGCCGACAGCGCCGCTTCGAGCTTGTCGATAGCCGGCGCGACGGCGCCTTCAAGCTCGGGGCCGGCGCGCGACAGCCGCCGCGCTGCGGTCGACAATTTGCCTTCAAGACCATCTTCAGAAAGAAGGCTCGCCGCGCCCGCGAGGTCTTCGGCGATTTTTTCCGCGGCCATCAGTTCGGCGCGGCGCCCTGCGAGCGCCGGCTCTTCATCCGCCTTCAGATCGAGCGCTTTAAGCTCATCAACAACGTGAGCGAGATAATCAGCCTCTGCGAGCGCTTGCCGCCGGCCGGCTTTAATTTCTTCAAGCGCCGCGACAGACTCTCGCCAATCGCGCCACAGCGCGCCGAGCCTTTCGACGTCTTTCGAAAGGCCGCCGAACTCGTCGAGAAGACTGCGGTGGGTCGACGCCGTGAGAAATCCGCGCCCGTCATGCTGTCCGTGAATTTCGAGAAGCGCCTCGCCGATCTCGCGCAGGAAGCCGGCGCCGACCGGCTGATCATTGATGAATGCGCGGCTCTTGCCGTCGCGCGTCGCAATTCGCTTCAGGATGATCTGGTCTTCACCGGCAGCAAGGCCGTTCTCTTCAAGAGCGCGCCAGACGGGGTGCGCGGCCCCCGGTTCGAAGGTCGCCGCGACGAGGCCTTCCTCGGCGCCTTGACGAATAGCGTTCTTGTCGGCGCGCGCGCCAACCGCGAGTCCGAGCGCGCCAAGAAGGATCGACTTGCCGGCGCCCGTTTCCCCCGTCAGCGCAGTAAGGCCCGTCGTCAGCGTCAGCGACAGCCGGTCGATCAGCACGAAATTGCGTATATGAAGCGCGGTCAGCATGGCGCCCGTGGCGTTTGAGCCTCGCAAATGCGCCGGCTACAGCCGGGTCTCGGCGCCGGCGTCTTCCGTCTACAAGATTCTGACAGATGCTGGAAGGAAGACGACAGCCGACATTATTGCTGCGGCCGGGGAGGCCCCTTCTTTTCCGGCTCGGGCGGCCTGACAACAACATGCTCAAGGGTCTTTGTGTCGTTGTTCTGCATCGACTGGCCGTTATCCTCCGCCTTCTCCTCGGCCGCTTGGCGTTTCGGGGTGACTGGCAACCCGGCCTTATCGATAAGGCCGTTCTTCTTGAAGAGATCGTAGGCGTCCGCATACCACTTCGAGCCGGGGTAGTTATAGCCGAGCACGGCCGCGGTCTGGCGTGCTTCATCGATGACGCCGAGCTGCAGATAAGCCTCCGTCAGCCTTTCGAGGGCCTCAGGGACGTGGCTCGTCGTCTGATAGTGACTGATCACATATTTGAAGCGATTGATGGCGGCGATCTGCGCATTCTGCTTCAAATAATACCGGCCGACATACATCTCCTTGCCGGCGAGGTGGTCATAGGTGAGGTCAAGCTTCAAGCGAGCATCGCGCGCATATTCTGAATTCGGATAGCGCTGAATGACGTCATTGAGCGCGGAGACTGCGTTATCCGTTTTCTCCTGATCGCGCCCTACATCGCTGATCTGCTCATAGTAGCACATCGCCTTCAGATAATAGGCGTAAGGCGCATCCTTATTTCCGGGGTGCAGCGTGATGAACTGGTCGAGAGCGTCAGTCGCTTTGTCGTAGTCGTCCGACTGATAATAAGCGAAGGACTTCATCAACATCGCGCGCCGCGCCCAGGGCGAGTAAGGGTGTTGGCGCTCGACTTCTTCAAAAAGTTTGACGGCCTCGTCGTAACGCTTCAGTTCGAGCTTCGTCGACGCCTGCTGGTAGAGAATCTCCACCGGCTTTTCGACGTAAGCGAATTTTGCATTGTTGTTCGCGCAAGCCGCCGTCAGAACCAGCGCGGCCGCGGTGATGATCTTGTACGCCAACCCTTGAAAACGCATGCGCGCCGCTCGCCTTTCCCACGCCCCGCCCCCGGGCGTCCAGCGCCCGAGGCTTTTTCGTTTTAGGGGGCGCGGCGGGGCCGGTCAAACGAACAGGGGCGTCAAGCCGTCGCGCGAGCCGGTTCGGCCTCTACCGGAATGACGCGGCGCTCGACGGAGGCGAGGTCGCCCGCAAGACGCCGGACCAGCCTCGCATTGAGCTCATGGCCAGGCTTGTGGGCCCGCACCCTTCCATAGAGCGGCGCGCCAAGAAGGTTCAGATCCCCGATGAGATCGAGCGCCTTATGCAGCGCGAACTCCTGATGGTCGCGCAGGCCCTCCTCGTTCAGCACCCGCGCGCCGTCGACCACGATTGCATTATTGAGCGAGCCGCCAAGGCCAAGGCCGGCCGCACGCATCGCCTCGACGTCGCGAAGACGGCAAAAGGTTCGCGCAGCAGCGATGCGCGCGACGTCCTCCGGCGCATCGAGCGAGAGGATGACCGTCTGGCTGCCGATAGCCTCGTCAGGAAAGTCAATCGACACTTCGACGATGCGCCCGTCGGCAGGGCTTACTTCGATAAAGCGCTCCGCATCCTCAATGCGCGCGGGCGCGCGCACTTCAATCGCTTCGCGCGCCGCTCCGAGCCGCCGAGGGGCGCCCGCCGCAGTAATGAGATCGATCAGCGGAGCGGCCGACCCGTCAAAGCCGGGCGCTTCCGGCCCGTAGATATCGACAAGGGCGTTGTCGATTCCTGCTAGCGCCAGGGCCGCCATGACATGCTCGACCGTCATCACGGAAACCCCGACCGCGTTCTCTAGACGCATGCCGAGCCGCGTATCGGCGATGGATTGCGCAGAGGCCGGAATGGCGATTTCCGCTTGCGACCGCCCGCCTTCCGACCGGCCGCGAAGATCGGCTCGACGAAACACAATGCCGGCGCCCGCCGCCGCCGGACGAAAGACGATCCGCGTTTCAACCCCAGAGTGCAGCGCGACGCCGGAACCGGCGGCGGCTTTGGCGAGAGTCGTTTGCTCCTGTACGCGCATTCGTTATCGGCTCCGCGGCAGCGCCCGCTTGTCGAAGAATCATCCTCTCTTGCTTCGCGCCCGCAAAATGAAGCTTTATTTCCTTATATTGCGCATACCCCGACACTCGCTATCGCTTTCGGCAGCTTGCGAACTGCGAGGACACTGACGCACCGCATTAACTAAGCGCAACGCGATGGCGCTTGGGCGCATGCTTACAAGGAAGGCGGCGCTTCCTACCTTCGTCCATTCGCAACCACTAAGGCGCGCGCCGGAAATACGATGCTCGCTCACGAGAAAGTTAACAGGCGCACCTGCCGACATCGCCTCCGCCCGAAGCTCCGAATTCGGCCCGTAGAACGGTCCGCATGTGGCGCAATGGGGCCAAGCCGGCGGAAAATCCGGCGGACCTCAGCCGACGTGAAAACGCGCTGCCGCGCGTACCACGCCGCCCGCGGAAAAACGCGAACGGACAGCCATTCAGGCTCTCGATCACAAGGATCGCACGCGATCGTCGCGTCTAGCCCGTCTTCTTCTTTCTGAGGAATGACGGAATTTCGAGTTCTGCATCGGCGTCATCGTCGAAGAGATCGCCGCGCGTTGCGGGCGAGGCTCTCGGCCTATCGGGAGCGCGTTCCGGCGTCGGGACGGCGGCCTTTGCGCCGAGCGTTTTCAGCATGTCGAGCGCCGTTTCGATCGAATGTTTGCCGATCTCCTGCGCATCGCGGAACGGATTGCGGCCGGTCTTTGCGTGCTCGGCCGGCTTTAGGGGCGTACGCGGCGCAGGCAAGGGCGAAGCGGCGCGGCGCGGCGCGGCGTAGAGACCCTCGCCCGAACCTTCGATCAACATCCGGCGGATCCGTTCATGGACGTCGCCGACAGGATTGGCGGGCGCGGCAGGGAGCACGCTCGAAGGCGCGGCGCTCGCAAAGCTTGGCGCCGGCGTTGGATTGGCGGCCGTGATGGCGGGCGCGATGGTCGTGGCCAACTGAGCGGGCGCCGTCTCGCGCCACGGTTTCGAAATGGCGACTGTCGTCTTTTGCTCGGTCTTCGGTTGATCCTTGGCGATCGTGTCGATGCCGGTCGCAACGACAGAGACGCGCACACGGCCCTGCAGATCCTGATTGAATGTCGAACCGACAATGATGTTGGCGTCGGGGTCGACTTCGGCGCGGATGCGGTTCGCGGCTTCGTCGACTTCAAATAGCGTCATATCCATCGAGCCGGTGATGTTAATGAGGACGCCGCGCGCGCCTTTCATCGAAACTTCATCGAGGAGCGGATTCGATATAGCGGCCTCGGCGGCCTGGATCGCGCGCTTGTCGCCATCGGCTTCGCCGGTCCCCATCATCGCCTTGCCCATCTCGCTCATCACGGTGCGAACGTCGTTGAAATCGAGATTGATGAGGCCGGGCATCACCATAAGATCAGTAATCCCGCGAACGCCGGAGTGAAGAACCTGGTCAGCCATGGCGAAGGCTTCATGAAAAGTCGTTCTTTCATTGGCGATCGCGAATAGATTCTGGTTCGGAATGATGAGCAGCGTGTCGACATGCTCTTGCAGCGCCTCGATGCCGGCCATGGCGATGCGCATGCGGCGCGCGCCTTCGAAATGGAATGGCTTGGTTACGACGCCGACCGTGAGGATGTTCCGCTCTTTCGCGGCGCGCGCAATGACGGGCGCCGCGCCGGTGCCGGTTCCGCCGCCCATGCCCGCGGTGACGAAAAGCATATGAGCGTTGCCGAGATGCTCGAGAATTTCGTCGAGCGACTCCTCCGCGGCCGCCCGTCCGACTTCGGGAAGCGATCCCGCGCCGAGCCCCTGCGTCGTCTTCACGCCGAGCTGTATGCGCTTTTGCGCCTTGGAAAGGCCGAGCACCTGCGCATCCGTGTTGGCGACGACAAATTCGACGCCCTCAAGCGCGCTCTCGATCATGTTATTGACAGCGTTGCCGCCGGCGCCGCCGACGCCGATCACGCAAATACGCGGTTTAAGCTCGGTTAGTTCCGGCACGCTGAGATTGAGTGGCATTGAAGACTCCGGATCCCCTTTTAAGACGCGGTTAAAGATTCGTTCAGATCAGTTACCAATTGGTTAACGGCTCGTTAACGCGGCCGCAGACCGCAATCATTTCGGGCGCCCGCACAGCAATCGGCTGATTTCGTCCGCAAGATCAATATGAGTTTGTCGATTTCGCGATGCCGGGTTTGGCGCAGTGGTCAACCGCCGACCTCGTCAGAAATTTTCCTTGAGCCACTGACCGACGCCGGCGAGGAGCCCGCCTCCCGCCGCGCGCATCGGCGCAATCGGCGTCGCGCGCGGATCGATGCGTTCTTCTTTCTGCTTCGCGGCAAGTTGGATGAGCCCGGCGCAGACAGCGAATTGAGGCGCTGTCGCCGCATCGGGCGCGCCCGCAAGTCCGGTCGGCCGCCCGAGCCGCGTCTTCATCTTGAGAATGCGCTCAGCCGTTTCGCGCGCTCCAATCAGCAAACTGCCGCCACCCGTCAGGATGAGGCGGCGCACGCCGTGCATTGCACGAGAGTCGCTCGGCAATTTCTCGGCGGCGAGTTCAAAAACCTCTTCGAGCCGCGGCGTGATGACGGCGCAAAGCTCAGCGCGCGAGATGCGCATGACTTCGCCTTCGCCGCCGAGCTGGGGAATGTCGACCAGCTTGTTCTCGTCGCCCGCCCCCGTAAGCGCCGCGCCATAAAGCGTCTTGATGCGCTCCGCGTCCTTCAAGGGCGCCCCGAAGGCATGGGCGATGTCGCGCGTGACGTGCTCCCCGCCCAGCGGCACGCCGCCGCACGCGACAAGCGCGCCGCGCTCGAAAACAGCGTAATCCGTCGTCCGCGCGCCAATGTCGAGCAGGATCGCGCCGAGTTCGCGCTCGTCCTCGACGAGCACGGCTTCGGCGGCGGCGAGCGGCGCGGCGACGACGTCGTCGAGCTTCAATCCGCATCGTTCGATCAGCGTCTCAAGATTGAGAACATGGCGCTCGCGCGCGCCAAGGCCGAGAATCTCCGCCGTCAGCATGGATCCTGCAAGGCCGACGGGGTCCTCGCCTGCTTCCTCGCCATCGACCGAATAGCCGATCGGCAGAGCGTGAATCGCCGCCGCGCCTTCGGCCGCCGCCGCAGCGGCGCCCTGACGCAAACAGTCCGTCAGATCTTCCTGCGTGACGCGCCCGCCTTCGACGTCGAGATCGACGCCGATGCGCCGGCAAGAAAGGCGCCGGCCCGCCATCGCGGCGCAAATCCCCCTGATCCGCTCTCCCGCCATTCGTTCGGCCGCATCGACAGCGCCGCGCAGCGCCATTTCAGCATTCGTCGCCCTCGCCTCTGCGCCATCGCTCAGCGCCCCGCCAAAACGGCCGACGCCGATAATGTCGGGCGCGCGCGCGCGACCGCGCGAAGGCGCAAGGCGCGCAATGAGACAAACGGTTTTCGATGCGCCGATATCAACGGCTGCGATAAGTTCGCTGTTCGGGGCGATGTTCTTTCGTCGGCCAAGCGGGCGCGAAGCGGCAGGGTGCAGGTTATAGGTCGCGGTCATAGCATTTCGGCGCGCCCGGCGCACGGCGCATCGTTCGAAGACCCGGCCATCCGCAAACGGATCGCTTCGAGCCGACCCGCGCTGCGACGACCTCGGCCGAGGCGATGGATCCCAACTTCTTCCCCGAAATCGTACAAACTGCGCCCTTCAGACCGGAACCTATTATTCAGCCTCGCCGCGCTTGCGCAGCACGAGGCGCTCCGGGTCGCGAAGGTCGATATATTCGAGGTTCCGGTCAAGAATATGCTGGGCCTTCTGAAGGCCCGACAGCGTCTCGAACGCCGCCTCGACGCCTTTTTCGGGGAGCTCGATGTCGAGACCGCTGCGCAGGCGCAGATTCCAGCGCCGTTCGCCGACGCGGATGAGCGCGGCCGCGCGGCCTCTTATCTCCGGATGAGCGCCGAGCGCCTTCATGACGCCGCTCGCCGCCTCCGGGGCGCCGGCGCCGACAATGAGCGGCAGGGATGCGTATTCATAAGCGCCGACCTCCCTTATAGGCGCGCCGTTTTCATCGATGAGCGTAAGCTTGCCCGACATCTGCCACACGGCGGCCGGCTCTCGCTCGCGGATCGACACATTGATCGTGTCGGGCAAGAGCCGCGTCACCGACGCGGACCGCACCCAGCCGAGTTTTTCGACGCGCATGCGCGCCGCGTTGAGGTCGATCGCCAGGGTCGAAGCGCCTAGGAGCGGCCCCAGCGCCCTGGAGATTTCATCCGGCGCCGCCCTGTCGCGCCCCACCAGCGTCACTTTGCGAATCTCGAAGCCGGAAGCGATCGCCGCCGCATCGGCGATCTTTCCTGCGCGTTCTGCAATGACACCGAAATAGCCGCCCGCCCAAAGGATCGCGGCAAAGCCCATGAGGATGACAACGACGCCAGCAATGCTCGCCAGAGCATAGCGCCGCGAGAAACCGCCGAGGCGATCAAATAAGGCGGGTTCGCTTCGAGCGGTCGGCGTTCGTTTTGCCGACTTACGGGCGTATTTGTGTTGCGCTTTTTTCACCTTTGGCATGAGGCATCCTCCACCAGCCAGGCGCAGAGTTCCGAAAATGGAATTCCGCAATAGGCTGCCTGTTCCGGCACGAGCGAGGTTCCGGTCATGCCCGGCTGCGTATTGATTTCGAGGAAGAACAACTGCTCGCCCTTTGCATTTTCGTCATAGCGAAAGTCCGAGCGCGAGACGCCGCGACAGCCAAGCGCCTGATGGGCTTTGCGCGCCAGCGCAAGACAGCGTTCGGTAATCGCGGGCGGTAGATCCGCCGGCAGGATATGTTTCGAACCGCCAGCGGCGTATTTCGCCTCATAGTCATAAAAGGCGAGCGATGTCGTAATTTCGGTGACGCAAAGCGCGCGATCACCCATGACGGCGACTGTCAGCTCGCGGCCTGGGATGAACTTCTCGACCAGCACCTCATCGCCGAGCGCCCATTTGTTGCTCGTCAATTCTTCCGGCGGACGGTTGTCGCCCTTCCTGACGATGAAAACGCCGACAGACGAGCCCTGAGCGTTTGGCTTGATGACGTAAGGAGGCTCCATGACGTGGCCGCCGGCGGCCAGGGTTCGCGCGACGATGCGGCCCTCGGGCGATGGAACGCCGGCGCCCGCGAGCACCAGCTTCGTCCTTTGCTTGTCCATCGCAAGCGCCGAGGCGAGCACGCCCGAATGCGTGTAAGGCAATCCCATCACTTCGAGCAGCCCCTGGACGCAGCCGTCCTCGCCCCACTGGCCATGCAAGGCGTTGAAGACGGCGTCCGGCGCAGCTTTCTTCAATTCCGCGGCGAGATCGCGACCGGCGTCGATCTCGACGACATCATAACCAGCCTCGCGGAGCGCCTTGCCGCAGGCCGCGCCCGAATTCAGCGAAACCTCGCGTTCCGGCGACCAACCGCCTTTGAGGACTGCAACGCGCTTGAACTTCGTCATGAGGTTTTAGGTCTTAGGTTTTGGGTTTTAGGAGAAGATGCAAGCCGCTGGCGCAGCGTGTTCAGCATGCGGCTAACTTCTTCACATGCCGTAAGAACGTCGGAAACAGTCTCCCTGAATGCAAATTTCAGCCGACCGGCGACCATGATCAGCGTCTCAAGTTCGGCGGCCGATCCTCGTGCAATCCCGATAAAATTGCCATAATCCTTGCGCGTATTGCGCATGAAGCCCTCAGCGATGTTGGCGGGAATGGAGACTGCAGCCCGGACAGTTTGGGATGTGAGGCGATATTCCTCCTGTTTCGGAAAGGACTGAGTGAATTTATATGTCGTCTCAACGAGATCCATAGCACGCCGCCAAACCGTCAAGTCGCGGTATGAAGTGATTTTCGTCACTTTCATTCTCCCCTAGAACCTAACACCTAAATCCTCTTCGCCGATCCGCTTGATCTCCCAGCGTAAGTTCACGCCCGTTTGCTTAAGAACATCTTCACGCAAGGATTCAATGAGCGCTTCGAGGTCGCTCGCCGTCGCCTTGCCGCGATTGATCATGAAATTGCAATGCTGCTCCGAGCACTGCGCGTCGCCAACGAGACGGCCCCGCCCGCCGACCTTGTCGATCAATTGCCAGGACTTAAGTCCGCCCGACTCCTTCGGGTCTGGATTGGCGAAGGTCGACCCGCCTGTCTTCTCCCGGATCGGCTGCGTCGCCTCGCGCCGCTTCATGATCTCAGCCATGCGCGCCTCAATCGAGGCGGGCTCGTCCTTACGGCCTTCAAACAGCGCTTCGGTGAAGATCAGACCGTCGCCGGCCCCATTGTGGCGATAGGAGAATTTCATGTCGGCGTTTTTGAGAACGCGCCGGCGCCCGGCGCGGTCGAAAGCGACCGCCTCGACGAGGACGTCTTTCGTCTCTTGCTCGTAAGCGCCGGCATTCATCGCAATGGCGCCGCCGACCGTTCCCGGCACGCCGCGATAGAATTCGAGACCGGCGACGCCCGCTCTGGCGGCGGCCTTGGCGACCTGCGCATCGAGCGCGGCCGCGCCAACGCGCACCCTTGTTCCGTCGACGCTCACCTTCGCAAAGGGCGCGCTGAGACGTATGACGACGCCCCTGACGCCGCCGTCGCGGACGAGAAGGTTCGAACCGACGCCGACGGGATAAACCGGAATCTTCGGATCGGTTTCCTTCAGAAATGCTGCGAGGTCGTCCTCGTCCGCCGGCGTGAACAAAACATCCGCCGGCCCGCCGACGCGAAACCAGGTGATCGCCGCCATGTCGGCGCGCTCGACATAGCGACCGCGCACCGGAGGAAGATCGGCGGGAGCGATGCGCGTCACGTTTTCAGCTTCTCCATCGCGCCCGCGAGATTGTTCGCGTGCTTCGTGATGTCGCCGGCGCCGAGGCAGACGACATAATCTCCGGGCTCGGCGAGTTCGGCGACGAGGCGCGGCAAATCGTCAAAACTCGCGAGAGCGTGCACGTCGCGATGGCCATGCTGCGTAGCGCCGGCGACGAGCGCGTCGCGCGTGACGCCCTCGATCGGCGCCTCGCCCGCCGTATAGATATCGGCGATCAGGGCGACGTCGGCGTCGTTGAGGCACGCGCAGAACTCGTCGAAAAGATCGCGCACGCGCGTAAAGCGGTGCGGCTGCACGACGGCGATGATCTTGCCGGCGGTGACGCTCCGCGCAGCGCGCAGGACGGCGGCGATCTCAACCGGGTGGTGGCCGTAATCGTCGATAATGGTCACGCCCTTCCACTCGCCGGCCTTGGTGAAGCGGCGTTTGACGCCTGAAAATTTAGCAAAGGCTTTCCGGATCGCCTCATCGCTCGCCCCGATGCGGCGCGCGACCGTCGCTGCGGCGAGCGAATTCAGAACATTGTGAACGCCGGGCATCGGAAGCGTCACGCGCTCGAGACGAGCCGTCTCACGCCCGCGCTCCCTGAACACGATGTCGTAATGAGCAGCGCCCGCCTCAAAGCTCATGTTCTCGGCGCGGACGTCGGCTTGCGGATTAAGGCCATAGGTGATGAGCCGTCGATCGGTGACGCGCCCGACCAGCGCCTGTACTTCCGGATGGTCGAGACAAACGACGCCGAAGCCGTAGAACGGAGCGTTCTCGATAAATTCGTCGAACGCTTCACGTAGAATTTCAAACCCGCCCCAATGTTCGAGATGTTCGGGATCGATATTGGTGACGACCGCGACGGTGGTCGGCAAACGCAGGAACGCGCCGTCGGATTCGTCCGCTTCGACGACCATCCAGTCGCCTTCGCCGATCCGCGCATTCGCGCCATAGGCGTTGATGACGCCGCCATTGATGACGGTCGGATCGAGCCCCGCTTCATCCAAAAGCGCGGCGATCATCGTCGTCGTCGTCGTCTTGCCATGCGTGCCGGCGACGGAGATCGTCCATTTAAGGCGCATCAATTCGGCGAGCATGTCTGCGCGGCGGACGACAGGAATGTGCCGCGCGCGCGCGGCGAGAATTTCCGGATTGTCACGCTTGATAGCCGTCGAAACGACAACCGCGTCGGCGCCCTCTATGTTCGACGCCTTGTGGCCGATGACGATGTCGATCCCTTTTTCCCGAAGGCGCTGCACGTTGGCGCCGTCAGCGACGTCCGAGCCCCTCACCTCATAGCCAAGATTGTGCATGACATCGGCTATGCCCGACATGCCGATACCGCCGATCCCGACGAAATGGATGACGCCGACATCGAAGGGCAGACGGATCTTGATCTTGCGCGATTCTTTCATGCGGCCTTCCTGTCGCGCCGGCGCGCGATTTCTTCAACGAGATCGGCGAGCGATGCCGCCGCGTCCTGTCTGACGCGCCCCTTCGCGGCGGCCGCCATCTCGGCAAGCCGCGAGGGGTCGATCAGCAGCGGCGCAAGCGCCGATTTCAACGCATCGACCGTAAAGTCCTTTTCCGGCAGAAGCATGGCGGCGCCCCCCTCGACAAGCACAAGCGCATTGCCGGTCTGATGATCGTCCATCGCGATAGCGAGCGGAACGAGGATCGACGGGCGTCCGATTGTGGCGATTTCAGTCACGGTCGACGCCCCGGCCCTGGCTATGACAAGGTGAGCCTTCGCCATCCGCGCTGGGAGATCCGGAAAGAATGGCGCGAGCTCGGCCTCGACGCCGGCTTCTTTATATATGGCGGCGACGACGACGCTCTCCTCCTCCCGAGTTTGCTGGACGATATTGAGACGCCGTCGGATCTCTTTCGGCAGCGCCGCAATCGCAGGCGGAACGATCTTCGAAAAGAGCTTGGCGCCTTGGCTCCCGCCGAAAATGAGAAGGTTGATTGGCCCGTCGGCGCTCGGCGCCGAGTAAGGCGCGCCGGCGAGCGCCGCCGCAGCGCCCCGCAAAGGATTTCCGACCTCTCTTAAATGCGCCCGCGCTGGCGCACGCTCAAGCGCCGGAAAAGCGTGCGCGGTGAACGTCGCGCCGCTTGCTAGCAGACGGTTCGCGCGGCCGAGGACGCCGTTCTGCTCATGGACGACATATGGAATCTTAAGAAGCGCCGCCGCCTTCATGGCTGGGAAGGACGGATAGCCGCCGAAACCGACCGCCGCCGCGATATCGCGTTTCCTGAATTCCCGCAGCGCCGTCACGAGCCCGCCCGCCAACGAGAGCGCCGCAAGCGCTTTCGCCGCCGGTCCGCCGATGCTCGGGCTTGCCGCCGAGATTTCGAATCGTTCATCGGCGGGAAATCGTTCCGCATAGCGGCGCCCGCGCGCGTCTGTAACAAGAAGGATGCGCCAGTTGCGCCTTCTCAATTCTTCCGCAAGCGCTTCGGCCGGAAACATGTGCCCGCCCGTGCCGCCGGCCGCGAGGGCAATGGCTCCCGTCACGGCATAATCTCCTTGCGCCGCTGCGCGCGCGTTTCGACCCGGCTCAGCGCCAGAATGAGGCCGAAGGTGAGGCCTGTCGCGAGAAGCGATGAGCCGCCATAGGAGATAAACGGCAATGTCATCCCCTTCGCCGGCAGGATGCGCAAATTGACGCCGATATTGATGAAGCTTTGGAGGCCGATCAGCGCCGCAAGCCCCGAGACCGCACATTGCGCAAATAGACTCTTAAGGCCCGTCGCGCGGATCAACAGCCGCGAGACGAGCGCGGCGAAGAGCGTGACGATGACGACGGAGAGAATGAAACCGCCCTCCTCGCCCGCGACGGCGAAGATGAAATCAGTGTGGGCGTCGGGAAGCTGCATCTTGACCGTCGCGCCTTCGACGCCGCGCCCGAACAGTCCGCCGTGATTAATGGCTTCGAGCGCCTTGTTCACCTGATAGGTTCCGGCGCCCCCTGGATTGAGAAATCCGTCAATGCGCTTGGCGATGTGCGGAGCGAAAAGATAACCGCTAGCGATTGCGCCGGAGGCGATGACTCCGAGCGCGGCGATCGACGTCCAGCTCCAGCCGATGATGAAAAACATCAGCGCGCCGACAGCTGTCGCCAGCATCGCCTGGCCGTAATCCGGCTCGTTGACGAGCAGGAATAGCAGGACCACATAGGCGACGCCGGCAATGAGTTTTCCGGGAAAAGCGGGATTGCGCGCCGATTCCGCGAGCATCCAAGAGACCGCAACGACAAAGCCGGGCTTGGCGAACTCCGACGGCTGAAGGCTCAACGGACCGATTGAGAGCCAGCGCTTTGCACCATTGATGTCCGGACCGATCAATAAGGCGAGCGCCATCAGAAAGAGCGCCGCAATGAATACGACGACGCCGAGCCGTCTCGCCTGAAGAGGCGACATGAGCGACACCGCCAACATCAAGCCGATCGCGGGCGCCAAGAAAATGAACTGTCGCAGTGGAAAGTAAAAGCTGTTCGGAATGTGGAGCCGCGTCGCCGCCGCCGGCCCCGCCGCCATCAAAAGCACGACGCCGATCATCACGATGACCGCGATGAGCGCGAGGCTCACCCGATCGACCGACCACCACCAGCGCGCGACGGGCGAAGTATCTAGGCGCGATAGGGCCCTCACGCCGCCTCGCCGGCCGAGCGCGCCGCAGCCTGGGCAAGCCGGCGGAATTCATCGCCCCGCTCTTCAAAATTCTTAAACTGGTCATAGGAGGCGCAGGCCGGCGACAGCAGCACGACGGATGACAGAGCCTTGTTCTGCAATGCGTCGCGGGCGGCGCGCGCAACCGCGCGTTCAAGATCGCCGCACTGAACGATTGGAACTGCGCCCTGAAGCTGCGCCTCGAATGCTTCGGCCGCTTCGCCGACGAGATAGGCGCGGCGCACTTTCTTCATGAGCGGACGTAGCGAGAGGATGCCGCCCTCTTTTGGACGCCCGCCCGCTATCCAGAATATCTCGTCATAGGAATTGAGCGCCTTTGCGGCTGCGTCCGCATTCGTCGCTTTCGAGTCATTGACAAAAAGGACGGTCCCCGAGCGGGCGACGATCTCCATTCGGTGCGGCAGGCTTTCGAAGCGCTCCATCGCCTTGACCGCGAGCGCAGGAGAAACGCCAGCGGCGATGGCCGCAGCCAGCGCCGCCGCTGCGTTCTGCCAGTTGTGAACGCCGCGCAAGGACGAAATCGCGCGGATGTCGCCGGCCTCGCCCGTCTTGCCGTCGAGATTGTAGAAAAGCTTGCCGGCGAGGGAGAACACGCCGCGGCCGAGCGAGCCTTCGGCCGAGATCGGCGCGATTCTGCGCCCGCCTTGGGCCGACAGGGCCGCGCACGCTCTCTGAGATTCCGCATCGTCGACGCCGATGATCGCCCAATCTTCCGGCTGCTGATTGAGGAAGATGCGTAGTTTGGCGGCGACATAGCCTGCCATGTCGCCATGCCGGTCGAGATGATCCGGCGAGATGTTCAGCATCACGGCGATATTGACGCGCAGCGACTTCGCAAGATCGAGCTGGAAGGAAGAAAGCTCCAGCACATAGACGCTCTCTGGCGTCGGCTCCGGCAGCGCCAGCAAGGGTTCGCCGATATTGCCGCCGACGATTGCGGGGAAGCCGGCATCCTTCAGTATATGACCGATGAGCGCCGTCGTCGTCGACTTGCCGTTCGAGCCCGTCACCGCGACGATGCGCGGCCGGGCGCCTTCAGCAAATTTGTTCATGGCGCGCGCGAAAAGTTCGATATCGCCAATTACCTCGATATTCTCCGCATACGCCTTGCGAACAATGGCGTGCGGTTTTGGGTGCGTCAGGGGAACGCCCGGCGAAAGAACAAGCGAGGCGAGCTCCTTCCAGGGCCATTCCTTCGGATGCTCGGCGCGAAATTCGGTGTTCGCCGTTTTTTCCCGCGCCGACGGACTCTCGTCCCAAGTGAAGACATCGGCCCCGGACGCGACAAGCGCTTCGGCGGCGGCGATCCCCGTTGCGCCGAGGCCAAAAACGCCGATCTTCTTCTTTTCAACCTTCGGGACGAGGATCATCGCGCGACCTATCTCAGTTTCAAGGTCGACAGCCCGGCGAGCGCGAGGATAACCGCGATAATCCAGAAGCGAATGACGATCGTCGATTCTTTCCAGCCGAGCTGTTCGAAATGATGATGGATCGGCGCCATGCGGAAAACCCGTTTGCCCGTCAGTTTGAACGAGGCGATCTGGATCATGACCGAAAGCCCCTCAAG
>OBLQ010000455.1_pt1 | contig 15680 bp, 13 predicted proteins | sample 1519881 | NCBI WGS metagenome assembly OBLQ01 (sample SAMN01911456, study PRJEB22533) | soil metagenome | biome: Soil | place: Malaysia | collected 2012-04-30 | depth DG_metagenome m | reverse complement strand
GAGGCCGTCTTTCCCTGAGCCACATCAAGCCGCGCCAGGCTCGCCTGAATGCTCCAAGTCAGTCGAGGAACTTTCCGCACTTGGGGCAAAAGTTCAAGAAACAACGCCTCAGCGCGAGGCCAGTCATGCTTTGCTGCTGCAATGCCTGCCTCATCAAGCGTCTGGTCGCGTACGTCATCTCCTTCCGGGTGGAGGCTCCTGGATTGGTTGTGGTAATGCTCAGCAGCGGCGATAGTTCCGTGCGCAAGCTCCATTTGAGTTAGATTGTGCAGACATTTGGCTGCAATTGCGTCGTCGTGAAACTCAAGCGCCAATGCCAACGCCTTTTCGTAGTCCTCCCTCGCGAGTCCGGATTGTCCAGTGGCGCCATAAGCGCGCCCGCTGTTCAGTAACCATGCCATCTGGTCGCGACGTTGATGGAGTTCTCTTGCGAGTTTCTCGGCGGCCAGCGAGTTTTCTTTTGCCTTTTGGAGATCACCTACTTCGTAATAAGCAAAGCCAAGAACACCCAACGCCCGTTCTTCAAAAGGGCCGGCCTTCAGGGTACGGCTCACCGTCCTGACTTGCGAGTATAAGTCAATCACTTTTTCATATTCATAGTTTTTCTGTGCACAAACGCCCAAACCCATTAATGAATACATCCGCGTAAACGGGTCGGCTTTCACGGACTGTTCTGCGCGACTGAAAAATTCCTCGGCAGCATCCACGTGGTTCTTCACCAGTTCACAGCGGCCGCGAAACAAGGCAAGTTCGGCTTGAAGTGACGCGTCCGTGGCCGCAAGGTGTTCTGCTTCTGCAAAACGACGTGCAGCCGCTGAATACTTGCCTGTCTTGCACTGGGCCGAGCCGAGCGCCAGCGTCCGACGCCACGATACATCGAATGGCATTCCTGTTGGTGGTTCGGGATCAAGCAAGGACAATGAGTCGTCGGCCTTTTCCTCGCGCAAGCTTATCTCCGCCAGCAAGATGCGGAATTTCCAGGCTAAGTCTGTATGCTTTGCGGATCGGTCTAATCCATTTTGTGCGGCCTTCCGCGCCTGTTCATCGTATCCACGTTGGAATTGCAAGCGCGCATCCGCGTGCTGCCGCTGCAAAACTGCACGCTCATCACGATGGCAACCGGCATTCCAGACACACGCGAACAGACAAAATAAAGCGATTATCCACCGGTTCCAGTAGTTCCACCGGTTCCGGAACTTGAACCTCCCGTCGTACTTCCATGTCCCGACGAACACATGTGGACCTGGAACATTGTTAACATCCGCGTATGCTGATGAACGACCATTTCGGCCAGGCGAACCACTCCGAACTTGGGGATGCAGATGATCGCTCCGTACCCTTTCACCTCGGAAGAACCCGCTTGGCGATCGAAGTCGATCTGGTTGGCAGCGGAGAGCCGGTAAATTCTTCCGTCCGCCGCCAGCTTCGACTTGTTCTTCCATCCGTTCACCAGCCCGGTCATGCCCTTAAGAGCGTGATAGTCGTTTTCGATATCCTTCATCTGCTCATCAGCCATGTCCCGAAACCCGTGTCCCAGCATCAAGCATTGAGCTGCTGGCTTCTGAAGGCCTTTCACAAGCTTGGAATAGGTGTCGTGGTCGTGGAGCAGATGAGTGTCCAATTTTACACTGACTGGGTAGCCGGCGATTCTCAGATTTTCGAAATGACTGCCCGTGATGTCAAAGCTGGCCTCGTCTTTTCCATGCGCGGGATAGTAAATGGCCATGCGTGAGACCACGCGATCGGCCGTGAGCATATCCGCCACGTTCAGACCTTCCACTACGCTCCAGGCGTGTGTTGTGTAAGTATCGTGGCAATCATCGTAGCTTCCGCCGACTTCGGAATAGGCACCTTCAAAGGAGATCAGACCGTCCACTTTCTGACCGGGGTGTAGTTGGGTTCCGTGTCCGCCGTGAACCGAGAGAACGGCGGAGGCTTGCGGCGGAAGGCTGTGTTTTCTGGGGCGTTCAAATTCGGCTGCGACAGCATAAGCCGAGGCATGGTACAGATATTGCGAATGGTGGCGCGTACAAGGCATTTCACTCTCCCAATCACCTGGAATTTAGGGGGACTATCCTTACAGAATCGGGCGAGACCGGCGTTTCTACCGGGTGGCCAATGCAGCGATTGTACTCATGCTGCAACCCGGTGGACAGAGAATGCCAGGAGAAACCATTCTTAGTTGACTATTTGTCGATAAACTGCAGTTCGAACGCGCCCCTCCCTATTTCCTTCTCTGTTCCATCAACCATCTTGCCCTCGACCACGACTGAATATCTTCCTGGATCAAGCGTTCTTGCCAGCACCCCGACCCATGAAGTGTCTCCCGTTTCGTTCTCGGGCATCGCGACATCGGCTCTCACGGTCCCCGATTCGGAAAGTATCCGAGTACGATAGGAGAGAAACTCGCCGCTGCGTTTGTATTCCACACCGAGACTCAACATGGTGTCAGGAGACACCCGCATAACTTTCGCGTCGCCCGCTCCGTGTGCGATCCCTGTCAAGACATAACGCGAAACAGTGAAGGCTCCCTTCGGCTGGTGTACAGCCTGATAAGCTGTCACCGCGGAGAGAATCAGCACCAGGGCCCACGCCGGGGCCGGACTTTTCAGGCCTGCCAGGAAACGGACGAAGAAGCTGCCGGGGGTGTTTCGCGCCGGCGCGCCGGCGGCCCCTTCCTGGGCACGAAGTTGACGTGCCACCGGAAGCGCCTGTTCCATGAATTCGTCTGCGAAGGTAATAGCCTCCAGGCACTCGGCGCAATTCAGGTAGTGCTCTTCAAAGGCAGCGCGTTCTTCTTCTCGCATCTCTCCCAAAAGATAACGTTCCACGGCCAGGCTGCTGACGGCTTCTTCATGCTTCATGATTTGGCAGGTCATAATACACCTTTCTTTTACTGATCTCTCGTTAGCTTGGCGGGTTGTCACCCAGCTTTTTTCGTGCATTGTTCAGGGCCCGATGCACCAGGACCCGCAAATACTCCCGGTTCACATTGAATTCACGGCAGATATCGTCTTTGTCTCTCTCGTCCAGGAACACAGCAATCAGGATTCTGCGGTCCCTGCAAGATAGCTGATCCAGGACCCAGCCGACGGTCTTGCGTATCTCATCCGCGCGTATCGCTTCCGAGGGGCCGGCACCAGGATCAGGAAAATCGAATTCCTCGGTGCCGATGTTCCAGGTTATATGCTTAGGTCGGAATTCCTTCATCACGTTGTTACAGACGGAGAAGACAAAAGGCCCAAACTTCTCCGGCTCTTTCACCTTGTCTTCCTGGACCGACTTCAACACGCGCAGAAGTGTCTCCTGCCGGATGTCGTCTGCGGCGCTTCCAGAAACTCTTGCGGCGCGCAGCTTGATGTTCAGCAGGCGAGTGAAGTACCTGCCGAAATGTGCGAGGGTCTCCGGGTGGCGCGCCCGGAGCCGCGAAAGATAAGCGGCGTCAAAGTTATACAGGTCCACTGTCCTCTTGTTCGACAAGTATACTTCACGCTGCTCACGCGTCTTGTCCTCACCAGAGGGCGCCGCAGCATCCGGAAAAGGGCAAACCACGGCCCGCTCCGGGCCTTGCGACCTCGCTCTTTGTCGTGCTGAATGCAATCGTTTCAAAACTCAACCTTCTTACGATTCACTGAACCTGCGTGGTTGGGGCAGGTCAGATCCGAAATAAAGCCCCGGTTGTCCTTCGCCCATGGCCAGGGCCGAAATCGCTGTTGCCGTTGTCAAAACTCTCTTATCGTCCGTGATCAATATGTGCGGCTTTTGACGCAGCGCCGCTCCGGGCATAGCCGGTCCCAGCACTGCCGCTGCCGGCCAGGAACCGTCCTGCATCTGCAAGTTGCGGAGCCGGGCTGCTTCAGGCCACGCCCGCTGCATGCGCAGAGCGAAGAGGCAACGCAGCAGAAGAGACTGTTCAAACGCGTTATCCCCCGGGTATTGCGCTGTGCGCTGGCTGATCTTGTTCAACAGATACCAAGGGACCAGGCCCTCATCCATATCGAGCATTTCCGAGCACAGATGGAAGCGTGAACTCAGGCGGCTCCACGAGCAGGACGCGTCCTCTTGCATCCGCGCTGCAAGAAAATCCTCGGCGGCCGGATTCCGCGATGCCAGGGCCTTGATCGCAACCACCGTAGTTTCCGGTGTGCTCAGCCTGTACAGCCCGTCCATCCGGCTTGTTTCCGGATATGCGGCAAAACCGCCGTTGGCGCGCTGGCAACTGCGAACGAATTCCACCGCTGACGGGGGCGCCTCCCGCCCGTACCGCCGGAGCGCGATGATCGCTCGCGCGGTCGTATCGGCATCTGCTTCCAGTCCGGAACTGGCGCCCCACAAGCCTCCAGGCGTGCAGGCACCCATCAGCCAGTCCAAGGACTCTTCCCGTCGCAGGGAAAGATCGCGGGGAATGGAATCAGATGGAACGTCTGCCAGCCGAGCCAGCACGTATGAAGTGACCCAGACATCCGGACTTCTCTCGAGACCACTGAAATCGGTCCAGTGTTCGCCCTCCTGGAGTGAAAAAATGAATTCCAATCCAGCCAGGATCGCCTCCTGACTCGTGCGCCGGGGCACATCCATCCGGCTGAACACGAGTTTTGGGCCTGGTATTTCCGTGTGTTTCGGTTGCTGCTCGGTCACAGATGTTCCCTTTCTCAGTAATTAGTGAAAACGACATACAAACCGTTTCACCCTCGCTGCTGAGGCGAAAAACATCAGTTCCAAATAAGTTCATTCATGAGAATTTTTAATATTTGCCGCCGCCTCACACACTTACAGCATCACCCTGTCTTTCCCTGATATACGCCTTTTTTCTTTGACCATCTGCTATTTTCTTTTTAAGAATCAATGAGATCGCTGGTAGCGCCTAATAAACCAAGAGACGCTCTCAGGGCCAGGGAAGCCTACATAACATTAAAATTTCTAATTTAACTGGATGGCCTCTATTTTTTGGGCTACTTTTTACTCGGCTGCCGGCCTGCTCCCGGGAAAAGAAATCGGGCACGCAAAAATACTCCAGAGCGTCACATCCGGCGATTGATAAGGATAAGCAGGACGCCTTTGGATGTGGGGATAGGCTCTGGCCCCAATGGGTGGCCAGCCGTTGCCCACCGGGGCAGATCAAGTTTTTGGAAAAGATTCACCCGGGAATGTTCGGCGTCGGGGGATGGCCGAAGATTACCGGGGGAATGTGGCGGGTAGAGTTTGTTGAATACGGATGAGCCCGCCTCATACGCGGCCCCAGGTTTTAGCCCCTGGGGCCGCTTTTTGTCTCGCTTCGCGCCGAACCGCTCAAGCGCTGTCATGGTTTGTGGCTCCCTGACACGGTGTTGAACAAGCGGCGTACTTCCGCACCGGATACTTGGATCAATTACAATCTTTTTGCCTATGCGCACTTTTGAGAGCCTTTCTGAGCGCGAAATTCTTGCCCTGGCAATATCTCTGGAGGAAGAAGACGAGCGCATCTACGCCGACTATGCGGAAGGTCTGCGCCAGGATTTTCCCGCTACGGCGACCATGTTTGACGGCATGCGGGAAGAAGAGTCCGGGCACCGCCGCAGACTGATCGAACTTTATCAATCCAAATTCGGCGAGCATATCCCGCTGATCCGCCGCAATGACGTACGCGGTTTCATCAACCGCCGACCCATCTGGCTGACTAAACCTTTGCGTCTGGATGCGGTTCGCAAGGAAGCCGCCACTATGGAAGTGGAGACGCGGCGGTTCTACGAGAAATCCGCGGATCGTATGCGAGATGCCAGCATCCGCCAGTTGCTCAACGGTCTGGCCCAGGAAGAACGTTCCCACGAATTCCGTGCCGGCGAACTCGGTGAACAACTCGATGAAACTGCGCGTGGCAAGGAAGAGGCCGTCAACCGCAAGCTCTTCGTCCTGCAGATCGTCCAGCCGGGCCTGGCGGGGTTGATGGACGGCTCGGTCTCAACCCTGGCCCCGGTTTTTGCCGCAGCGTTTGCCACGCGCAATACGCACACGGCCTTCGCCGTGGGGCTGGCGGCGTCCATCGGCGCCGGCATCAGCATGGGCTTTGCCGAGGCCCTTTCCGATGACGGCAGCCTTACCGGTCGCGGTCATCCCTGGGTGCGCGGCGCAGTATGCGGCTTGATGACCGCCCTTGGTGGCATTGGGCACACGCTGCCGTTTCTGATCGGGCAATTCCAGATTGCGTTTGCCGTGGCCGTGGCCGTGGTGCTGGTGGAGTTGATGGCCATCGCGTGGATCCGTCATCGCTACATGGAATCGCCGTGGCTTTCCGCAACCGTACAGGTCATTCTTGGCGGCATTCTCGTATTCCTGGCAGGCGTAGTGATCGGCGAATCCTAGATTCACGAATCATGGATTCGGCCCTGGCTCATCCGTCCCACAACACAGACCGATCGATCTGCGCAATGCTCGTCCTGCCGGTCAACGCCATGGCCATCTGCAGCTCTGTCTTCAGGATTTCGACCACGCGTGCCACGCCGGCGGATCCCGCCAACGCCAGACCGTAGAGATAAGGACGGCCAATCATCACCGCCCGCGCTCCCAGCGCGATCGCCTTTAAAACGTCGGTGCCACGCCGGATTCCGCCATCCACGATGATGGGCAGCCTTCCCTGCAGTTTCTCCGCGATGCGGGGCAAGGCTTCACAGGTGCTTGGCAGCGTATCCAGGTTGCGGGCGCCGTGGTTGGAAATCATCAGGCCGGCCACGCCGGAATCGGCTGCGCGCAGGGCGTCTTCAGGATTCATGATTCCCTTGAGCAGCACCGGCGTTTTGGCGATTGAGCGCAACCTCTCAATGTCCTTCCATGTGAGCCTGGGGTTCAGCAATTCACTGTAAATGGCGCCGCGCGGCGGACGATGACTCACCGCGCCCAGATTCAGGTTGGGCAGCCTGAAATCCGCCGGCAGTTTGAATTGTGAACGGCTCTCCCGATGCCGCGCCCCAAGCACCGGGGTATCCACGGTCACGCAAAGCGCCTTGCAGCCCGCGGCCTCAGCTCGCTGGACCATGTCTCGCGTCAACTCCCGGTCTGACTGCGTGTACAACTGAAACCAGACTGGCTGCTGTGCCGCCGCGGTCACGGATTCAACCGCCTCCGTGGAATATGAGCTCAATACCAGTGAAGTCCGGGCCTGATTGGCCCCGGCCACCGTGGCCAGTTCTGCTTCCGGATGGCACAAGCGATGAAACGCTGCCGGGGCCAGCATCACCGGCAAGTCCAGCTTCTGGCCACAGACTTCGGTTGTGAGATCGAGCTCAGAAACGTCTACCAGGGCCGTCGGTTTCAGCCGAATTCGTTTCCAGTCTTCCACATTGGCGCGCAGCGTCAGTTCGTCCGCGGCGCCGCCCGCGACGTACGCCGCTGCCATTTCGGACATACGGTTCTGCGCTTGCTCTTCGAATTCGATCAGAGAAACAAGGCCGTCAACCTGGAATTGCGCGCCTGAAGTTGCCATAGCGGGTAAGACTACACGAGAAGTAAGAGAAGATGGTACAGCGAATCACCCGAGATTTGCAGGTTCACTCTGAACCCAGTTCCCAGCCGTCTTTTTCCATCTCGGAACGCAGCCATCGCTGCAATGAGGTGCGAAGCGTAGCCGGCATGTCATCGAATTGAATGCCCTGATGACCCTCCTTGTTGCTCCAGGCCACCCGGCCGGTGACGTCTGCCTTGACTCTGGTTCCGGGAATCGAGAACGCAAGTGAGACAGGCAGGCCGAACTTGAGCACTTTTTCCGTCTTCAGCCCGGCGCCACCCATGCTCAGGTTCAGCAGAACCGCCTCAAACTCTTCCTTGCCATACCGAACTCGAACCGGGAGCTCCAATTGGGCCCGGAAATAACGCTGCTGGCTGAGGCTGAGCGTTCCCGCAGGAGTCTCCGTGCCGGCCTGGCGGTAGATTTTCAGCTTGCGGATCAGCGTTCGCCGCGAAATCCCCAGTGCTTCTGCGGCCTTGCCCTGGTTGCCGCCACTCTGCTCCAGGGCCTGCAGGATCGTCTGCCGCTCTACCTGATCAAGATTACCGCCTGCTGGAGGACTGCTCTTGAGCTGCGGTGCGGCTTCAGGGAGTTCAAGATCGTCTGCTGTGATTTCAACATTCGCATTGGCTGCCTGTAGCACGGCGCGAAAAACCACGTTGCGCAGTTCGCGTATGTTGCCCGGCCAGGGACAGGCCAGCAGGCATTCAACGGCATCGTCGGTGAATCTGGAATCAGGATAATGTTCGCCCAGCACCTGCTCCGCAATGCCCAGAACGTCTTCCGGGCGGTCGCGCAAGGGCGGAATATCCAGCCGGAACTGCGCCAGGCGATGATACAAGTCGCTGCGGAACCTGCCGGCGCGGGCCATCTCTTCCAGATCACGATTCGTTGCAGCCACCACGCGAACGTCCACGCTGACTTTCTTGCTGCCGCCCAGGCGATAGTAAGGCATGCCATCCAGCACGCGCAGCAGCTTCACCTGGACTTTCAGGTCGAGATCGCCGATTTCGTCCAGGAACAGCGTCCCTTTGTCCGCCAGTTCGAAGAAGCCCGGTTTGGTGGCTTCGGCCCCGCTGAACGCCCCTCGTTCGTAGCCGAACAACTCGCTTTCCACCAGGTGCTCCGGAATGGCGGCGCAGTTTACATCCACCCACGCGTTTTTGGAACGCAGCGAGTGCTGGTGAATGCTGCGGGCCACCATCTCTTTGCCGGTGCCTGTCTCTCCTACAATGAGTACGGCCGCCGGATGGCGCGCCACCTTTTCCGCAAGCCTCAGCACGCGCTTGAGCGACTCACTGCGCACGACGAACCCACCCGGATCTGAAGGGGCGTTGCTGGTCGCGACTGGGCTTTCTTCGTAAGACACGTGTTCTGGGCGCCTGTGCAGGGGGTGGCAGCGTGGTTTGCGCTGGTTGGCGCTAATAATGTAGCAATTCAGGCGGCCAAGGCAACAGAGAAATCGTGATGGGCCGATTACCTTCGTCGCGGGTGTTGGCGTGCTTGTGCCCGCTTGTTTACAGACCGCCGGATTCAGCATAAACTTTCCAGTTTTCCCGAATTCCCGAAATGAAACACACCTGAAGTGAGGCAAATAATGTTTCTAAAAAGAGTCTTACCTTTGATTCTCCTGGGCGCCGCAGTGGCCTTTGCGCAGAGCGCCGGCGCGCCAGCCAAGAACAAGAAAGCCGCCCCTTCTGCAGCCAAAATGATGAAAAAGGTTTCGGCCAGCTCCGCTGCGCACAAGACGAGCGGCGTGGAAAAGATGGTCACGCGGCCAAAATCCTTCGATCTTTCCGCCATCGATAAGAGCGTCGACCCCTGCGAAGACTTCTACCAATATGCCTGCGGCAACTGGCGCAAGAACAACCCCATTCCTGGTGACCAGGCCCGCTGGGGACGCTTTGGTCAGCTGGCTGAGTACAACCAGCAGATTCTGCGCCAGATACTGGAAAAGGCCGAAGTCGCCAATCCCAAGCGCGACGCGGTCACGCAGAAGATCGGCGATATGTATGCCTCCTGCATGAACGAATCCGCCGTAAACAAAAAAGGCAGCAAACCCCTCAAGCCGGAGCTGGACCGCATCGCTGCAATCAAGACCAGAGACCAGCTCATGGAGACCGTCGCCTGGCTGCATTCGATCGGCGTTCAGGTGCTGTTCAGATTTGGCGCCCAGCCGGACCTGCACAATGCCAGCACGCAGGTTGCTGGCATATTCCAGGGCGGACTGGGGCTTCCTGACCGCGATTACTATCTGCGGCAGAACGCCAAATCAAAGGAAACCCGGGAGAAATACGTCGAGCATCTGGCCAAGGTCTTTGGCTTGATGGGGGATGATCCGGAAAAGGCGAAAACGGAAGCACAAACGGTCATGGAGATCGAAACCAAGCTGGCAGAAGCCTCTTTCGAGCGCGTGAAGTTGCGCGACCCGAAGAGCCGTGATCACAAAATGAAGGTCAGCGAGCTTGAGAAGCTGGCGCCAAATTTCGATTTTGCAAAATTCTTCACCTCTTCCGGCGCGCCCAGCTTTACTGAAGTCAACGTCGTGCCGCCCGATTTCTTCCAGAAAGTGAATCCGGTGATCGATGACTTTTCGCTGGACGATTGGAAGGTTTACTTGCGCTCCCACGTCGCCGGCGCCGCCTCTCCCCTCTTGTCAGACCCGTTCGTACAGGCGAATTTCGACTTTTACGGCCGATACATGAGAGGTCAAAAGGAACTTCCCGCGCGCTGGAAGCGTTGCGTGCAACTGACCAATCGTTCATTGGGCGAAGCGCTGGGGCAATCCTACGTCAAGCAAAACTTCCCCGCCAGCAGCAAGACCCGCATGCTCAAGATGGTGAACGCGCTGGAAGACGCTTTGGGCGCCGACATCCAGCAACTCGATTGGATGACCCCGGAAACCAAGAAGCAGGCAGAAGCCAAACTGAAGGCCGTCAGCAACAAGATCGGCTATCCGGACCACTGGCGCGATTACAGCACGGTGAAGATCGTCCGCGGCGACCTCCTCGGCAACGCGCAGCGGGCACGCGCGTTTGAAGTGAAACGCAACCTGAACAAGATTGGCAAGCCCGTGGACAAGACAGAATGGGGCATGACGCCGCCCACCGTGAATGCGTATTACAACCCTCCGCAAAACAACATCAATTTCCCGGCCGGCATTCTGCAGCCGCCATTTTTCGACATGACGGAAGACGACGCCGTGAACTTCGGCGGCATTGGCGTGGTCATCGGTCACGAACTGACCCACGGCTTTGACGACCAGGGCAGCAAGTACGCCGCCAATGGCAACCTGACCAACTGGTGGACCGATGCCGACCGCAAGGAGTTTGACAAGCGCACCGGCTGTCTCGCCGACGAATACAGCAACTTCGTTGCCGTGGATGACTTGCACTTGAACGGCCACCTCACGCTGGGCGAAAACACCGCCGACAACGGCGGCGTCCACATCGCCCTGATGGCGCTCCGCAAGGAGATGGCAAAAGACGCCAAAGTCCGGGCGACCAAGCAAGGCTTCACGCCGGAGCAGCGGTTCTTCCTGGGCTTCGCCCAGATCTGGTGCGAAAACCATACGCCGCAAATCGCGCGCCTGCGGGTCAAGACGGACCCGCATTCGCCAGGAAAGTATCGTGTACTCGGTCCGCTCCGCAACAACGCGGATTTTGCCAAGGCTTTCCACTGCAAGCCTGGGCAGAAGATGGTGAGCGAGAACGCCTGCCACGTCTGGTAAACGGCAAGAACATCAAGCGCAATGAAAATGCCGCATCCTGATTTTGGGTGCGGCATTTTTTCGTCACAAGGCGAGGGCGCCGGTTACAATCCGCGCAAAGCCGACGCCACGGGCCTTCGCGCGGCGCGCACCGCGGGCGGCAGGCCGCCCAGCACGCCCATGGCCAGCGCAAAGATCACTCCCTGCACCAGCAGCCAGGGAGTAATTTTGAAAGCAAACGCCAGATGGGAAAAGGTCTGCCAATTCATGGCGCCGGTCGTGATGCCGTTGAGAGGCAGCACCGCCAGACATCCAATCACGCCGCCAACAAAGGAAATCAGCAGCGCTTCCAGCACGAAAGAGAACACCACACTGGGAGCGCCAAAGCCGATGGCGCGCAACGTGGCGATCTCGCGCGAGCGCTCCGCCACCGCCGAGTACATGGTGTTGAGCGCCCCGAAAATGGCCCCGATGCCCATGATGCCAGCCACGATTCCTCCCAGCACGGTGATGAGCGTGGTCAGCGTCCGCGACTGTTTGTCGTAATACTCCACCTCGCGGCTCACGTCCACGGTCAACCGCGGGTCTGAGGTAACCGCATCCTTGAATTCCATCAACGCGTTGGGCGAGGTCAGATGAAGCGTGACGGATTGAAAGATATTATCGGGCCGGTGGTAAATCTGGTTCAGAACCCGTGCGTCACACCATACTTCGGAATCAAAGGCTGAGCCGCCGGCATCGAAAATACCCACCACGCGCCACGTGCCGCCCCCGAACCTTACCTCGCTGCCCAGGGTAAGCCCGGAGTAGGTACGGGCCGCATTATGACCCACGACAAGTTCCGCAAGACCCGGCTGGAAAAACCGGCCCTGCACAATCTTGATTTTCCTGCGGACTTCGAGCGTTTTGGCTGAAACGCCTCGCACCTGGACGTTTGCGTCAGTCCCGGTGGAGCGCAAGGGGAACGGCGCGATGACCACGACTTCTGAAGTGACCAGTGGTCCATCACCCCCGCGCGCCACGCCCGGCGCGTCTTCAAGAATCCTCACCTGGTCCAGGGAAACGCTGCTGTCCATTTCTGAAGTCGACCCGGCGCGGCGGACCATGGCGTTGTCCGTCGAACCCGAAGAAACCAGGGTCGCCTTGAAGCCTTTGGCGAGAGAAAGCATGGCCACGAAAACTCCGACCGTGCCTGCTATGCCCAGCACGGCCACCACGGCAGAAGTCCAGCGTTGCCTCACGCTGCGGAAGTTATACACAACCGGAATCGCCATGCTCACACCCTCCGCAAAGCATCTACCACGCGCATGCGCATGGCGCCGATCGCTGGCAGGATCCCGCTCGCTACTCCGATCGCCAGCGCGGCCAGCAGCCCCGTCACCATGGCCGACCCAGGCAGGTAAAAGTATGGCAACAGGCCGCGTGTGGGATCTCCGAGGAGAGTGAAGCCTTTAGCCAGGAGCAGTCCCAAAGCTCCGCCTACGGTTGCGATCACCAGGGACTCCGCCAGAACCAGGAGCAGCACGAACCGGTCTGAATAGCCTACCGCCTTCAGCACGGCCATCTCGTTTGTGCGCTCGCGCACCGCGATGGCCATGGTGTTCCCGGTCACCAGCAGAAGAGTGAAGAACACCACGGAGCCAATGGTGAGAATCAGGAACTGAATGTTTCCGAACTGCTTCACCCATCCCGCGGCGAAGGCCTTCTCAGTCTCCGTGCGCGTCTCAAACGGAGAGTTGGAAAATTGCGTGTCAATGGCCCTGGCCACGCGCAAGGCATGGTCCGGCGTGTCAATCTTTACCGTGTACCATCCGATTTGCCCCTTGAAGCGGTCCGGTAGCTTTTCTTCAAAAAGGGCCCATTGGAACCAGAACTGGGTCTCGTCATCGGCCTGTCGGGTGCCGTGATAAATGCCGTCAAGATTGAACTCCCACACGCCGGGAAGAAATGTCCCCTTGATGGGAATCCGGTCTCCTACCTTCCAACCGAAGCGCGCGGCTGTGGCGGCCCCGGCAATGGCTCCCTGACGGTCTTTCACAAAGTTGTTCCACTGCTCGTCAGGCAGTTGGAACTCAGGGTACATCTCGCGCCAGGTATCCACGTCAATCGCGAACTGGGGGAAGAAATTCTTCTCCTCCTGATAGACACCGCCGAACCAGTTGGCGTGAGTTACGCTCTTGACCCCGGGAATGCGCAGGATCTTGTCCCTGTACGCCAGCGGCAAAGGCTGGATGATGGAGGTGCGGTTGATGACCACCAGGCGGTCGGCGCCGGCAATCTCGACTCCGCCGGCGAACGCTTCCCTGACTACCGCCAGGAACCCGAACAGCATGAGCGCCACCGCGAAGGAGCCGATCGTCAGAGTCAGGCGCAGCTTCTTGCGAAAAAGGTTGGCCCACACCAGGCCCGCGTACTTCACCGCATGCCTCCTGACATCGCCCCTTCCAGCGAGCCCGCCTCCACCAGCGCGCCTTTGTCCAGGTGCAGCGTGACGTCGGCCCGCTGCGCCACCACGGGATCGTGGGTCACCATCAGCACGGTCTTTCCATATTGCTTGACCAGAGTCACGATGAGTCCCATGATCTCGTCCGCGCTCTTGCGGTCCAGATCGCCGGTGGGTTCGTCGCACAGCAGGAACGTGGGATCGGAAACGATGGCCCGTGCGATGGTCACGCGCTGCTCCTGCCCGCCGGAGAGTTGGCGCGGATAGTGGTGCATGCGATCCGTGAGACCCACCAGAGCCAGCGCCGTTTCCACGTGTTGCCTCCGTTCCGACTTGGACAGCCGGGTAAGCAGAAGGGGCAGTTCGACATTCTGATATGCCGTAAGCACCGGAATGAGGTTGTACATCTGGAAGATGAAGCCCACGTGCCGCGCTCTCCACTCAGTGAGCACGGCGCGGGACATGTGGGTGATCTCATCACCGGCCACGGTGATGCTGCCGGCTGAAGGCACATCCAGCCCGCCCAGCAGGTTCAGCAATGTGGTCTTGCCTGAGCCGCTTGGCCCCATGAAGGCCACAAAGTCGCCCTGATCGACATCCAGGTTGAGCCCCTGGAGAACATGGATCTCTTCGCCTCCGCGAGAGTATTTCTTGTCGAGCCCGCGAACGCTGATCAGGCTTGAGTTGCCGCCTCTGCCGTCGACCCGTACCATCCATGCACCCTATTGCTTGATCTCTACGGTCTGACCGTCGCGCAATCCGTTGGCGCTGTTCACCACCAGCATGTCCCCCGGGGAGATGCCGGCCATGATCTCCACGTCCTTGCCGCGCTCGGCGCCCAGCTTGACCGCGCGCCGCTCCACCTTTTGCTGCTTTACCAGGAAGACAAAGGTCCCGCCGTTCTCTTCGCGTACTCCGGCTTTGGGGACGATCGCCTGTGCCTGTGTCTTGCCCTTTTCCGGCGGCGGCTCATCACCCAGGAACGCGACCTTCACTCCCATATCAGGCAGAATCCTGGGATCCAGCTTGTCAAACGCCACCCGGACCTTCACCGTGGCTTTCTGGCGGTCCGCCGTTGGAATCACCGTACGGACAGTCGATGGAATCTGCCAGTCAGGGTAGGCATCCAGGGTGGAGACCGCTTTCTGCCCAGCCTTGACGCGCGCGATATAAGACTCGTTCACATCAACTTCTACTTCCAGTGACTTCATGTCCACCACGGTGGCAATGCCCGTGCGCGTGAATCCCCCGCCGGCGGAGATGGGCGAAACCATCTCGCCGCGCTGCGCGTCTTTGGAAACCACTTCTCCGCCAAACGGAGCACGGACCGTGCAGTTCGCCACATCTTCCTGTGCGACTTTGATTCTGGCGTCGGCGGCGCGCGTCTGCTCCCTGGTGAGAGCAATCTTCGAGCGAAGGCTGTCCGCCGTGGTCTGCGCCGTGTCCAGCGCCTGCTGGCTGTTCACACCGGCAGTACGCAGGCGCTTGGCCCGTTCGAGTTCGCGCTGCGCGTTGGCATACTGGACTTGTAGATCGGCCAGAGCGGCAGCGGTGGCGTCGCGGTCTGTCCGCGCCGATTGCAGGGCTGCATTCTGCTGCGAGCAGTCCAGGGTCGCCAGCACCTGGCCGGCCCTGACCTTCATGCCTTCCTCGGCATACACTTGCTCGATGCGGCCCGTGATCTTGGCCGCTACCGTCGCGCGCCGGCGCGGCGTGACGTAGCCGCTGGCATTGAGTAAGGCCTGTGCGCGCAAATCATTCGCCGGAAGCGCGGCCGCCACTTCCACCACCGGCTTGTGCGGAAGGAACGCCAGAAGAAGCCCGCCCAGCACGACCAGCGCACCCAACGCGGCCGCGAACAGTCCAAGCCTGCGACCCGATTTTGCAGGACGCCGTAGTTTTTCGTCGATCCTGAGCGCGCTCAGGTCCGGCGGCCGTGGCGTGGAGCTTGTACCCATACGAAATCAACCTTCGCAAAACCTGATCGCCGCGAGAGCGCGGGAGCACAGCTCTTATTTTTGTTCTTCAGCTCCGGGCAAAAAAGCTTGCGA
>OBLQ010000454.1_pt1 | contig 15681 bp, 5 predicted proteins | sample 1519881 | NCBI WGS metagenome assembly OBLQ01 (sample SAMN01911456, study PRJEB22533) | soil metagenome | biome: Soil | place: Malaysia | collected 2012-04-30 | depth DG_metagenome m | reverse complement strand
CTCCCGGCCGACGGCCGAGGCGGGCGTTCCCGGGCCGGTGCAGGATCTCCCTCCCGCGGTCCCGCAGGCCGGCCCCCCTGTCCTCTCGCCTGAAACGGCGAGCGTTCCCGCCCAGAGCCACGAAAGCCCTCTCCTCGCGCCCGTCTCTCCACCTCCGCGCGCCGTCTGATCCCGCTGCGCTCTTCCCTTACCTGATCGCAACCGAGCGGTCCCACCGCGAGGCGGACTCCCGTCCGCGCGCGGGAGGCCCTCGCTCGAACAAGGAGACGGCTTCATGTCCCACGCTCCAGACCGCACCACGCCCGCGGCGCGGGTATTCCTGCCGCTGCTTGCGCTGATCCTCCTGGCTGGCTCGCTGCCGGCGGGCGCCACCTGCGGCTCCGCGCAGTGCTTTCTCGTGACCGGAACGAAGGAGGGCGTCCTCGCCCCCCGCGAGTTCCGCGTCGATCTCTCCTACCAGGACATCGACCAGAGCCGCCGGCTCTCGGGAACCGATTCGGTGGGGGAGGTGCTCACGCCGAAGATCGACTTCGAGGAGAGGAAGATCGAGGAGAAGCACCACCGTGAGATCCGGACGACCAACCAGCTCGTCCATCTCAGCATCACCGCGGGCCTCACGAACCGCATGACCTTCGCGGCGACCCTTCCCCTCGTGAACAACCGGGACCACGAGCACTACGACGACGTGGGAGCCGATCCGAACAACCCGGGAGGGGTCTTCACGCGCTCCGACGACTCGTCCGGGTTCGGCGACGTGATCGTGGGCCTTCGCTACGCCTTCCTCGTCCGGTCGCGGAGCCTGCTGCTGGGAGGGCTGAGCCTCAAGGCGCCCACAGGGGTCTACCGCCTCCATGACTCGGAGGGGAGCATCAACGAGCCGAGCATCATGCCCGGAACGGGTTCCTGGGACTGGATCGGCTCGGTCTACTGCTCCTGGCAGGTCGTCCCGAACCGCGGCGACCTCTTCCTGTCCGGCTCCTACCGTGCGAACTCGAAGAACGATCTCGATTACCGCATGGGAGACGCGACGCAGGCCCACGCCGGCTACCGTCAGAAGATCGGTCTCCACGGCGAGTGGTCCCTGCAGGTGAACACACGGCGCACGGAGCGCGACGAGTACCTCGGAGAGGCGGTGCACTCCACGGGCTACACCTACGTGAACCTCTCGCCCGGTCTGAAGCGAACGACGGACTCCGGGACGAGCATCTACGGCTACGTCCAGGTGCCGGTCTACCAGGACGTCAACGAGGAGCAGCTCGCCCCCCGCCTGGCACTGCTCGTCGGGGTCTCGCGGTCGTTCTGAATGTCGCCGCAAGCCCGACACGGAGAGGGCCACTCCGCTCCGCGCAATCGGCGCGGCGGCGGGGCCGTTGATTGATTCACCGGCCGAAAGGTAGAATTGGGACCGCCCGCATGGCGGGAGGCGTTCAATCGGCCTCCCAGCCAGCGCAATCTCGGGAGTGGCCCGGTGAGAATGCCCGCCACGCCGTCGCGCCTTGCCGGTGGGACGCTGGTGCCCGGGCCTGTCCGCTCCCTCGATGCCGATTGCCCTCCTCTCCCTTCCCGTCTTCGGGTGGATCCGGGCCGGCCCGCGTATCCCGTGGCCGGACCCGCGATGGATGCTCCTTCGCATTTCCACGAGCCGGCGCGAACGCCGGCTCACATTCCGAGGAGTGCCCGCATGCGTCTCACGACTCCGGGTCGAGCAATGCTGGTCGCTGTCTTCCTGCTGGCGGGTGCCGCCAGCGCCGCCGCGAAGGAGGAGAGCGGGGAGAGCGGCTTCCCGCCGGTTCCGGACGTCTCGGCCCTTCCCGCGGCCACGGAGGCCGAGCGGGAGGCCGGCGCCGTGATCCTCGAGCGCGTCGTGCAGCTCGACGGAGACGTCAAGGTCAGGCCGAGCTCCACGAAGGGGTGGACCCGGAGGCGCAACCGGGTGCGCTACCTCGTGCTGGACGCGAAAGGGGTCGAGATGCTCACCAGGCACTCCTTCTTCGGCGAGATCGGCACCGGGACGGAGCTCATCGAGATCCGGGGCCGGACGGTGACGTCGGGCGGCGAGGAGTTCGTCCTCGACCCGAAGAAGGACATCCGGGAGCTGGACCTCAAGGACTCGCGCGGCCGCACGCGCAAGGCCGGCAGAACGGCCTTCTTCCCCCACGTGGAGCCGGGTGCGATCCTGGACCTCATCTGGACCGAGAGATCCGACCAACTGCCCAGCTTCGAGATCGTCCCGATCCAGGACGAGATACCCACGAGGAGCCTGAAGGTCGAGTCGCAGGGCCTTCTGCTCGGGACCAGCATCGGCAAGTCCATGCTTCTCGGCGGGCCGTCCCAGCAGGTCTACTGGGTGCCCTTCTTCGTGGGGCCCCCGCCGCCGCGCGCGACAGCGACGCTCGACACGGATTTCAACCTCGACCTCGAGGTCTCTCAGATCGACGCGGCTCCCGAGGAGCCCTCGGAGCCTCCGCTCATGCGGACACGCTTCGTCCTGGGGTTCCTTCCCGAGGGGTTCGCGCTGACGAAGAAGAGGAGCCTCGAGGACTGGCACCGGAACCTCGTCCTGTTCGGCTCCCCGGAGGCGACCCGGATTGAGATGGAGAAGACGTCGATCACCCGCGATCTGGATCCGGATATCGCCATGGTCCGCATCGATGACCAGGGCCTCCAGGAGGTTCCCGGCTGGGCCTCCAGCAAGGAGCTGATGGGCTTCTTCGACAGGGGGCTCAGGTCCAATCACGCCGACATCATCAAGTTCCTCTCGAGCTCCGCGGGCGCGGAGACGGGCGAGGCCGCCTCCGCCATCGCCCCGGCGGATCTGTCCTGGCGCGATCGTGCGCGCAAGCTCTACGAGCATGCACGCTCGAGGGTCGTTCCCGATCCGACCGCCAAGGACGGCAAGAGCCTCTCCAAGGTCCTGAAGGAGGGGCGCGGAAGCCGGCTCGACGTGAGCCTCTACTACGTCCACCTTCTGAGGGAGTGCGGCATCCCCGCCAGGGTGCTCCTCGCCGTCTCACGCTACGGGATCCCCTTCCAGCCGGTCATCGACTCCTGGGGGCCCTTCACCGTCGGCTGGCTCGTCGAGGCCTCCCCCCCGGGGGAGGAACCCCTCTACCTGTTCCCGGGCGACCCCTACGCGAACTTCGCCACCTTCGACGATCACTACCTGGGAGCGCTGGCCTTCCGGCAGCCGGACGGGAAGGACGATCGCTGGCCGATGGTGAGGCTGCCTGAGGATCTCCCCGTGAGCGAGACGATGAAGATCGACTTCTCCGCGACCGTTCCCGGGGGAACGGAGCCCGCCGACCTCACGATGCGCACGACAGCGATCGATTCGGCGGCACGATGGCTCCGGTGGCGATTCGGCTGGTGGACCAGCCCCGGGGAGAAGGGGGAGGCGGCGAGAACGAAACGCGCGAAGGAGACTCTCGAAGGGTGGCTCGACACGTGGGCGGGGCTCGATCTCGACGGAGAGCCGCCGGCGCCCGACGCGATGAAGGACGTCGAGGGCCCCTTCTCCTTCGAGATCCACGCGCCCTGGTCGCCCGAGGTCCAGGAGATCGGCGACCGGCTCCTCGTGCCCGCGCTGCCGAAGTCGGCGGTCTTCTCGAACGAGTTCGTCAGGCCCGGCCGGAAGAACCCCATCTGGCTTGCGGGCGGCGCCCTTGAAGTCAGCCTCACCTGGCGGATGCCCGAGGGATGGAGCCTGCCCCAGACACCTCCCAGAGCGGAGAGGACCGGCCCGGCGGGGCTCGCCTACACCATGGAGATCGTCCAGGAGCCGCCTGCGGCGGGCGGGGGCGGTGGCTCGGTGACCACGAGGGTCGTGCTGACGAGTCCGCGGGTGCTTCCGGCGACGGAGTACCCGGGCGTCAAGGAGTTCTTCGAGGAGCTCCAGAAGACCGCCGCCGTGAAGCTTCTAATGTCCAGATCTCCCACGGAAGGGGCGGGGGAGTGAGGCTCCGGGCGGCCGTCGCCGCCGTGGCCCTGATGGTGGCCGCGGGCGGCCCGGAGGCCGCCGGGCCGGACTGGGCGAAGCCCCTGCTCGAGAAGCCCGTGCCGGCGGGGGGCTACATCGCCGAGTCGGACGCCTGGGTGAGCCTCCGGACCGAGATCGAGCTCGGTATCTCGCCGCAGGGAGGCCTGGTGCGGACCTTCCGGGAGGTGCTCGCGCCGACCGGGACGAAGTCGAAGTCCCTCACCGTCGCGCTCCAGTACGACGCCGCGGTCCAGGATCTCGTGGAGCCGGCGGTGTGGGTTCCCGGGGCCTTCGGCTACCGGCAGGTCAAGATGAAGAAGGCCAGCGTCGACCTGCCGGGCCTGGAGGCGGGGACTCTGGGCAGCGGCCGGAACCTCTTCATCACGACGAAGGAGATCGAGCCGGGCGAGAAGGCGATCCTCACGTGGCAGGTGAGCGACAAGCGGCCCTTCCCGGGAGAGGACGTCATCTGGCCCTTCGGCCTCTACCCCACCTCGGAGCTGGTGGTTCATGCGGGCACCGGCGGAGCGGCCGGCGAGCCCGAGATCCTGTACGTCGAGCCGGGAGCCGCAACGGCGCGCGTGGTGGAAGGAGATCTGCGTCTGGAGAGCCTTCCCGCCTACCGGCATGTCTACTCCGCCGAGGACCCGTGGCTCGCGGCACCGCTGACCGCCCTGCCGCACGTGGTCGCGCGCGTGACGCCCCCCGGGGATCGCGGCTGGGAGACCGTCTCCACCCGGGTCGCGGAGCTGTTCTCCGGCTCCCTGGCCGGAGACGCCGGACGAGCATGGGTGAAGACGGCGAAGGATCTGACCGCGGGCGCCGAGACGCCGGCCGCCAAGACCGCGGCGTTCGCGGCGTTCGTGCAGTCCCTGACCTACAGGAACATCGAGTGGGGGATGGGCGCCTTCCGGCCCGAAACCCCTTCGGAATCGCTGCGCACGGGATCGGCGGACTGCAAGGGGAAGGCGCTTCTCCTTCAGGCCCTGCTCTCGGAGATCGGCGTGGAGTCCGTTCCCGTGCTCTGCCGCATCGGCCCCAACTATGAAGAGCCTCCGTCGGTTCCGACGGTGCTCGCCTTCAACCACGTCGTGCTGGCGATCCGGGATCCCTCGGCAGCCGGCAAGCCGGCGGCGCTCACGGAGGGACCGGGCAAAGGATGGGTCCTCTTCGATCCGACGGATCCCGCCGCGACGCTCGGACTGCCGCCCCGGAATCTCGAGGGGACTCCGGCGCTCTGGGGTGCCCCGCAGGGAGGCGGGCTCTTCACGATTCACACGGCCGAGCCGGGAGCGCAGCTCGTTCGCGCCACCCTGCAGGAGGAGCTGGCGGAGGAAGGGCAGGCGTCCTTCCGCCTCCGGGTCGAGGGACCGAGCCGCATGGCGACCGCGCTGGGCTCGGGAAAGCTGCACGAGGCGGACAGCGATGCGCTTCGCGGTCGCATGCAGCAGGTCCTCGCCACGGTCTCGCCCGGGCTCACGCTGGAGAAGCTGGACTACAGCCCGCCTGACCACCTCGACGCGAGAGCGGCGGTCGTCGAGATGCAGGGAAAGATCCCCTCGCCGCTCCAGCCCCTCGGGGGTGACCTGTTCACGCTGGCCTCGCCCACGGCTCTGCTGTCGCTGGTTCTGGACGTCTCCCAGCTCGCCGGGAAGGCTCCCTCCACCGACGCCAAGGACACGATCGAGACGAAGCCGGAGTGGAAGGCCGGCCGGTGCTGTCAGGTCTCCTCGATTGGCTTCGAGGCAACGGCCCGCCTGAGCCTGCCTGAAGAGTGGAGGATCCAGGCCGGACCGGCGATGGCGGACCTGGATGCGCCCTGGCTGAGATCGAGGGTGGCCTCCAGCCCGGACTGGTCCTTTCTCGCGGAGATCCCGCGGGGACGGTTCGAACCCGGCAGCGACGTGAAGCGCCGGAAGGACCTCGAGAAGGTCGCGGCCTTGTTCAGACAGCCCTTCCTGCTCGAAAAGGGTGCGTCCCGCTGAGCGGGGCCGCCGCCGGCTCGGGAGACGTCAGCTAGCCCGCCGTGCCGAGGAATCCCTCGAGGGCGGCGAGCCCCTCCTCGAAATCCGCGCGTCCGAGGCCGAAGCGCAGGTGGCTGTCGCCGAAGTCGAAGAGGGGGGACGGCACGAGAAGGGCCCCGCACCCCCTTCGGGCCCTGTCGGCGAACTCGCGGGCGGATCCCTCCTCGAGGCGGACGAAGGCGACGGGTCCCGCTTGCGGCCGCCTCCAGCCGAAGAGGTCCGCGTGGCGGGCCATGAAGGGCTCCGCGAGGCCGAGGTTGGCGCGGATGATCCCGCGGCTCCGCTCGAAGAGCCGGCCCGCGACCTTCACCGCGCAGGTGGCGAGCAGCTCGCCTGCGGCGTTGCTGCAGATGGACGTGTAGTCCTTCGTGCCGACGAGCGCGGCGCGGAGCGCTTCGTCCCGCGTCACGAGCCAGCCGATCCGCAGGCCCGGCAGCCCGAAGGACTTCGAGAGCCCCCACAACGACACGGCGTTCTCGATGAGATCGCACGCCGAGGGGAGCCGATCCGCGTCGTCGCGCTCCACGCCCCGGTACATCTCGTCGGAGAAGACGCGGATGCCGCGCTCCGAGGCCATCCTGAGGATCGCCCGCCAGTCGTCCGCAGAGGCCTGGAGCCCGGTCGGATTGTGGGGGAAGTTCACGATCAGGAGCCGGGTCCCCGGCGTCAGGAGCGCCTCCAGCCGGTCGAGGTCGAGGCGCCAGCCGCCGGGCGTCTCGAGCACCTCCCACGAGTGGACGTCGCAGCCCTTGTGGAGCGCGAGCTGCCGCAGGGACTGGTAGCAGGGCGCCTGGACCACCACCCGGTCGCCCGCCTCGAGGAGCGTCTCCACGAGGATGAAGATCGCCTCCTCCGGCGCGTTCGTCACGACGACGTCGCCGGCCTTCGCCTCGGCGTACAGCGCCGCGATTCCCTCCCGGAGGAGGGGATGGCCCTGGGACTCGGTGTAGCCCAGGCGCAGCGAGGCGAGATCGGAGAGCGGCGTTCCCGAAAGATCGAGAAGCTCGGCGACGGTCATGCTCTCGCAGTCCGAGGCCGAGATGTTGTGCGGCGTCGTGAACTCGTGCAGACCGTAGTAGCGCTCGATGCGAAAGGGCGCGATGGTCATCGTCTCCTCCGGCTCTCCGGGCCGGGCGCCTCGCGATTTCCGTCCATCAGAGAATCGCCGGATCGCCCGATGGGCTTCACGGACTCTACACCCGGCGCGGCGAGGCCGGCTGAGGCCCGCCCCGGCGCTGAGCCGGAACCCCCTCGCCCTTTCGGTTCGCCCCCCCGCCTCGCAATGAGTTCGTCACAAACGGATCTTTCCCTTCGCAATGACAGCCACCGCACACGGAGTCCGGAGCCTGCGGAGTTCTTCGGAACGCTCTGTACTTGTTCAGTCCTTCCTCGCCTGGAAGCGATCCGGAGAGAACCTCCTGAAAAGGGAGGCGGGAAGCCCCGTTTCCGGGCAACTCACGTCATAAATAGGATTCGCCTCAGGCGAGAATTCTCTTGCATGCCGGGGGGTTCCTCCGCAGAATCTGGGCCCAGCGATCAACCGAATCGCAGAAACCTCTATGTGCACCCGCGATATGTGGGGGGATCAGTACTCATCGCATGGGGGAGGAGAGCTCCAGGTCGGCCGCCAGCCGTGCCGAGTGATCGGCGAGAGCTCTCCGATGAGTCGAACGGTTCCTGCTCGTTAGGAGGTCGCAGACGACGGCCAAGGCCAGGCGGTAAGCCGGCTCCCGTCCGTCACGTATGTCTTTTCCGGCCCCGTATCACCTGCAAGATCCTCGAAACCCACGAAGAGGGGGGTGTGCGCGGACGGGATTCGTGTCCCTTGGAACATGGCTGAAGCCTCTCCAGGACCTGGATCGATCCACGTGGCAGCCGAAGGGTTCAGGTGGCCTGAAGGGGGAACAAGATCTGCCCTCGCAAGCCGAGGGCAATGGGGGTCCCCAAGATGACCAGAGGAACGTTGTGTAGGAGTCTCATTGTGCTCGGCGTTCTGGCCGCGGCGTTGATCCTGGCGCCCGGCCTGCTGAGAGCGCAGGTGTCGCCGCCCGACCTGTCGGTGTGCATCGACCCGAACACGGGCCAGTGGCTCGACGGCTGCGACGCCTCGCAGTCGATCTGCGATCCGGGCGGCTTCCGGATCACGCTCACCAACTTCGTGGCGGCGAACGACCCCACGAACTTCTCCGGCAACGCCATCTACACCTACCAGATCTGCAGCCCTGCCGCGGGAATCTGTGTCGGCGATCCGAACGTCCACGGCGGTGATTCGTGCCTCGACAACGACTTCTGCCGCCAGCACGGCACGGCCATCGACTCGACCGCCTACTGCAATCGTGATTGCGCGATCGACGATTTCCACGGCCTGAGCCACTTCGACGTGACCTTCCCCGGGTTCGGCGACTGCCTCAGCCTCGACAACTTCGTCGGCGGCACCTGCGCCTGCGTTCCGGCCGGAAATGGCTGCAGCGTGGATTCGAGCATCGTGCTCGGCGACGGCTCCTGCTTCCGCTCGGGCTACCCCGTGGTCAAGTGCGACAACGCCGTCCTTCCCGAGGGGTCCTGCATCGAGATGACCCTCAGCATCGCGGGCGAGATGAACATGCCCGGCCTCGGCGCCGCGATCGTCGTGGACAAGGAGTCCGGCGACTGCAACTCGAGCTGCATGCAGGGTCCCTCCTGCCAGCCGTGCAACCCGCCCCCCGGCGGCGGCGAGTGCTTCACGCGGACGCTCGGCTTCTGGGGCACGCACCCCTGGATCACGAACGACTACGATCCGGTCACGGTCTGCAAGAACGACCTCTCTTGCAGCGGCCCGGACAACGGCGAGTCGAATCCCTCCTGCGAGGCGCACTCCTGCAACTCGATCATGGAAGGTCTCGGCTCGATCGGCGGTGAGGACAACAAGGACGCGGCCTACATCTCGATGGTCAAGCAGCTGACCGCGGCCAAGCTGAACCTCAACGCGACGGCCGCTCTCGTTCCGGGTGCGACCTGCTCCGACTGGATGTACCAGGGGCTGAGCATCCAGAAGTGGATCGAGTACTGCGAGTCGCTCTGCGGCAAGTCGCAGCAGCAGATCAGCGACAGCGGATGCATCGAGGCGCTGGACGCGTTCAACAACTCCGAGGACACCGGCTTCCAGATGACGCCGGCTCCCTTCGATCGCCCGCCGGTCGACGATCACGGCAACGTCAGCGGCGCCGACCCGTCCGGATTCCAGGACGCGCAGCGCGGCGGCTACGTCATCGGCAAGAAGGCGCCTGGACCGGGCGGCGCGAACTGCGTCAAGCAGTAGCGCGACAGGCCTGACCAGAGAAGTGCGACCGGGGCGGGCCTCGGGCCCGCCCCGGTCTTTTCGTCAGTCCATAGCATTTGACGATGCCTGCTCGGGAAGGACGCCCGCCGCCTGCGTGGCCTGCAGGCCGCGGGTGGCGGAGTGATGTCGGAAGGGAGGCAAGCTCTGCCCCTCGGGCGTCGTTCCCTGTCAACCCGATCGGGCTGGAATCGGCAGCCTTCTCACGCGCGGCATCAACCCTCCCGCGGCATCTTCCGCCGCGCCCCCGCACGACGCCCCCTTCCGGAGAGAGTCCGGCCCTGACCATCTCTTTCCCGAGCGAGGCCGGCCGATGAGCGCGTCCCCGAGGAAGAGGGGCCTCCTGCGCGCGGCGTGCGTCGCGGCGGTGGTGGTGCTCGGCCTTTCGATTGCGACGGCCGCGGTGCCGGTGGATTCCGGGGCGGTGACGAGCTACGCCTTCACGGCGAGCGCGGGGACCTTCACTCCTCTCGCGGGCGGGACGCGCGTGGAGGAGATCGAGGTCAAGGACGCGGTCTTCGGGCCGATCCCGCTGGGATTCACCTTCTGGTACCTGGGGGTGCCGTACACGGAGGTGTGGGCGGGCTCGAACGGCGTCCTGAGCTTCAACGGGAACTCGGATCAGGTGCCGACGGCCGGGATGAGAACGAACTCGCTTTCGGGCTCGCCGGCGGACCTCAGGCCGCTCGTGGCGGCGTTGTGGGACGACCTGAGCGGGTCCGGCCGGGGCCGCGCGACCTACGCGACGAGCGGGAGCGCGCCGGCGCGGATCTTCACGTTCGAGTGGCTGGACTGGAAGTGGAGCTCCTCCGCGCCGGAGGACGTGATCTCTATCCAGGCGCGGCTCTACGAGGCGACCGGCGCCATCGAATTCACCTACCGCCAGGAGCCCGAAGCGGTGTCGTTCGGGTCGGCGTCGATAGGCATCGCGGCAACGGGCACGGGATCCGGCAGCTACCTCTCGCTTCAGGGCACCGGAACGGCCCCGGCCGTCAGCTCCACCTCCGAGACCACGAGCCTGTCCGTCAAGCCGGCGACGGGGCAGGTGTACGCGTTCACGCCCCCGGCGGTGCAGCCCGCGGCCCCGACGGATCTGCTCTTCAGCGGCGTGGACCAGACGTCGATGACGCTGAGCTGGGTGGACCAGGCGACGGACGAGACGGGCTACACGGTGCTGCGCTCCGAAGACGGGGTGAGCTACGCGTTCGAGGCGACGACGGCGGCGGACGCGCAGGCGTACGTCGCGACGGGGCTGAAGCCGGGAAAGACCTACTGGTGGCGGATCCACGCGGTGACGGAGGGGCACGCGAGCGCCGAGCTGGAAGGCAGCCAGGCGACGCAGCCGGCCGGGGAGGTGGCGTGCGCCGGGGCGGGCGGCCCGTGGAGCGCGGGTACGACCTGGAGCGGAGGGCTGGTGCCCGGCGCGACGGACAACGTGACGGTCACGGATGGCTGCCTCGTCACGGTGGACGCGAACGCGGAAGTGAACGACCTGACGGTCGGGCAGGGAACGTCGGGCGTGCTCGAGTACGAGCCGTCGACGGGACGGACTCTGCTGGTCGACGGCGCCGTGCTGGTGGCGGCCGGCGGGGAGCTCAGGACGGCGGCGGCGGGGACGGTGACGACGCACGTGCTGTCCGTGGCCGGGAGCCTGACGAACGACGGCGTGGTGGATCTCAGCACGAACGCCGGCGCCGCGGGGGCGGAGCTGAGGTTCGTGGGTGCGGGCCCGTCGCTGGTGTCGGGCGCGGGGACGACGGACCTGAGGGTGGTGTCGCTGTTCAAGGGCTCGAGCCGCGACGTGGTGGAGATGGCGATCCCCTTCACGGTGAGGGGAGCGGCGGGCAGCGATCCGGTGGGGTTCCTGGTGACGCCGTTCACGGGGACGCTCGAGCTCGGAGGGAGCTGGACGTACGCGAGCAACGTGTTCATGACGGCGAGCTACACGATCCCGTCGAACGGGGTGCTGTGGCTGAACAACCCGGGCTTCACGGTGTCGGCGCAGAACGGGACGGCGACGCTGGCGGGAAAGCTTCGTGTGACGGCCGGCACCTACGACGTGGGCACGACGAACGCGCAGTCGCTGGGGATGAGCAGCCTCAGCCGGGTGACGGTGGAGGGCGGGGAGATCAACGCGGCCGGGCGGTTCGGCGTGAGCGGGGCGGCGTTCACGGTGAGCTACGAGCAGACGGGCGGGACGGTGCGCGTGGCGACGGTGGGGAACACCTCCTCGGGGCTGGCGAGCTTCGACCTGGGCACCTCCTCGGGGACGACGTTCGTGATGAGTGGGGGCGAGATCGTCGTTCGTGAGTCGAACCCGGCGGCGCTGGGGCCGCGCGACTACAGGGTGGGAGCGGGGACCTACCTCCTGAAGGGAGGGGTGCTGAGGTTCGGCGACGCGCAGAGCGGGGCGTCGCAGACGTTCACGATGTCGGCGCCGAACAGCTACTCGGAGACGGTCTTTCCCGCCCTCGAGGTCAGCAACGCCTCGGCGGCCCACACGCTGCAGATGGCGACGGGACCGGTCAGGGGGTTGTCCGCAACGCTGCCCGCCGGCACGGCGCTGGAGCTGGGAGGCCGGACGCTCACGCTGGAGGGCGACCTGACGAACGACGGGATGCTGTCGGGCTCGGCGGCGGGAAGCCGGCTTGCGTTCGGCGGCGCGGTGGCGCAGACGTGGACGGGTACGGGAAGCGTGGCCGTGCCGCTCGACGTCCTGACGGTGGACAACCCGGCGGGCCTGACGCTGGGGGCGAACCCGGTGACGGCGCTGAGAGTGGAGCTGCTGAAGGGGACGCTGACGAACAGCGACCGGGTGACGCTGGGCAACGGCGGGACGACGTCGGCGGTGACGCAGATCGGCGAGGCGGAGCAGCTCGATCCGGGAGGCGCCTACGACGTGGCGCCGGTATTCAACCCGGGCTCGGGCGGGGTGCAGGTGGAGTACCTGCAGGAGTCGGCGGCGCGCGTTACGGGAGTGGAGATCCCGGCGACGCGGGCGCTGGATGCCCTGACCATCGACAACACGAACGGGGTGACGCTCGCCGGAGGGGCGGTGACGGTGAGCACGTCGCTTGCGCTGGCGGCGGGGCTGCTGCAGACGACGGGGACGAACGTGCTGATCCTGGGCCCCGGGCTGGCGTCGCCGCCGGCGGGGACGGCGGGCAGCTACGTGAACGGGCCGCTGGCGATGCAGCTCGACAGCTCGTCGGACGTCACGAGGACCTTCGCCATCGGCGGACCCGGGGGCTGGCGGCCCCTGGTTCTCGGGAGCTTCGACTCGGGCGGGACGCTCCAGACCTACACGGCCGAGGTGATCGAGGCGGACACGGGAGGAACGCCGGTGTCGCCCCTCTACTCCCTCAACCCCGCGAGGTACTACAGGATCCAGAACACGGCGAACATCTTCTCCGCGTCGCTGGCGACGGTGCAGCTCTCGTACGGGGCGGGCGACGTCGTTCCGAACGTGTCGACGGCGCGCGTGGCCCAGTCGGCGACGGTGTCCGGGACCTACGAGACGCGCGGCGGGAGCTTCTCGGGCAGCCCGACGTCGGGAATCCTCTCGGACATGGCAATCCAGCCAGGAGACGAGTACTTCGTGCTCGGCGACGGCACGCCGCCTCAGCCGCCGGCCAACGACGATTGCACGGCGCCCGAGACGATACCCGGGATGGGGCCGTTCCCCTATCTGACGCCGACGATCGACGTGGCGGCGGCGACGGAGAACGGGGATCCGACGTTCTGCGCCACGGCGTCGCACACGGCGTGGTACACGTTCACGCCGGCGGCGACCGGGATGTACACGATCTCGACGTGCCAGGCGAGGGCGCCCGGGACGACGGCTACGGACACGGTGCTGGGGATCTTCACCGGGGCGTCGTGCGGGGCACCGAAGACCACGGTCGCCTGCAACGACAACGACGGGGCCTGCGCGGGCGGCTCGGGCCGCTCGACGGTGACGGCCGTGCTGACGGCGGGCACGAGCTACTACGTGGTCGTGGGCACCGCGGGAACGGCGACGCCGAGCCCGTCCAGGATCCAGCTTGCGGTGAGCCAGCTCGTGCCGCCGGCCAACGACTCGTGCGCGGCGCCGGAGCCCCTGATCCTCGACACGCCGGTGGATGCGACAACCGAAGGGGCGTTCGACGACTACGAGCTGTCGGGCCTGACCTGCTTCACCAGCCAGGGGCAGCTCGACAACCTCTCCTCGACCGCGAGTGGACGGGACGTCGTCTACTCGTTCACGGCGCCGGCGGCCGGGAAGTACTCCATCCGGGCGACGGGCTACACGGCGGGCAACCTGGTGCTCTACACCGCGAGCACCTGCCCGGCGTCGGCCTATCCCTCACCGGTGACCGTCACGTCCTGCGTGTCGGCGGCGAACCGGACCTACGCGCCGGCCGAGGAGGTGATGTGCCAGACGATGGCGGCGGGGGAGACCGTGTACGCCATCGTCGACGAGGACGCCGTGGCGGGGGGACCCTTCACGATCGAGGCGACGGCGTGCGATCAGGAGAGCGAGGGGAACGATACGCCGGGGACGGCCAACGCCCTGAGCTGCGGCATGGAAGGCACCGTCTCGGAGCTGGACTCGGACTACTTCGCGCTGGGCGCGCCGGGCGCAGGATGGCGAGCCTTCACGATGATCGACGCCATCGCGAGCTTCGGCGCGGATTCCCAGATGCGGGTGACGGACGCGGCGGACGTCTGGGAGTTCGACGACGACGACGGGGACGTCAGCTACGGCTCGTCGGGCCTCGAGTCGGTCATCGGCGGGGCCGTTCTCCCCGCAGGCGCGGCCCATCTGAGGCTGAGCGGCTTCTCCAGCACGACCATCGTCGAGCCCTACCGGATCTACTCGGTCCTCCAGCCGCCGATCACGGAGGCGTCGCCGGAGGTGGAGCCGAACGACACCGCGGCCTCGGCCACCAGCGCGACGAACGACTATTACAAGGGATCCGTGCTGGACAGCTCCGACGTGGACTTCTACGAGTTCACGGCCCAGGCGGGGGACCTCGTCTTCCTCGGCATGGACTGCGACGCCAACCGCGACGGGACGGCCGTCAACGGCAAGCTCGCCCTGATGGACGGCGACGGCACCACGGTGCTCGCCTCGGCCAACGGGAGCGGAACGGGCGAGACGCCGCTGCCTGTGCCGGGGCCGGGTCTGGACGCGACGACGCCCGCCTTCGCCGCCGAGGGCCTCGTCTACCGCATCCGGACTTCGGGCACCTACTACGCCAGGGTCACGGGCGTCTCCGGAGCCGCCCTCGAGTCGCAGGATTACGCGCTCTCGATCAGCAAGAACTGCGAGATCGCCCCCGCCGATCTCGGCGTGACCCAGGCCGTTGCGGGCGACCCCGTTTCGACCGGCGCGGTGGTGACCTACACCGTGACGGTCACGAACAGCGGCCCCAACGGCGCCTACAATGCGACGTTGACGGACACCGCGCCGGCCGGGATGACGCTGCTGTCGGTCACGCCGCCGGGCGGGTGGTCCTGCTCGGCGCCGGCCGGCGGACAGTACGACTGCACCACCGCCAGCCTGCCCCCGTCGGCTCCCGCGGTCTTCACCATCTCCTACCAGGCGGACTTCTGCGCGGGGAGCGGTGCGACGACGCACACGGTCGGCGTATCGAGCGCCGCGCCCGATGCCGCCGTCACGGACAACAGCTCGAGCCTCGTGACGAACATCATCGACGACGGGACGTGCACGGACGGAGACGCATGCACGACCGGCGACACCTGCGTCGCCGGGGCATGCGTCAGCACCCCCCTTTCCTGCGACGATGGCAATGCCTGCACGGACGACTCGTGCGACTCGGGCATCGGCTGCATCAACGTTCCCGACGACAGCAACTCCTGCGACGACGGGCTGTCCTGCAACGGCATCGAGACGTGCTCGGGCGGCACCTGTGTTCCCGGCACACCCGAGCCGGAGATCTGCAACGGCATCGACGACGACTGCGACGGCATGACCGACGAGGGCGACCCGGGCGGCGGGGCCGGCTGCAGCACCGGGCTGCTCGGGATCTGCGATCTGGGAAGAATCACCTGCGTCGACGGGGCGCTCACCTGCGTCCAGAGGCTCCAGCCGCGCGACGAGCTCTGCAACGCGACGGACGACGATTGCGACGGGGAGATCGACGAGGGGAACCCGGGTGGCGGCGCGGTGTGCACCACCGGCCTCGACGGAGTCTGCGGCGCAGGGACGGTGACCTGCCAGGCGGGGAACCTTCTGTGCATCCAGGACGTGCAGGCCTCGCCGGAGACCTGCGACGGCCTCGACAACGACTGTGACGGGGTCGTCGACAACTACGCGACGACCTGCGGCCTCGGGGCCTGCGAGTCGACGGGCACCTGCG
>OBLQ010000453.1_pt1 | contig 15681 bp, 7 predicted proteins | sample 1519881 | NCBI WGS metagenome assembly OBLQ01 (sample SAMN01911456, study PRJEB22533) | soil metagenome | biome: Soil | place: Malaysia | collected 2012-04-30 | depth DG_metagenome m | reverse complement strand
GCGACTCCAGCTCGGGACGATCGAAGGTCGCCGCGGAGAACCCGGTCATTCAGGTCCCCGCGGGCGGGCGCCGCCGGAGCCTGGTGGCGGCCGGCCTCGCGGTGGCGGCCATCGTGGTCGCTGCCGGCATCTGGTGGTGGATCCGCGGCTTCGCCTCCGCCGTCGACAGCTCGACGGGCTCCGTGACCCTCGCCGTCCTCCCCTTCCAGAACCTCGGCGGGGACCAGAAGCTCGACTTCCTGCGCTTCGCGCTTCCCGACGAGGTCGCGAACGTGCTGTCCTATGCGCCGTCGCTGTCCATCCGGCCGATGGCCGCGACCCGCCGCTTCGCGGGCGCCGACGTCGATCCTCAGGCCGCGGGCAAGGAGCTGGAGGCGACACGCATCCTCGCGGGCCACTTCCTTCCGGAGGCGGGGAACCTCCAGGTGACGGTCGAGGTGATCGACACGAAGGCCAACAGTCTCGTCTGGCGCGACAGCGTGACCGCCCCCGCCGACGACCTGATCGGCCTGCGCGAGCGCCTCTCGGAGAGCCTGAGAAGCGGGCTGCTGCCCCTGCTCGGCGTGGCGCACGCTCCGGCCGCCGGCACTACACGGCCGACGAACCCGGAGGCGTACGCCCTCTACCTGCGCGCGGCCGCGCTCGACAGCGATCCGGAGCCCACGAAGCAGGCCATCGCGCTCCTGGACCAGGCCGTGTCTCTCGATCCCGACTTCGCCCCCGCATGGTCCGAGCTGGGTCGACGGCTCTTCCACGACGGCTACTACTCGGACGGCGGGCAGGCGGCCTTCGACAGGGGGAAGAAGTCCGTCGAGCGGGCGCTCCAGCTCGACCCGGGGCTGCGCCAGGCGGCGGGCCTGCTTATCCTCAGAAAGGTCGAGGAACACGATCTCGCGGGCGCGCTAGACGAAGTGGACGCCCTCGTGAGGTCGAGCCCCGACAGCGCCCAGGCGCTCTTCGCGCAGTCCTACGTCCTTCGCTACGCCGGCCTCATCGACGAGTCTGGCCGCGCCTGCGACAAGGCGCTCGCGCTCGACCCCCGCAACCGGGAGTGGAGGTCCTGCGCCCTCACCTTCATCCAGCAGGGGAACTACGCCCACGCCCGGGACTTCACCGGGCTGGACTCGACGTCGCAATGGTCCAGGAACGTCGATTCGCTCATCCTGCAGCATCAGGGACAGCGGGAGCAGGCCCTCGAGATGCTCGATTCGATCACCGAACCGCCCATGGAGGCCTTCGTCAGCGCGCAACGTGCCTGCGTCGAAGGCTCCACCCCGCCGCCGCCGGAGCTGGTCTCCAAGCTGGTCGAGGGGACCCTCAAGATCTCGGATCCGGAGCCGAAGTACTGGATCGCGGTCCGGCTCGCCAGCTGCGGCCTCGACGACGCGGTGCTCCGCCTTCTCCGCGCCGCCGTGGAGGGGAACTTCCTCTGCTATCCGGCGATGGACCACGAGCCGTCGTTCGAAAGGATCCGCGACAGGCCCGAGTTCGCCGCGATCCGCAAGACGGCCATCGAGAAGCAGAAGGAGATCGTCGCGAAGCGGTGACGTGACCTCCCACACGGGCAACCTGGCCGTCTTCCGCCTTCCCTGTGATCCTCAGAAGGTCTCCGGAGCCCTTCCCCCCAATCCACACAGGCGTCAGGGGCCCGGCCTTGCAGGCCGCGGTTACGATGCGCACAATGCCGATTACAAGCCAGGAGTGCCGCAAGATTCTGAAGCATCCCCAAGAGGCAGGTGCTTAGCGTCTCTCCTCGAGCGCCGGATGGTTCCGATCCTGGGCGAAGGGACACAAAGCGGCTTCCTGGGCTCCGGTCATCACGCTGGTGGAACCGCCTCCAGAAGCCGGGCGAGGGAACTTCGATAGGTGCGCGTAAGCGTGAATTCCTTGCCGCCGAGCATACGCACCGTGTAATCTCCCGTGCGCCGGGCGCGCAGCTCCTTGATGAAATCAATGTTGACGATGGCGGATCGGTGGATCCTCAGGAATTGCCCGGGATCGAGCTTGTCCTGGATTCCGTTCATCGTTCCGCGAACGAGCTGCGCGCTGCCGTTGGCGAAGAGTCTCACGTAATTCCCCTCGGATTGGAGCCATTCGATCGTACAGACCCGCAAGAATGTCATCCGGACGCCGGTTCTCACGGCTATTCGTTCCGGCCATTGCCGGCCACCATCGTTCCCCTTCAGGATCAGAGAGAGCTGCTCCACCGAGGGCCATATTCTGTCGGCCGTCATCCGTGCCTTCGCGGCGGATACCGCTTCTCCAAAACGTTTCTCGCTGACAGGCTTCAGAAGGTAGTCGAACGCATGGGCCTCGAAGGCTCGTAGCGCGTACCTGTCGAAGGCCGTCACGAAGATGGTGACCGGGAGCGTTATCCCCCGCGACCTCAGCTCCGCGAGAACCTCGAATCCCCCCATCTCGGTCATCTGGATATCCAGGAAGAGAAGGTCGGGGTGAAGTCTCTGCACCGACGATACCGCCTCCGCACCGTCCATCGCCTCGCCGACGACCTCGAGCACAGGATCCCGGCGCGCAAGGGATCGAATGGATTCGATGGCAAGAGCCTCGTCATCGACGATCAGGCACCGGATGGTCTCTCCCCTCATTCCGTCTCCTCCGACCCCGCAGACGTACGAATCGGGACCTCCATGACAACCTCAGCGCCTCCCTCTGTTCGCCGCCTGAACCGGAGACTGAAGGCCTGCCCATAGAGCCGTGAGAGGCGTAGACGGGCATTTCGCAGGCCTATTCCGGACCCTCCGGAGGAACTCCCTGCAGCAGCCCGATCAGGGCCGTCGTTCAGGATCGATATCCGGAGAAGACGGCTCACGCGGCGCGCTCGCACGAGAAGCTTCCCGCCCGCGCGCCGCCTCGCAATTCCATAGTGGATTGCATTTTCCACCAGGGGCTGGAGGATCATACTCGGCACCGGCACGGGGAGACATTCAAGCGCAACGTCGAGCTCGACTTCGAGCCTGGATCCGAATCGCATGCGCTCGAGATCGACGTAACTTTCTACGAAAGCGAGCTCCTTGCTCAAGGGGATCTCGTCCTCGGTGGACTCATTGAGAATTCCGCGGAGCAGCTCGCAGAGCCGCTCGAGCATCCTACGGGCGGTTCCGACATCCCTCTCCATCAGCGTCGCGATACCGTTCATGGCGTTGAACAGGAAATGGGGGTGGAGCTGGAGCCTGAGAACCTGCAGCTCATACTCCGCCATTCGCCTCATGAGCCTCGTCTCACGAAGCTCTCGAAGCCGGTATCGGCGGTAGTACTCGATCGAGAGCGACACGAAGACAATCCCGGAGTACATCCAGAATTGGTCGTAGAGATTTGAGCGGGCGACAGAGAGCAGGGTGTCCAGGGACGCGGGCAGCGGCTCGAGAGTCGAGCTATCGACAACCATCCCCGTAAGAGTCCTACCGAGAGCGTAGAGGAACACGAAGCCGGCCAGGCCTCCGACGTGAGCGAGTAACGCGAGAGCCCAACGGCTCGAGAGAGGCGGGAACCTGTGGCATAGCCACACCACCGGGAGAGCCAGGACCGCGTACAGCAAGTAACGCTGAATCGAAACGCGGACGCTGTGGGCCAGCCCGATCGCGTTTCCACCCATGCTCTCGCTGTTCAGGTGGATCTGCACGCCGAGGAAGACAGCGAGCGTCATCCACACGGCGAAGTTGACGAGCATGACCTGCAAGACGGTAGAGACCCTGCGCCGACGCAGATCACCGCGCATGATTTTCCCGGCACCGGATTGCTCGCCCCCCGGTCGGGCCTGGCAACCAGGACAGATTCATCATCCCGCACCGCCTCGGCCTAGGCGCCATTCGCGACTTCCGCCTCGTCACCAAAATCCGTAGGTTGGTACCGAATTCCGCCCCCTCCGTCACGAAATCATTGACCCGGCTCCAGGACCTCTGTATTACACGGGCGTGGGAGATAGCGCCAACCGGGGTATCGGCCGGATATCACCCTAGGCCGAGATGCTCCGGGCAGCGAGTCTCCCAGGTGTGTAGAGCCAGGCGCGAAGTGAGCTCCTTCTCTGCGTCCGCCTCCATCACGCATGGCACCTCTCGCGCCGGATTCCATCCGCCTCCGCGCGTGGCGCCGGCCGCGACCGATGGCGAATTCACCGGGCGACATGGGCCGCCCATCGGGAGGCGTTGCCCAAAGCCGGTTACGGTCCTGGCAAGGGAGGACGTCCTTGTGTGGGATCTCTCCTGAATCCCGGTCACCCGATCCTCATTCCGATTCTCACCCTCGGCATTGCTCTGCAACTCGGAGGCCCTGATGACGAACGACGCCGCGCGACCCTGGATTCGGACCATCTTCACGGCCCTCCTGTTCCTCGCCCTGGGATTTGGTCCGGCGTATGCCACTTTCTGCTACACGGGCGCGGACTGCCCGGACGACGGGATAGCGTGCACCGCCAACCAGTGTCAGAACAACGAATGCGTATACGTAGCCCAGAATTTCAAGTGTGCCGATGACGGGCTCTGGTGTGACGGAGACGAGATCTGCAGCCCGACCCAGGGATGCGTTCACACCGGCTCCCCCTGCATTCCGGGCTACGTCTGCGACGACTCGGTCGACCAGTGCTTTCAGTGCAACTCGAATCTCATGTGCGACGACCACAACTCGTGCACCGACAACGTCTGCAGCTCCACTTCTGGCGGCTGGTGCCAGTACCCTGCGAAGAATTGCAGCGATAACAACGCCTGCACGTCGGATTCCTGCGATCCATCTACGACTAACGGGTGCGTTCACTCGCCCGTGTCATGCGACGATGGCAATATCTGTACCACCGATACCTGCAACACCGCGACAGGCTGCAGCCATACGCCGGTTTCTTGCGACGATGGTAACGCCTGTACGGTCGACTCCTGCGATTCTGTGACAGGCTGCAGCCACATCCCGCTCTCCTGTGACGACAACAACGCCTGCACGACGGACACGTGCAGCCCAACGACCGGCTGCGTTCATACACCGGTGAATTGTGACGATGGGTTGTATTGCAACGGCACCGAGACTTGTGATCCAACGCAAGGCTGTGAAGCCGGAACGAACGCCTGCCCCGCGCAACTCTGTGACGAATCCACCGATTCCTGCTTCGACTGCGCGCCGGGCGACCACGCCACCCACAACGGCGTCTGGTTCGACGGCAGCAATGACTACGTACGGGTCGGCTCGCCACAGGCTTTGGAGTTGCACGACGCCTTCACCATCGAGGGATGGATTCTTCCCACGAACAACACCTACGGAATTATCGTCAGCAAGGAGAACGAGTACGAGCTCGCGAGGTTCCCGGATGGGACGATTCGGTGGGCGGTCAATAACAGCTACCCGGGCTGGATATGGATCTCGACCGGCGCCGTGGCACCCCTGAAGACATGGACCCATGTCGCGTTCGTCTTCGACTACCAGACGTCGCAGATGATCTCCACGTACGTGAACGGCACCCTGGTTCACAGCATGTACGAGACCGGGCCGATCCGGGACACCCTGCCCCCTGACGACGAGTTCCGGATCGGGAACCGCCTCATAGGAGGAAATCCATTCGCCGGGTCGATCGACGAGGTGATGGTCTGGAGCCAAGCGCGAACCCAGGCGCAGATTCAGCAGTCCATGGGGGCCGTCCTCACCGGCGCTGAGCCAGGGTTGGTCGGCTATTGGCGGTTCGAGGAGGGATCGGGATCAACGACGGCCGATATCGCATCCGGGAACGACGGAACCCTCAACGGAGCAGCCTGGGTCGTGAGTGGATGCGACGACGGCAACTGGTGCAATGGAGCCGAATCCTGCAGCCTGGATCTGCATTGCACCGCCCCCTCGGCGCCTGAATGCCCCGGCCAGATCTGCGACGAGCAGGACGAACGATGCCTCGCCTGTGTTCCCAGCGGGCCCAAGACCGCCTCCGGGGTTCGGCTGGACGGCGTCGACGACTTCATTCAGGTCGGATCGGTCCAGGGGCTTTCGGCATCGACCGCGCTGACCCTCGAAGCCTGGATTCTGCCTACCGGGCCCGGATTCAACGGCAATGCGATCATCATCGCAAAGGAGGGCGAATACCTCCTCTCCCGCTACAACGACGGGAACATCTGGTATGCCCTCAACAACTCCTCTCCAGGATTCCTGTGGCAGCCCACGCCCGTTCACACCCCCCTGAATTCATGGTCCCACGTGGCCCTCGTCTACGACGGCTCGGGCGTCAGCATCTACCTCAATGGCTCCCTCTCCTATACCGGAACCGCAACCGGACCGCTCACCGCCGCCGCCGCTCCGAACGACGAGTTCCGCATAGGCTCCCGGGAGTGCTGTACCCCGTATTTCAACGGAGAAATCAAGGACGTCAACGTCTGGAACGTCGCCCAAAGCGCATCGGAAATCCAATCCACCATGGATGGCAAGCTCACGGGAAACGAGGCGGGGCTGATTGGGGACTGGCCTCTCGCCGAGGGCGCCGGGAACGTTACCGAAGATCGCGCGGCTGGACACACGGGCACCCTTACGAACGGAGCGCAATGGATTGATTGGAGCTGTGACGACGGTGTCGGCTGCACCACCGACCTTTGCAGCGCCAACGACACCTGCACACATTCACCCGACGACGCGTCCTGCGAGGATGGCCTCGTATGCACGACCGACACCTGCTCCGTCACCGCGGGGTGTCTTCACGAATCCAGAGTCTGTCCCGATGACGGCATCTACTGCAACGGAATCCCCTCCTGCAACGAGGCGGACGGCTGCCACAACATGAACATTGCGTGCGAGGGCGCTGATATCTGTGACGAATCGACGAGATCCTGCGTGAGCCCCGCAGCCGCATTCAATGCGACCCTCACCCAAACCGGAATGGTCTCTCGAGGCATCTGCGAGCAGGATGATGGAGCACTCTGCCCCGGCGCCAAGGCCTGCATCAGTCAGTACGACGATCAATGCAAGACGGAGGTGGACTCTTGCTTCGACGAGTACATCACCGCTGAGAATCTCGCGGATTCTTTGAAGGAGTGCATTATCGAAAAGATCGGGTTCGAGTCGTTCGAAACCCTCCTGGAAGCCTACGGCAAAGAAGTGTGGCATTTCGTTCCCATCGCCGACATGGTCCTCTGCGCCGGTCATCTGGGCGGTCCCGTAGCCTCATATGTCGGGTGTCTGACCGAGTGGAATCGCACGGTCAACGAGCACCTGCTCGAGTGCAACTGTGAGAACTGCGCGGGCGCTCCGGACTGCGAGCAGCGCTTCGGCATCGACATACACACAGACAACCTCTGCCGGAATGAGGGCGTCTTCGTCGACACGACCTGTCTCGATCATGGACAGGATGTGATCCCAGGACTTGTCTTCACCGGACTCCACCCCGAGGATACGCTCGAGGCGCGATGCTCGCGCAACGCGAACTGGCGGGTGACCACGCATGACCTCTTCGACCTCGAGACCGGAAAGCCGATCCCAGGGCGAATGTGCAAGCCGGCCTTGAGGCAGGGCCGAAGTCCGCGCCTGGCGGGCGAAACCGTTACCGCGTACTTCGATTGCAGGGGCTCGGAGCCTTGTATATCCAAGGAAGACATCTCCTTGCTCCTGGACGTCTCCGGCATTTCGACAACCGAGAGCGTGAATGTCCGGGTACAGTACGCCACTCCCCAGGGCAAGAGCGGCGGGGCCGTTTTCACCATCACGGGGCCACAATCAGATTTCAAGACCGACCTCTACGCAACCGTCGAATCGGGCTACAGCGTGGAGGTTCTCGATCCACCTCCGGGGAGGACCTGTACCTTTCTTCCGGGTACGTCTGATTCGAAGATACCGGGTCAGTGGCCGAGATCCAGCTTCAACATGGGAGGAATCGACTGCGGAGAGGACGGCGGTGCCGGGTATTTGATCGGGGTGCCTGTCGTGAACCAGACGAGCAGTGACCCGGGACTGCTACGTGTTATCCTCGACGCTCCCACCGGGACCGTCACCGGCAATATTTCGTCCGCCGCGCCCACAATTTTCGGCCCCGTCAAGGACCACACGCCCTATCACCTTCGAATGCAGACGGGATCCACTGACAGCGGATGCCACGCGGCGCCCTACAACCACAACATGCAATGCTGCTTCGGAGGAGGCGCTACTCATGCCTCCGGCCTTCTCGACGGACATGACGTCGCTCACCCCATCTACTGTTCCTGCGTCGATCACTCGGGCAAGTGTGATGCCGACGCGACCGACCGCGTCCCGCCGAGCACTTTTCGGAATCACGGGGGCCACGGTGAGGGGATCGATACGAGCCTGTTCGACCAGCTCAGCGGCTATCCCGACGGGCCCTGCAGGGAATATTCCTTCGTTTGCACTCCGACTTCGGATCAACGCGGTCCGACTGGCCCGCAGCATATTCCCTGTCTTCCGGACAGTGTGGCGTGTTGCTGTGGAAATCCGACCCAGTGTCCGAACACATCCTGCGCCGGTTGCTATTGTCTGGCTGAGGGATATGACGCCACGGACCCGTACCGTTGCCGCTGGCAATGCACCGATGGGATACCCAAGAGCGAGAACCCGCATGCGTTCATCACGCCCAGCCTGTCCACGGACACCGGCCTCGACTCCTTTCCCGTCTCGGACAAGGAACTCTGGGTGGGAGCCCATATCGAGGATTATGCCGGCGTATCGGCGTACGGAGTCGCCGTGGATTGGGATGTCATCACGGGTCAGTCCATCACGGGCGCGCCGCTGGTCTGGGATGCCCCTCCCTATCACATCGACACGAGCGCGCTGGCGCCGGGACGTCACGTGCTTCACCTTCTGGTGGCCGACTCGGACACCAGCTCCGACTCCGGTCCGGCCTTCGAGCAGCTCGACTTCTTCGTCGATCATGACGCATCTCTGGCTGCAAAGTGCGCAGGAGATCTGATGGTCCCTGCCATCTCACTCGAATCGCCATCCCTTGACGCGGAGCTGACGGCCGGGCCGGTGGATCTCAGGGCCCGGGTCCATGACGACGTCTGGGTCTATCGAACCAGCTTCGTCATCGACGACCAGCCGGAGATCGTCGCCACTCCGAGCGGGGACACCTACAGGTATACATGGTCCGCTTCTCAAGGCTCCCACACGATCAAGGCCCGGGCGGTGGACGTCTGCGGCAAGGGCCTCGACACCCAGCCGATCCAGGTGAACGTGGGTCCGCCTGCGACCTGCGAGACCGATTCCATTGGACCCGTCCTCAGCTTCACCTCACCACTCAACACGACCCTGAGCGACGCCCAGACCGTGGACTTCGAACTGGATGCCCAGGACTCCAGCGGAGTGCAACGAGTCGACTGGGTCGTGGATTCCGGGGCCCCCATCTCGAATGCGTTCGGACCCTTCCGATTCGAGTATCCCTTCACAGCCGCCGGCGTGCACACAGTCGTGGCCACCGCATACGATATGTGCGGAAATCCGTCCTCCGAGCAGATACAAATACAGATCGGGGACACCGCCGCCCTCTGCGATATCGACCATGATCCGCCCACGGTCCAGGTCGTTCTTCCCCCGGACGGCGCCTCCCTGCCACGGGGCGCCATTTCTCTCACGGCGCAGGCCCAGGATCCCAGCGGTGTGACCTCCGTTTCCTTCGAAATCGACGGAAGCGTGCCGCCCGACGCCACCTTGACGGAGGCCCCATATGTCTACTCATTCGTGGCGAGCCGGCAAACCGAGAACGTGCGCGTGAAGGCCGTTGACCTCTGCGGGAACGCCGAGTGGTCTCAGCCGGTTACGTATTCGATCCAGAACACCAAGCCCGACGGGAATCCGGACTACGTCACGGTCCAGAAGGACGGGAGCATTCTCATCAATCCGCTCGTGAACGACACGGATCCCGACGGCGACGCGATCAGATTGGTCTTCAACCCGATCATCGAGCTTCCCGCTCACGGCACAGCCGAGCGGATCGACGATCTCACCATCCGATACACGCCGAATCCCGGCTTCCCTGCCTCGGGGACCGCCTCGGACGTCTTCCGTTACAGGATCGTGGACTCATACGGAGCTGTGCACTCGGCGAGGGTTTTCGTGACGATTGTCCAGAGCCCGTGACGATGGACATCGTCGAAGCTGGGGGGGGTACCTGACGGGAGCCCGATCAACCGGGCTCCCTCCGGCTGCTCCAGCGACGCTCGGACCGGCATCTCTCTTCTCACGGTCTCGCTGCGCTGGGACTGGCTGGCACTTCTCTACCAAGCCTGTCCGCAGATTGTGATCCCCTGAGCGGCCCGGAGCCAACCCACGGACTGTCCGGAAACGAACAGTCCCGTCCGGTGGCGCACGATCTCCTACCAGCCCTCACCGTGAAAGCCCTGTAAACACGTGGCGTGTCCGTGGCACGGGGCTTGCCTTTCGCCATCCCCAATGGACCGGGAGATCAGCATTGGCGAGCGGCGGGGACGCAGGCTCCGGCAGGGGCTCTGGGGGCTCGCGACGATCGTGGCGACGGGGAGCCTGCTCGTCTTCGCCTCGGACTGGCTGCGACCTTCGCTGAAGCGCTCGGCGATCCGGATCGGGACCGTCACGCGCGGGAGCCTCGAGGCAACGCTGAGCGCCTCGGGGACCGTGATGCCGGCCTCCGAGCGGACCATCTCCTCCCCCGTGGAAGGCCGCGTCGAGCGCGTGCTGAAGCGCACGGGCGACATGGTCGAGCCCGGCGCGGAGATCCTCGAGCTGGACACCGCGGCGACGCGCCTGGAGCTGGAGCGGCTCGAGGAGAAGATCTCCCAGAACGCCAACGAGCGGCGCCAGCGCAAGCTCGAGCTCGACCAGAAGCTCGCCGACCTCGAGAGCCGCGTCGAGGCGCAGCGCCTCGATCTCAAGATGGCCCGCTTCCGCCTCCAGCAGAGCGAGGCCCTCTTCAGGGAAGGGCTGCTCTCCAAGGATCTCCACGAGGAGTCCCGCGTCGCCGTCGGCAAGGCCGAGATCGAGCTGAAGAAGCTCGAGGACCAGATGGCGGCCGAGAAGAGCCTCAACGACGCGCGGCTCGAAGGTCTCGCGCTCGACGCCGGCATCCTCGACAAGGAGCGCGAGGACGCCCGCCGGCAGCTCCGCCTCGCGACGACGGCGGCGCCGGTCGCGGGAGTCCTCTCCTACGTCTTCGAGAAGGAGGGCGCCGCGGTGAAGCAGGGCGACGTCCTCGCCCGGATCGCGGATCTCGGGTCGTTCCGGGTCGAAGGCCGCGTCTCCGACGCCTACGCGTCGCGGCTTTCGGCCGGCCAGGACGCCTGGATCGTGATCGAGAAGCGCCGGCTCCCGGGGCACGTGGACGCTATCCTCCCGACGGTCGAGGAAGGAACCATCCGCTTCACCGTGGCGCTGCAGAACCCTTCCGACGAGGGTCTCCGCGACAACCTGCGGGTGGACGTCCTCGTCGTGACGGGGCGGCGCGACGACACGCTGAAGGTTCCCCGCGGGCCCTTCGTCCGCGACGGGCGGAAGGAGCAGCAGGTCTTCGTCGTCGACGGGGACCGGGCCGTCCGCAGGGACGTGGTTCTGGGCGTGACGGGCGATCAATTCTACGAAGTCGCTGACGGGCTGCACGAAGGAGACGAGGTGATCCTCTCCGACGTCAGCGACGTCATCCATGCGAAGGAGGTACGGCTGCGATGAGGACCCAACGATGATCCGCCTGGAGGATGTCACCAAGGTCTACCGCACGGAGCGGATCGAGACGCTCGCCCTCGACGGGGTCAGCGTGAACGTCGACGAGGGCGAGTTCGTCTCCGTGATGGGACCGTCGGGCTGCGGCAAGTCCACGCTGCTCAACCTCATGGGCCTGCTCGACGCCCCCTCGAAGGGCAAGGTCGCCTTCGAGGGGCGCGTTATCGACGGGTACGGCGACCGCGCCGTGGCGCGCCTGCGCAACGAGAAGGTGGGCTTCATCTTCCAGGAGTTCCACCTCATCAACGATCTCCGCGTCGTCGACAACGTCGAGATCCCGCTCCTCTACCGCAGCATGAAGGCCGCGACGCGGCGCAAGAGGGCGCTCGAAGCGCTCGATAGAGTCGGCCTCTCCTCGCGCACCCACCACTTCCCCTCGCAGCTCTCGGGCGGACAGCAGCAGCGCGTGGCCGTCGCCCGCGCCATCGTCGGCGGCCCGAAGGTGATCCTCGCCGACGAGCCCACCGGCAACCTCGACAGCCGGATGGGAGACGAGATCCTCGACCTGCTCGCGAGCCTCAACGAGAGCGAGCGGACGACGATCGTCATGGTCACGCACGACTCCCGCCTCGCCGAGCGGACGCAGCGGACCATCCGCATGTTCGACGGCCGGCAGGTCCAGTAGGACGCCGCGGCCATGCTCACCAACTACCTCAAGGTCGCCATGAAGGTCCTCCTGCGAAGGAAGTTCTACACGGCGGTGAACCTCCTCGGGATCACCTTCACCCTGCTCGTCCTGATCCTCGCCGCCGCCCTCGCGGACAGCTCCCTCGCGCCGGGACCACCCGAGGATCGCCTCGATCGGATCCTCGCTATCGACCGCGCCGGGATGACCGGCCCCCAGTTCGTCTCCACGGGAGATCCTGGCTACCGGCTCCTCGACACCTACGCTCGCAATCTCCCGAATGTCGAAGCCTTCTCGATCCGCTCGACCGGCCAGGAGGTCGCGTCATTCCTCGGCGGGGGGAAGGTCACATCGACCCTCGTGAGGACCGACGGCGCCTTCTGGCGGATCCTGGACTTCGACTTCGTCGAGGGCGGCCCCTTCACGGATGCCGACGAGGAGGCGGGCAACTTCGTGGCCGTCATCACCGAGACGACCCGCAAGCGCTTCTTCGGCGGTCCGCCCGCCCTGGGAAGGAAGATCACCGTCGACGACCAGATCTTCACCGTCGTCGGCGTCGTGAAGGACGTCCCCTCCACGCGGCTGATCGCCTATGGGGAGATCTGGGCTCCCCTCAGCACGTCGAAATCGACGACATACAAGGACAGCCTCCGAGGGGGCTTCCGCGGGATCGTCCTCGCGAAGAGCCCCGAGGCCATCCCCGGCATCCGGGCCGAGCTGCTGCGCAGGGTGGCCGCAGCGCAACCTCCGAACCCCGAGCTGTTCGACAAGCTCCAGGTCGGCGCCTACACCCGCTTCCAGAAGCTCTCCTCGGAGTTCGGGCCCGGCGAGGACCTGGAGAACCCTCCCACCGGCCGGTTCGTCCTCCTCGTCACGCTCGTGGCCGCCGGGTTCATGCTCCTTCCGGCGCTCAACCTCGTGAACCTGAGCCTCAGCCGGATCCTCGAGCGGGCCTCCGAGATCGGCGTGCGCAAGGCCTTCGGCGCCTCCTCACGGTCGCTGGTGATCCAGTTCCTCGTCGAGAACGCCGTCCTCACGCTGGCGGGAGGCGTCATCGGCCTCGCCCTGGCCGCGGTCGCCCTGAAGGCGATCAACGACAGCGGTCTCATCCCCTACTCCGAGCTGACCGTGAGCTACCGCGTCTTCCTCGCGGGGCTCGGGCTGTCGCTTCTCTTCGCCATGCTGGCCGGGGCGCTTCCGGCCTGGCGCATGTCCCGCCTCCATCCGGTCGAGGCACTTCACGGGAAGGTCCGATGATCCGTCACCTCTTGAAGCTCATCTGGAACCGCAAGGGTGCGAACTTCCTCATCATGCTGGAGGTCTTCGCCTCCTTCCTCGTCGTCTTCGCCCTCGCCGCCACGGCGCTGCACCTGGCCGACCAATGGAGCCGGCCGCTCGGCTTCGACTGGAGGGACGTCTGGACCATCCATGTCGAGCGCAACGACACGAAGCCCTGGTCCCAGGCGGACAACGACCTCTACAAGAGGCTCATCGACAGCGCGCGCTCCCACCCCGAGGTCGTCGAGGCGGCAGCCGCCACGACCGTCCCCTACGGCGGGTCCGTATCGCAATACGACTGGGACGTCGACGGGCGCAGGGTGGAGGCGGAGGTCTCCGTCGTGACGCCCGAGATGCTCAAGGTCCTCCGGATCGATCTCGTCGCCGGGCGCTGGTTCGAGCCGGGCGACGGCTCGCTCGGGTGGACTCCGGTCATCGTGGACCGGGAGTTCGCGAAGCAGCTCACGGGAGACGGCGATCCGCTCCAGGGGCGGATCGGGCGGAAGGAGGGCAAGGGGATGCGGGTGGTGGGTGTCGTCGAGAACTTCAGGCGGGGGGGCGAGCTGATGGACGACGGGCCCTACATGCTCATGCCCGCGATTCTGGACAACGCCGATACGAGCAATACTCCGACAGGCCTCGAGTCAATCCTGATACGAGTGGCCCCCGGGACGACGGCCGCCTTCGAGGAGCCCCTCATGAAGTCGCTCCAGGCCGTCGCGCACGGGTGGTCCTTCCAGATCGTCCACATGGAGACGGCGAGGCGGGACCGCATCCGGTCGAGGCTCATCCCCCTGGGCTCCGTGGGCCTCATCGCGGCGTTCCTTCTCCTGATGGTCGTCCTGGGCCTGACCGGCGTCATGTGGCAGAACGTCACGCGACGCACGCGCGAGTTCGGGCTTCGAAGGGCCGTCGGCGCCCACCGGACACGCATCCATAGCCAGATCGTCGGCGAGGTGGCCGTCACGGCGGGCCTCGGCATTCTCGCCGGCACACTCGTGGCCGCGCAGACGCCCCTCATCGGCGCCTTCTCGTTCGTGCCCTTCAGCGAGGTGCTCTCGGCCCTTGCGGCGGCGGCCGCCCTGATGCTCGTTCTCGCGGCAGTCTGCGGCCTCTACCCCGGCTGGAGCGCCACGAAGATCCACCCCGCGGAGGCGCTACACTACGAATGATTCCCCCTCACGATCCCGAACCGCACCGCGAGAGAGGAAGATGATCCTCGTCGTCGACGACGATCCGTCGGTCACCGCGTCGCTTGGGCTGCTCCTCAAGCAGAACGGGCGGGAGCACGCCGCAGCGAACGGTCCCGACGAGGCGCTGGAGCGCCTTCGCGAGCGCCGCTTCGACCTCATCCTCCAGGACATGAACTTCTCGCGGGACACGAACGGCCGCGAGGGGCTCGATCTCCTCGCGCGGATCCGCGAGCTGCACCCGGAGACCCCCGTCATCCTGATCACGGCGTGGGGATCCATCCCCCTGGCCGTCGAGGGGCTCAAGGCCGGCGCGTCGGACTTCGTCACGAAGCCGTGGTCGAACGCGCAGCTCATGCGCTCGATCGAGACGATCCTCAGCCTGCCGGCCGCCAGGCACGAGGCGGCGGGCCCGAAGCCCCCGCCGCCACCGCGGGCGGAGCTGGACCGAAAGCTCGATCTTGCCGGAATCGTCGGCGAGGACCCCGAGTTCCTCCGCGTCCTCGAGGTCGTCGCCCGGGTGGCGCCCACGGACGCGTCCGTGCTCATCACCGGCGAGTCCGGCACCGGCAAGGACCTCATCGCCGGCGCCATCCACCGCAACAGCCGGCGCCGCGACGGCCCCCTCGTGAAGGTCAACCTCGGCGGCATCTCCTCGACGCTCTTCGAGAGCGAGATGTTCGGCCACGTCCGCGGCGCCTTCACCGACGCCCGCGCCGATCGCAAGGGCCGCTTCGAGGTGGCCGACCGCGGCACGATCTTCCTCGACGAGATCGGAGAGCTGGACACCGCCTCGCAGGTCAAACTGTTGCGCGTATTGCAGGACCGGACCTTCGAGGTCCTCGGCTCGAGCGCCACCCGCAGCGTGGACGTCCGGGTCCTGTCGGCCACGAACCGGGACCTGGCCGAGGCCGACAGGAC
>OBLQ010000452.1_pt1 | contig 15699 bp, 25 predicted proteins | sample 1519881 | NCBI WGS metagenome assembly OBLQ01 (sample SAMN01911456, study PRJEB22533) | soil metagenome | biome: Soil | place: Malaysia | collected 2012-04-30 | depth DG_metagenome m | reverse complement strand
TGCGAAGGTGTAGCTGCGAGGCTATAGCAAGAAACACAGGCAGAGGAACAGACGATGGCAACGGTGATGGGAGCGCAGGGTGAGATCGAAGGGTTGGCGCAGGCGCGGTACGTCCGCGTTTCGCCGCAGAAGGCCCGTTTAGTAGTGGACCTCATACGTGGCCAGCGCGCGGAGGATGCATTGCAGACCCTGCGGTTCACGAAGAAGCGCGTGGCCCGCGAAATCGAAAAGACGCTGCGCAGTGCCATCGCCAATGCCGAGCGCAAGGCGGACGACGCGGGCGAATCGCTCGACGTGGACGCGCTGTACGTCACCAGCTGCTGCGTGAACGAGGGGCCGCGCTGGAAGCGCATGCGTCCCGCGCCAATGGGACGCGGCTTCCGCTACCAGAAGCGCACGAGCCATATCGTCGTCGGGGTGGCCGAGCACCATCGCGCCGCGGCCGACCGCGTGGCGGCGGCTGCGGCCGAAGCAGAAGCTTCAAAGGGAGTGAAGGGCGCCGTGCGAAAAGCCCGCAAGGCGATTGAGAAGCGCGCGAAAGAAGTGAAGAAGGGGTAGGAGGCGAGTTTGGGCCAGAAAACACATCCGTACGGCTTTCGGCTGGGCTACAACAAAGGTTGGAAGTCGCGCTGGTTCGCGAAACGCGAGTACGCCGATCTGCTGCATGAGGACGTTGTGCTGCGGAAACAGCTCAAGGACCGGCTGCGCTCGGCTGGCGTCGACACGATTGAGATCGAACGCGCCGCCAACAAGCTGGTCGTCCGAATCCACACGGCTCGTCCAGGGATCATCATCGGCCGGAAGGGCTCGGAAATCGACAAGCTTAAGAACGATGTGCAGAAGCGCACGAAGCGCGAGGTGCACATCGACATCCAGGAAGTGCACCGCCCTGAGCTCAATGCCCAGCTCGTGGCGGAATCCATCGCGCTGCAGCTGGAAAAGCGCGTGGCGTTTCGCCGGGCGATGCGCAAGGCGGTCGATTCCGCTCTGCGCTTCGGCTGCAAGGGAATCAAGGTGCGTGTGGCCGGACGCTTGAACGGCGCTGAAATTGCCCGCAAGGAATGGTATCTGCAAGGGCGGCTGCCTTTGCAGACGCTGCGAGCGGACATTGATTTCGGCACGGCCGAGGCGCGGACCACATACGGCGTGATCGGCGTGAAGTGCTGGGTGTACCAAGGCGAAAAATTGCCGCAGCGCGCGAAGTCGGCAGGCGCAGAAGCGTAGAGAGACAGGCGACCTATCATGTTGATGCCGAAAAAAGTGAAGTACCGCAAGCAGCAGCGCGGCCGGCGCACCGGAAAGGCGTGGCGCGGAGGGTCGCTCGCCTTTGGTGAGTACGGGTTGAAAGCGCTCGAGCCGGCATGGATCACCGATCGGCAGATCGAGGCCGCCCGAGTGGCGATCACCCGGTTCATCAAGCGCGGCGGGAAGCTCTGGATCCGCGTGTTTCCGGACAAGCCGTTCACAAAGAAGCCGGCTGAAACGCGCATGGGCAAGGGCAAAGGGCCGCCGGAGCGCTGGGTGGCGGTCGTGAAGCCGGGGCGCATTATGTTTGAGATGGCGGGCGTGGACCTGGCGGCCGCCACCGAGGCGATGAAACTCGCGGCGAATAAGCTGCCGATTGCGACGAAGTTCGTCACTCGGGCGGAGGCACTCTGATGGCGCGGCCCGTTGAGAAATTCCGCGAGATGAACGCGAACGAGCTCGAAATCCAGCAGCGTGAGCTGGCCGAGCAGATCTTCCGGCTGCGCTTCCAGCTTTCGACCGGCCAGGCGGAGGGACTGAAGAAGCTGCGGGAAGCCAAGCGGGACCTTGCGCGGGTGAAGACGCTGCTCCGCGAGACCGAATTGAGGAAGGCGTAATGGCGAACGAGACGGCAGTGGCTCAACAGGACGCTCAAGAGCGCGGCGCGCGCCAGGAACTTGTGGGCGTGGTGACCAGTGCCAAGATGGAGAAGACGATCGTGGTGAGGGTCACGCGCACGACTCAGCACCCGCTCTATCGGCGCGTCGTGCGATCCGGGAAAAAATACTACGCGCACGACGAAGCCGGAGAGGCGCGCGTTGGCGACACGGTGCGAATTGTTTCCACCCGCCGGCTTTCGAAGCTCAAGCGATGGCGACTTAAGGAAATTGTGGCCCGCTCGACGCGCGTGGCCTGAGCGCAGGGGATTAAGGGAGCAAGACAATGGTTCAGATGCGGACATGGCTGACGGTGGCCGATAATTCCGGCGCACGCCAGTTGACTTGCATCCTCCCGATCGGGGGAGATGCGGGATTGTCAGCCGGATTGGGAGAAGTCATTACGGCGGCAGTGAAAGAGGCTGCGCCGGACAGCCAGATCAAGAAAGGTAAGGTGGTGCGCGCAGTGGTCGTGCGCACCAGAAAAGAGCATCGGCGGAAGGATGGCACCTACATCCGGTTTGACGACAACGCCGCTGTGCTGATCAACGATGCGGGCGAGCCGGTCGGGACGCGCGTCTTCGGGCCGGTGGCCCGCGAGCTGCGCGACAAGAAGTTCACGAAAATCGTGTCGCTCGCTCCGGAAGTGTGGTAGCGATGAGAGAAACCAACCAGAAGCTGGCTCCCCTCGGCATTCGTCACGGCGATACGGTGAAGGTGATGGTCGGCCGGTCGAAAGGAAAGATCGGCAAGGTTCTTTCCGTCGATCCCGTGAATCGCCGCGTGACGGTCGAGCGTGCCAATATCATCAAGAAGCACACCCGGCCCAATCCGTCGAAGAATATCCGGGGAGGCATTCTCGATAAGGAAGGCCCGGTGCATATCTCGAACGTCATGCTGGTTTGCCCGGGATGCGATAAGCACACGCGTGTCGGACATACGACGCTGCCCGACGGTACCAAGGTGCGGGTTTGCCGGCGCTGCAACACGGCGTTTGAGCATTAGAGAGGAATGAGGCGAATTTAAGATGGCCAGCCGTCTGCATATCAAGTATCGCCAAGAAGCCGTCCCAGCGCTGACGAAGCGTTTCGGCTACAAGAACACCATGGCCGTGCCCCGCGTGAAGAAGGTGACGCTTAATATCGGCCTCGGCGAAGCCAGTCAGAACGTGAAGCTGCTCGATACGGCGGCCGTCGAGCTCGGCCAGATCGCCGGACAAAAGCCGGTGATCACCCGCGCAAAGAAGTCGATCGCGAATTTCAAGATTCGCAAAGGCATGGCCCTCGGCTGCATGGTCACGCTGCGCGGCGAGCGGATGTACGAGTTTCTCGACCGGCTCTCGGCGGTTGTCTTTCCGCGCGTGCGCGACTTCAAGGGGCTGCCCCCAAATTCGTTTGACGGTCGCGGAAATTACACGCTGGGCTTGCGAGATCAGCTCGTGTTTCCGGAAATCGACTACACGCGCGTCGACAAGATCAAGGGCATGAACATCACTATCACGACCACGGCCCGCAGCGATGAAGAGGGGCGCGAGCTGCTCAAGCTGCTCGGCGTGCCCTTCCGTGCTTAGGAAGCGGGCGTAAGGAGACGCACCCAGGATGGCTCGAACCAGTCAATTCGCAAAGATGCGGCGGAAACTGAAGTTCAAGATCCGCAAGCGCAATCGCTGCCGGATCTGCGGGCGCTCGCGAGGCTTTCTCCGGAAGTTCGAGATGTGCCGTATCTGTTTCCGCGGCCTTGCGCTCAAGGGGGAAATCCCCGGCGTGGTGAAGGCCAGTTGGTAAGGAAGAAAAACCGTTTGGTAAGGACGAATGAATGATCACCGATCCCATTGCCGACCTCTTGACGCGCATTCGCAATGGAGTCCGCGCGAAGCATTCCCGCGTGGATTTGCCGTCGTCGAAACTCAAGGTCGAGATCGCGCGCATCCTTAAGGATGAGGGCTATCTCGCGAATTTCAAGGTCGTGGAAGAGAAGGGCAAGAAGACGCTGCGCATCTTCTTGCGCTACACGCCCGACCGCCGCAGCGTGATCACCGATCTGCAGCGCGTCTCGCGGCCCGGCTCGCGTCGCTACACGGGAAAGAAGGGAATTCGCCCGGTCGTCGGCGGCATGGGCATTTCAATTCTTTCCACGCCGCGCGGTGTGATGACGGGGCAGTCGGCCCGCAAAGAAGGCGTGGGTGGCGAAGTGCTCTGCGAGGTTTGGTAGGCGAAGCTGGCAATGACGAGGTCTTGATAGAGCCATGTCGCGAATTGGAAACAAGCTGATTCCGGTCCCGTCCGGCGTGAAGGTGCAGATCAAGGACGGCACGGTGGAAGTGCAGGGGCCCAAGGGCAAATTGGCCGTCAGGGTGCCGCGCGGGATTCGGTTCGAGCAGAAGGACGCTACGCTCGTCGCCATGCGCGAATCCGAAGAAACGCGCGCGCTGCACGGGTTGGCCCGGGCGCTGGTCGCGAACGCGGTCGCCGGCGTCACGCAGGGATTCAAGAAGGATCTCGATATCGTGGGCGTTGGCTACCGCGCCGAGGTGAAAGGGAAGAACTTGGTCTTGGCGCTCGGCTATTCGCACCCGGTCGAGTTCCCCATTCCCGAAGGCATTCAGATCAGCGTCGAGAAACAGACGCACCTGACGGTCTCAGGGGCGGACAGAGGCCAAGTGGGCCAGGTGGCGGCAAACCTCCGTGCGCTGCGCCCGCCCGATCCGTACAAGCAGAAAGGCATTCGCATCACCGGCGAGCGCCTCAAGAAGAAAGCCGGCAAGGCCGGAGCCAAGACGGCCGCCTAGCGCAGCCGGAAAAGGAGAACCAGCGTGGCAGCACCGGTTCGAAAGTTATCCCGCGAGGCGCATCGCCGGCGCATTCACGTGCGTATGCGCAAGAGAGTTGGCGGCACGCCTGAGCGGCCTCGGCTTTGCGTGCACCGTTCGACCCGGCACATCCGTGCGCAAGTGATCGACGATGCTGCCGGCCGCACCATCGTGTCCGCCAGTTCGCTCGACAAGGATGTCCGCGCGCAGATCAAGGGCGGCGGCAATATTGCGGCTTCGAAGATTGTCGGCAAGGTTGTTGCCGAGCGCGCCCGAGCCAAGGGCATTGAACAGGTTGTGTTCGACCGCGGCGGGTATCAGTATCACGGCCGCGTGCAGGCGCTTGCCGAAGCGGCCCGGGAGGCGGGCCTGAAGTTCTGAATACTATGCCGAAACAAGAACTCAAAGACACGCTTTCCGTTCGTCGGCCTGTCGAAACCAGCCAGGCCAACTTGAAGGACCAAGTTGTTTCGATCAACCGCGTCACCAAGGTCGTCAAGGGCGGCAAGAATCTTAGCTTCTCTGCGCTCGTTGTCGTGGGCGACCAGGGCGGGCACGCCGGCTTCGGCATGGGCAAGGCCCGCGAAGTCCCCATGGCCATTCGCAAAGCGATCGAGCAAGCGAAGAAGAACATGGTCAAGCTCAACCTAAAGGGTTCGACCATCCCGCACCAGGTGATCGGCTACTACGGCTCCGGGCAGGTGTTGCTAAAGCCCGCGCCGGAAGGGACCGGCGTAATTGCTGGCGGCCCGGTGCGCGCGGTGATGGAGGTTGCGGGAATCCAGAACGTGCTGACGAAATCGATTGGCACTTCCAACCCGCACAATGTGATCAAGGCCACGTTCGACGCTCTGCTGCACTTGAAAGACGCGGCTCGCGTGGCGGAATCTCGCGGCAAGGGAGCGGAGGAAGCGGTCGCATCGTAGCCGCTCCTCGATAGGTACCAAACGACCATGGCCACCACGAAAAAGAAATCGGGCATTGTGAAAATCAAGTGGGTGCGCAGCTTCATCGGCTGCCCGCGCGATATGCGCCAGACGATTCGCGGCTTGGGCTTCCGCCGCATGCAGCAGGTGATTGAGCGCCCGGACACGCCCGAGGTTCGCGGCATGATCGCGAAAGTGCACCATCTGGTTGAAATCCAAGCCTAGTTGGGAATGGACATGGAACCGACACTCTCGAATTTGAAACCGCCGCGCGGCTCGCGCCACCGCAAGGTGCGCGTGGGGCGCGGCATGGGCTCGAAGCTCGGAAAGACGGCGGGCGCGGGCAATAAAGGCCAGCAGTCCCGCCGGGGGTATTCGCGCCGCGCCGGGTTTGAAGGCGGACAGATGCCGCTCCATCGGCGCCTGCCCAAGCGCGGTTTTTCGAGTCCTTTTCCCAAGACATTCGCCGTCGTCAACGTCGAGAGCTTGAACGCGTTCGCGGCCGGCGATACCGTCATGCCGGAGACTCTCGCCGGGCGCGGGATGATACGCGCGCTGCGCGATGGCGTGAAGATATTGGGTGACGGCGAACTCAAGATTGCATTGACGGTGCGTGCGCACGCGTTCAGCAAGTCGGCCGCGGAAAAGATCGCGCGCGCCGGGGGGAAGGTCGAGCTCCTGCGATGAGGAAGTTGGTCGAGGCGTTTCGGAATATTTTCAGCACGCCGGACTTGCGTAATCGCGTCTTGTTTACGCTTGCGTTGCTGGCCGTGTATCGCCTCGGCGCTTTCATCCCTACTCCCGGCATCAACACGGCTCTTCTCGGGCAGCTTTTCGAGCAAAGCAAGGGCTCGGTCCTGGGGCTGGTGGACCTGTTCAGCGGCGGCAACTTGCGCCGGCTGACGATCTTCGCGCTCGGCATCATGCCCTACATCACGGCCTCGATCATTTTGCAGTTGCTGGTCGTCGTATGGCCTTATCTTGAACGCCTGCAGAAGGAAGGCGAGCTGGGCCGGCGCAAGATCACGCAGTATACGCGCTACTTGACGATCATCTTGAGCGCCTTTCAATCGTTCACGATCGCGCTCACGCTCGAGCGCCAGGGTTTGGCCGGGCAATCGCTTGTGTATCATCCCGGTCTCCGCTTCATCCTGATGACCATGCTGACGCTGACCACCGGCTCGGCCTTCATCATGTGGCTGGGCGAGCAGATCACCGATCGCGGCATCGGCAACGGCATGTCGCTCATCATCTTTGCCGGCATCGTCGTGGGGTTGCCGCGCGCCGTGAGCGATCTGTGGGAAAAGGCCCAGACGCAGCAATGGGGCCCATTCACGCCGATCGCTCTGCTGGGTTTGTTCGTGCTGATGGCTGCCGTGGTGGCTTTCATTGTGTTCGTCGAGGGTGGGCAGCGGCGTATCCCTGTGCAATACGCCAAACGTGTCATGGGACGCCGCGTGATGGGTGGGCAGATGACCTATCTCCCGCTGCGCGTCAATTCCGGAGGCGTGATTCCTCCGATTTTCGCCAGTTCTCTGCTCACGTTTCCGCAGACGGCGGCCCTGCTCTTTCGGAGCAAATCGCCGATTTTCGAGAGTTTCGCCAAGTCAATCAGCTGGGGCGAGCCGCTGTACACGCTCTTATACGTGGCGCTGATTATCTTCTTCGCGTTCTTCTACGTGGGAATCATTTTCAATCCCACCGAGCTGGCCGACAACATGAGGAAGTACGGAGGCTTTATCCCGGGAATCCGCCCGGGGCGCAACACATCCGAATATATAAACCGCATCTTGTCGCGCCTGACGCTGGTCGGCGGTGTTTATCTGGCCGTCGTCTGCCTGCTGCCGGAATGGATGATCTCCGGCATCCACTTACAGCACTTGTGGCTCGTCGGCAACTGGTTTGACACGCACATGTGGCGCTTCGTCCTCGATGGATTGGGCGTGCAGTTCTATTTCGGAGGCACGTCCCTGCTGATCGTCGTCGGCGTGGCCATGGACACGGTGCAGCAGGTCGAGGCGCAGCTCGTAATGCGCAATTACGAGGGATTCGTGCGCAAGGGTCGTGTACGGAGTCGTCGCGGTTGATTTCTATTTCTCGGCGGTGAGGATGGCTTTTAAGCGGGCGCTTATTTTTCTAGGGCCGCCGGGGGCGGGGAAGGGCACTCAATCCAAGCGCATCGCGCAGAGTTGCGCTGTGCCGCACCTTTCGACCGGCGATATGCTCCGCGACGCGATCAGTCGTGGCACGGATCTAGGTCGGAAAGTCCAGCCGATCATGGAGCGCGGCGACCTGGTGCCCGACGACTTGGTGATGAAGATGATCGAAGAAAGGCTCGACCGAGAGGACTGTGCCGGCGGATTCGTCTTCGATGGCTTTCCCCGGACGCTTCCGCAAGCCGAGCAGCTCGATCGCATCCTCGATCGCAAGGGGTTCGGCAAGCCGATTGTCGTGGAGTTCGACGTCAGCCCGGAGAAGCTTCTTCGGCGTCTTACGGGCCGCTGGATGTGCAGCGTGGGCGGTGAGATTTATAACGTATACGACGCGCCGCCCAAGGTCCCTGGCATTTGCGATCACGACGGAGGAAAACTCATCCAGCGCCGGGACGATCGTCCGGAGGTCGTGAAAGGCCGCTTGGCAGCCTATGAGCGCCAAACGAAGCCGCTCGCGGAGTATTACCGGCGCCAGGGCGTGCTCGATACCATCGACGCTTCGGCCAGCATGGGTGAAGTAAGCCGCGCACTTGCTAAAATTGTAAAGTGCGCGGAAGGGTGAGATGGTCGTCTGTAAATCGCCGGCCGAGCTGGAAAAGATGCATCGCGCCGGGTTGATCGTCTGGGGCGCTCTCCAGCAGATGCGCGCCATGGTTCGGCCCGGCTTGGCCACCAAGGAGCTCGACGAATTTGCCGAGGGGTACACAGCCGAGCATCGCGCGCGGCCCGCGTTCAAGGGCTATCGGGGTTACCCGGGTTCGGTGTGCGTCTCGATCAATAAAGAGGTCGTTCACGGGATCCCGTCGCCGTCGCGGCGCTTGCGCGAAGGCGATATCGTTTCGATGGATTTTGGCGTGGAACTGGACGGCTACTTCGGGGATGCCGCGCTGACCGTGCCGGTCGGCAAGGTCGCGCCCGAGCGGGAAAAGCTGCTGGGAGTGACCCGCGAATCGCTGGAGCGCGCGATCGACAAGGTGAGACCCGGCAATCGCCTGGGAGACGTTTCCTGGGCCGTGCAAGAGTGGGTCGAGAAACATGGCTTTTCGGTCGTCCGCGAGTTCGTGGGTCACGGCATAGGGACCCGGATGCATGAGGAGCCGCAAGTGCCGAACTACGGTGCTCCCGGGCATGGGCTGCGGCTGCAGGAGGGCTTGGTGCTCGCCATCGAGCCCATGGTCAACGCAGGTGGGCCGGGCGTTCGGGTGCTCGACGACGATTGGACCGCGGTCACTGCGGACGGCAGCGATTCGGCGCACTTCGAACATACCGTCGCCGTCACGAACGACGGACCGTGGATTTTGACGCGTCCGCGGGAGGCTACCGGGCCGTGCTGGTGAGCGGTCGGCAGGGATTCTGCTGAAGTTTGGGACAGGGACGAATGGGCAAGAGGCCACAACGCGAAAACAAGAAGCCGGGCGAGGGCAGCGGGAAGGAAGATGCCATCGAGGTGATGGCCACCGTAATCGAGCCGCTCCCCAACGCGATGTTCCGAGTCGAACTCGAGAACAAGCACCAGGTGCTCGCCCACATTTCCGGGAAGATGAGGAAGAACTTCATCCGCATCCTGGCTGGAGACCGCGTGGCGGTCGAGTTGTCGCCCTACGACCTCACGCGCGGGCGCATCGTATATCGGTACAAATAAGTTATCGTGATTGCAAATCACGGTGGCTGCAGCGGAACGGAGTCGAGGAAATGAAGGTTCGAGCATCGGTGAAGAAGATCTGCATGAAGTGCAAAGTCATTCATAGGCGCGGCGTGGTTCGTGTGATCTGTGTGAATCCGAAGCACCGCCAGCGCCAGGGTTAAGCTAGAAGTTCGCGGCATTTGAAGGAGGAGAGTTAGATGGCTCGCATTGCAGGCGTGGACCTGCCGCCAAACAAGCGGCTTTGGGTCGGACTCACGGCGATCTATGGCATCGGGCAGCAACGCGCGCGTTCGCTGGCCGAAAAGGCCAATGTCGACGCAACAAAGAAGATCAAGGATCTGACGGAAGATGAAGTCACGCACTTGCGCGCCGCCATCGAATCGGAGGGCCGCGTCGAAGGCGATCTCCGCAAGGAGGCGCAGATGAACATCCGCCGGCTGATCGAAATCCAGTGCTATCGCGGACTGCGCCATCGGCGGAATCTCCCGGTGCGTGGCCAGCGAACGCACACCAACGCCCGCACCCGCAAGGGTCCGCGGAAGGGCGCGGTCGCCGCAAAGAAGAAAGTGATGGCTCGCAAGTAATCATCGTTTGCGTGTTTCGGGTCGGGAGATTTCTGCAGCTCGGAACTTTCGATCTGAGGCAGTTCTGGAAAAGCGAAAGAGGAAATCGTGGCAAAAGAAGCTAAGGAAGCGGCCGCCGCTCCGGCAGCGCCCGCTAAATCGGGGAAGCGGAAGAAGGAGTTTCGCAAGAAGAGGGAAAAGCGCATCGTGCCGCACGGCATCGTGTGCATCCAGGCTACGTTCAACAACACGATCGTCACGCTCACCGATCCCGAGGGCCGCTCCGTCAGTTGGGCTTCGGCTGGCTCGGTCGGTTTCAAGGGATCGCGCAAGGGCACGCCCTATGCCGCCCAGCAGGCGGCAATGACGGCGGCGGGCATCGCACGCGACCAGTACGGGATGAAATCGGTGGAAGTGCGCGTCAAAGGGCCTGGTTCGGGCCGCGAGTCGGCAGTTCGTGCTCTCGCGTCGTCCGGCTTGCACATCAATGCGATTAAGGATGTGACGCCTGTGCCGCACAACGGCTGCCGTCCGCCGAAGCGCCGCCGCGTATGACGCGCGCCTCACATCGGCCGTCTGCGTTGTGTGTTTCGGTCTGCAGGTTCGGGTGGTTAGGCCCGAGAGTTTCGGGGATCGGTTCCGTAGGGGCGCTGCTCGCTGCGCCCTTGCTGTGGAAGCAAAGGAGAGAAGCACTTGGCAAGACATCGTGAAGCGGTTTGCCGCCTGTGCCGTCGCGAAGGGCAGAAGCTCTTCTTGAAGGGCCTGCGGTGTTTTACGGAAAAATGCGCGATCGAAAAGCGCAACTTTGTTCCCGGGCAGCACGGCCAGGCCCGCCGGCCGAAGATGGTCGGGTACGGCGTGCAGTTGCGCGAGAAGCAGAAGGTGAAGCGCACCTATGGGCTCCTCGAGCGGCAGTTTCGGAATTATTTCGAGAAGGCAGAGCGGGCCAAGGGGCCCACGGGCTCGAACCTGGTCGTGATGCTCGAGCGCCGTCTCGACAACGTCGTCTACCGCATGGGCTTGGCGGGATCGCGGGCGCAGGCTCGTCAGCTCGTCTTGCACGGCCACATCCGCGTCAAAGGACAGAAGGTGAATATTCCCAGCTACCTCGTGCAGGTGGGTGACGACATCGCGCTGAAGCCCAACATGCACCAGAACACGATGGTGCTCGAGGCGCGCAACCTGGCGCAGAGCCAGGGAGTTGCGCCGTGGCTCGAGATTGACCGCGAGAATTTCAAGGCGCGCGTCGTGGCTCCCCCGCGTCGCGAGGACGTGCAGACGCCGCCGATGAGCGAGCAGCTCATCGTCGAGCTGTATTCGAAGTAGAGCGCGATTTCTTGTTTTCATCGCAAAAGTTTGTGGGTCCGCTGTGAACGGGCCCGGAAGGAAGGGAAAGATGTGGAAGGGCTTTCAGAAACCAAAGCGGTTGGCGGCAGAACCGGAAACACTGACCGATAAGTACGGAAAATTTTCGGCGCAGCCGTTCGAGCGCGGGTGGGGAACCACCGTGGGGAATGCGCTGCGGCGCGCCTTGCTGAGTTCGATTGAGGGTGCGGCCATCACCGCCGTGAAGATCGAAGGCGTGCTGCACGAGTTCTCCCCGATTCCCGGCGTGGTGGAAGATGCCACCGACATCATCCTCAATTTGAAGCAGGTCCCGCTGAAGCTTAACACCGACCAGCCGAAGACGATCCTGCTCACCGTGGATACACCCGGCCCGGTCACTTCCGAAAAGATCGAAGAGGATGCCGACATCGCCGTTCTCGACAAGAACGTCTATATCGCCACGGTCAGCGAGGGCGGAAGGCTCGAACTCGAGTTACGCGTGAAGAACGGCCGCGGCTATGTCTCCGCCGATCGCAACTTCGACGAGGACCTCCCGATCGGCTATATTCCCATCGACTCCGTTCACTCGCCGGTGCGCAAGGTGAACTACGCCGTGGAGGCAGCGCGCCTCGGCCAGATGACCGACTATGAAAAGCTCACACTCGAAGTTTGGACGAATGCCGCGATCACGCCGCAGGATGCCATTGGTCTCGCCGCCAAGCTCATCAAGGACCACATGAGCATTTTCATCAACTTCGAAGAGCAGCCGGAACTTCCCGAAGAGGCCATCGAAAGCTACGCCGATCCGCGCGTGGAATTCCTCGACCGGTCGGTGGAGGAACTCGAACTTTCGGTGCGCTCCTACAACTGCCTGAAGAACGCCAATATTCAGAATCTGCGGGAGCTCGTGCAGAAGACCGAGTCCGAAATGCTCAAGACCAAGAATTTCGGCCGGAAATCGCTCAACGAAATCAAGGACATCCTGCACAAAATGGGTCTGAGCCTCGGGATGAAATTCGACGAGCACGGTCGCGTCATTTGGCCGCCGCTTCCCAGCCAGACAGCTCCTCCTGCTTCGGAGGAGACCACGGCTGTTTAGGCCACGGACCGGAACATGAGACACCTTAAGTCAGGCTACAAACTCGGTCGCAAGCCGGCTCACCGCCGAGCCACGCTTCGCAATCTCGTGACGAACCTCATCGAGAAGGAGCGCATCCAGACCACGCTTCTCCGCGCGAAGGCCGCGCGTCCGCTCGCCGAGCGCATGATCACGCTCGGCAAGCGCGATTCGCTCCATGCGCGGCGTCAGGCCGCTGCCTTCCTCATGACCGCAGGCGCGACCAAGAAACTCTTCGCCGATCTCGCACCGCGCTTCTCCGGTCGTGCCGGAGGCTACACGCGAATCGTCCGCACGGGATGGCGGATCGGCGACGGCGCCGAGCTTGCCATCCTCGAATTCATCGGCTCCGAGCTGAAGAAGAAGGAAAAAAAGCCGAAGAAAGCCGCCGCAGCAGAAGTTCCGGAAGAAAAGGAAGCGGCCGCGCAATAGTAGCGAGCGCGCGAGGCAAGTTCACAACCGCCCGTCCCGAGACCTCGGGACGGGCTTTTTATTATGACGCGTCGCTCGCCGCGGCTCTTTCGTCCTTCTGCCTTTGCCGCACGTGGCTCCAGAGTACCAGCAGAGCTGCAATGGCCTGCGCGGCGGCGCCGCCCGCCGTGTCCAGTAGAACGTCGGAAAATTCGAGGCCGCCGCGTCCCGGCACCAACGACTGGTGAAACTCATCCAGGGCGGCGTAGGCGGCGACCATGGCGATCGCGGCTAGGGCCCAGGCGAGGCGTGCCTCCCGCCGCCCGCTGCGGATGCCGCGCAGGACGAGCAGGCTTAGGATGAAATATTCGGCGAAGTGCCCGCACTTGCGGATGAATTGATGCATCGCCAGCAGCGCGGCGTGCGAGGCGTGCGGAAAGATCCAATGGAGAGCCGGAAGGATGAACCGGCTCGTATTCGCCGCGGAAAACGCGCCGGTCGAGAACGAAAAAATCGCCACGGCCCATACGAGGGCCGGCCACCATCGCGCGAGCCAGCGCACGCCGTTCAAGCCACCCTACTCAAGCCGGTAGTTCGGCGCTTCGCGCGTGATGATCACGTCGTGGACGTGGCTTTCGCGGAGGCCCGCCGAGGAGATGCGGATGAACTTGCTCCGCTCGTGCAATTCCTTCAGATTTTGCACGCCGCAGTATCCCATGCCGCTGCGCAACCCGCCGACGAGCTGGTCGACCAGCCCTGAGAGCGGCCCCTTGTAGGGAACCTGTCCTTCAATGCCCTCCGGAACCGTTTTGCCGCGTTCGGCACCTTCCTGCGCGTAGCGGTCGGCCGAGCCGGCCTCCATGGCGCCGAGGGAACCCATGCCGCGGTAAGACTTGAACGTGCGGCCCTGATAGAGAATCGTCTCGCCCGGTGATTCTTCGGTGCCGGCAAAAAGGCTGCCGATCATCACCGTGGACGCGCCCGCGGCGATGGCCTTGGTAATGTCACCCGAAAATTTGATGCCTCCATCGGCGATCAGCGGCACCCCCGATCCCTTCGCGGCGCGCGCGGCTTCGGCGATCGCCGTGATCTGCGGTACGCCCGCGCCGGTGACGACGCGCGTCGTGCAGATCGAGCCCGGGCCGATGCCGACTTTGAGGCCGTCGACGCCGAGCGCGATCAAGTCGCGGGTGCCCTCGGCGGTCGCCACGTTTCCGGCGACCAGTTGAATGTCGGGAAACTTTTGCTTCACGGCGCGAATCGCGTCCATCACTCGCGTCGTGTGGCCGTGGGCCGTGTCAATGGCCAGCACGTCCACCTTCTCACGGGCCAATTCCTCGGCGCGCTCGAGGAAGTCGCCGGTCGCGCCTATGGCCGCCCCGACGCGCAGGCGGCCCTGTTCGTCTTTCGTCGCGTTCGGAAACTCGATCTTCTTCTGAATATCTTTGACGGTAATGAGGCCCTTGAGGTTGAAGTCCTTGTCCACAACGAGGAGCTTTTCGATGCGGTGCCTTTGCAGGATACGCTCGGCCTCGTCGAGCGTGGTGCCCACCGGGACGGTGATGAGATTTTCCTTCGTCATGATGTTGTTGACGGGCTGGTCGAGGTTGCGCTCGAAACGCAGATCGCGGTTCGTCAGAATGCCGACCAGTCGGGGCCCGCGCGTGACGGGCAGGCCCGAGACTTTGTACTTGTTCATGATGTCGAGCGCCTGGCGGACGGACAGTTCGGGCGCGATCGTCACCGGATCGACGATCATGCCGCTTTCCGAGCGTTTTACGCGGTCCACTTCTTCTGCCTGGCGATCGATGGTCATGTTGCGGTGAATGAACCCTAAGCCGCCTTGGCGCGCGATGGCGATGGCCAGGCGCGCGTCGGTAACGGTGTCCATGGCGGCGGCGACGATGGGAATATTCAGCGTGATTTTGCGGGAAAGACATGTGCGCGTGTCAGCCTGGGAGGGCAGCACCGCGGACTTGCCGGGGAGGAGCAGTACGTCGTCGAACGTCAGCGCTTCGGGGATGGCTCCATCAATCATTGCGTCTCCTGGCGGCATCGAGGCCCCGATTCATCGGGGCGTGACCGCCTACAAACACCAAAGCCCAGCGTGGTTCGCTGGGCTTGGAAAAATCTCTCTTGTGGAGGACAACAATCATTCGTCGAGCCACAATTCTAGGCGTAACGCCAGCCGAAATCAAGGCGCGGCGGCCAAGGGCGGAGGGGCGAAAGCGCGGATCGTCACTGCAGCGGGCCGATTCTTGCTTCGGCACAGAGAAGGCGGCGCGAAGTGCCCGATTTGTGTGCATTTTCAGGCGCCGTCGGGAGTGTCGATTAGAATGCATTGCTGCTCTTTGTTTTGAATGAGTTAGGCGTGTTTCTAATCGCCGGAGTGTCGATTAGAAACCGGGACGCGTGGCAAGGGAGATGCGAGTAGCGAGGCGCACGGTTGCGGCCCGGGCGCATTTCCCTCCGGACTGGCGGCCCGCTCGGTCTTAGAATCGAAATGTCGCTGCACAGATTCATTCGCCTCGGGGCTGAAAACGGCCCCGACTCACGCTAACACAGGCGGCGATTCGATTTCTATTGTGGAAACTACGGATACGCGCAAGTGCAAGAAAAGGCTGGACGTGATGCATTCCGGGAGACGCCAGGCCCCGCGGAGTTGCGTAGCCTGCCTTCGACGCTCAGGCTATCCACTTCGCGGTTGATTGTTGGGCGCTGGGCCCGTGCGTGCTCGCCGGGCGGCTATTCCGGCGCCAAGCGGAGATTCGGGATACCAGTAAGAGCA
>OBLQ010000451.1_pt1 | contig 15705 bp, 12 predicted proteins | sample 1519881 | NCBI WGS metagenome assembly OBLQ01 (sample SAMN01911456, study PRJEB22533) | soil metagenome | biome: Soil | place: Malaysia | collected 2012-04-30 | depth DG_metagenome m | reverse complement strand
AGCGGCCCCATTTCACTCCGAGATGCGCAGCATCATGCGTTCCCGTTTGCCCTGAAGGAGTCGGGAATGCCGCGCTAAAGACCGCGGCGCTACATTCAAATCTCGACGGCGAGACGCTGGCGCTACAAGAACCGGCCTGCATCCGACGCGAAGTCGGAAGGCGCGTTTCGCGTAGACAAATCCGCCAGCTCCTGCGTTTACTTGAGCTTGCCGGTGTACGTAGTTCCCACAATAGATGGCGCGCGGCCGGGTGTGCTAGCGTCAGCCGGGGCATGATGCGCAGAGCCCCGGAAAGGAAGAAGCATGGGCGACGGCGGTCTAATCGCTACACAAATGGAAACCGGACATGCCGCAACTGCTTGAAAACACACGGCCGCGCCCATTTCTAATCGCTACACAATCGGGAGGGAAAATTCGCACCCTTCGCAAGAGACGCGAAGGATGCGGCACCCGGCAGCAGATCCCTCACCGACGTCCGCAAACAGCGCGGCCGGGTTCGGGATGACAAACAACCGGCAGGAGAATGCCGCGCTAAAGGCCGCGGCGCTACATTCAAACCTTTCCGGCGAGACGCCAGCGTTACTGCTTGCGCGCGGAAGGCATGAGAAGTTTTTCGACGACGGGGACGGGGAGCGGGCCTTCGTCGAGAACGGCGTCGTGGAATTTCATCAGGTTGAAATTCTTTCCGGCGGCGTCTTGATATCTTTTGCGGAAGGCGAGCCATTCGCGGAGCCCGACGTAGTAGGTGGGCAACTGCGTGGAGCTGAGTTTGGCGCGGCGCAGCTTTCCCTCGGCCTCGGCCTGGGTCTGGAAGGCGTCGTTGGTCATCAGGTCCATGGCCTGCGCGTCGGTCATGCCCATGGTCTGCAGGCGGACGTCGAGGATGGCGTTGGCGAGCAGGCGGAGGCGAATCTTGCGCATCTCCAGGCGGAAGCGCGGATCGTTGTCCAGGAAGCCCTCGTCCATCATGACCTGCGCGATGTACTCGGCCCAGCCCTCCACGTACGCGCCGTTGGCGTAGAGCGAGCGCAAAAGGCGGCGACGCTCGGGCTGAATGCTGTTGAGATGCTCGAACTGGATGTAGTGGCCCGGCAAGGCCTCGTGGATCGTGAGCCACTTCAGGACGTAGCTATTGTATTCGCGCAGCTTGGACTCGGCCTTTGCCTCGGGCCACTTCGGATCGATCGGCGTCACCCAGTATTGAGCCTGCGCCTTGGGTTCGAGCGGCGGAGCGCTCATGAATCCACCGACGGAATAGATGCCGCGCATGAAGAGCGGCGTGGGCACCACCTTCAAATTCTCGCGGGAACTGAGCGAGACGATTTCTTTCTCGCGGATGAATCGCGTGATGCTCGCGAGATCGGCCTCGACGGCCGACTGCAACTGGTCGCGGCGCGGATGGTCGAGCGCGATTTTGTCGAGGACTTCGCCGATGATGCGGTTTTCGCGATCGCGCGGCGCGAGGTCCGAATGATCGCCGTGTTCCGGAAACATGCGGGCGTGCATCGGGAGGGCAATTTCCAGCATTTCGGCGCGAACGGATTGAAGGTCGCGCTCGGCGGAGGCGAGAACGTCTTCGGGAGTGACGTCGGTTTCCATCACGAGCTTGAATTTTTGGTCGTAAAGCTGTTTCCCGAGCCGCCAATCGAGGCGCGAGGGGCGCTTGCCGAGATCGTTGCGCAGCCAGCGCGAAAAATCCTTCAGCGCTTTGACGGCCGGGGGCGCGACGCGATCGTATTCGGTCTTGAGGGCGGAGCCGGGCGCGATTTCGCCCGCGAGCGTGTGCTGGATCAGGTCGATATTGCCGTCGTTTTCCTCGATGGCGGTTTTCACGAAGACGGGATCGGCATCGCTGAGGTATCGCTTCACCTGGTCGAGGAGGCGCGGGACCTGCTGGACGCGGGAAAGCACGTGGCCGATGCGCACGTCCTTGGGCGCGTAGGTTTGCGTGAGCGGCAGGAAGATGGCGTTGCCGATCAGTTCGACGGGCACCGTGGGATGATGGCGGTAGCTCTGAATGTGGTCGAATTCGAGCAGGGTGAGGCCGATTTGGTCGTCGAGGAGGTGCCAGTCGGCGGCATCCTGCGGATCGAGCGCGGCGGGCGGCGTCTCCGTGCGGAAGCGCTCGCGCCATGCGGCGTAGAAGTCGCGCTGCTTGTTGATGGCCTGCATGCTCATGTCGTCGAGCAGCGCATCGAGCTCGATGGTCTTCCCCGTCTTCGGGTCGAGATGCTTGTGGTAGCCGGCGGCGGTGGCGCTCACGGGCGAAAGCGCGAGCGAATCCTTCATGAAGCGATCGCTCAGCTCGGCGAACTTTTGCGATTCGGATTCAGAGGATGAGGACACGTTGACCTCCGGAGCGAGGCGATTAGGGACTTGAACGCGGGAATCAGGAGCGGCTGCGATCACCGGCTTGTGATGATTCAGCGCGAAGGCGAGCGCCGCGAGGATGAGTGAGGCGAAGGCAGCGGTCCGAAGCCGGAAACGAAACCCTCGGACCTTAGATGACACTCTCAAATTCCCTCCTTTTTTACATCCAACCGATCGTGTGGCATCCAAGCTGCCACGGTTGGAGAGCAGAATGCAAGCGGCTGTGCCTAACGAGTATTGCCAAACCAGCCCGACGCAAACCGGAGCGGTACGTCCGACGAAAAACGGTGGGCGAGCTCGCCACGATCCTGACGCTAAGCGAAAGGATGTGCGCAAAGCCCCGCCTCAAATCCCGGGCTCCGGAGCTTCCGGCTGTTGCTGGCCGCGGAAGGGCAGGTGGAATTTGCGGGCGATTTCGGGCCAGAATTCGCGCAGCACGTCGAAAGCAGCATCTGTGGCCACGTTGAATCCCACGCGCCGCGCGGCCGGAGTGAACCCGCGCTTGTTGTCCGGACGATAGACGTTGCTCAGGACCACGGCGCTGGTTGTCCCGAGCCATTCGGAATAATTGAACATCGGCGCGCCATTCTCGCGATAGGCCACCACCGCGTGCTCGATGGCATGGAGGAAACGCTTGTGGGCGGGGCCATGCCTGAGGCGATAGTAGCGAGGGTCCTCCGAGAATGCGGTCGAGAAGACGACGTCCTTGAAGAATTCGGAGGAGGCTTGATCGGCGAGGTCGGCGCCGAAACGCTTGCCATACCCGGCAGCGCCCTGCCCGTAGCTGGGCTGCAGATCTTGCGCCTGGTCAATCCCCGCGTCGAAGCCGATATTGAGAAACGTGACCGGATCAAGCGTCTCCTGGGCGAAGAGGATGAATTTGTCTTTCAGTTCGAGAGTGCAAAGGACCGCCCCGGGCTTATAGTGCGGCGCGTGGACCGATTTTCGTTCCAGCTTGCGGGCGAATACTCCCACGGCTCTCGCAAACGGCCCTTGATAGTCCTGCCAGCGCAGCATGGGAGCGGGTTCCACACAGGAGGTCGCAACGCTCACTTGGGTTTCTTCCGGGATGGGCGGCGTCGGAGGCTGCTGGGTAGGAGAAGGCTGCTGTTGCGCATGGATCACACCGCCCCAGGCCAGTGCCACGAGCAGAGCGAATCCAACGCCCGCGCGAAATTTTGCACGAATCATATCCTGCCTGTCAGCAGCGTCTCCCGCGATCAAAGGATCCAAAACAGACGCGCGGACGGAACGCGCTTGGCGAGCCCTCGTCGAACAGGGATTCTCGAGTTACTGCTCCGATTGACGCGTGCGGATCAATTTCGAGGGGTCGTACCCCGCGCTGACGATTTTCTGCGTGATCCGCTCATACTGGGCCACATCCATGACCGGGGAGCGACTGAGAATCCAGAGATACTTGCGCGAAGGCTCGCCGACGACGGCGTATTGATACTCGGGATCAAGGTCGATGATCCAGTAGTTGCCATAGAAGGGCCAGAAAAACGTGACCTTGAGTTTCGCATTCGAGGACCGGTCGGCGACTTTGGCTGTTCCCTTGGCCCGCTTCAGCTTCCCTTCCCCGGTGCGGCAGGCATTCACGACCGTGATCTTGCCGTCGGGTCGCAGCGTGTAGTTTGCAGTGGTGTCGCGGTCGCAGCTTCTCTGGAAGCGGTTCGGATAGCGAGCGATTTCGTACCAGGTTCCGGTGTAGCGCTGCAAGTCGACATGGGGAACGGTCTCGAGCTTGCGATCCACGGTTGAGCTCGCACAGGAATCGAAGCTGAGCGCAAGGATGCCCAGCATGATGGCGGCCGCTGTTGCGCTCACTTCAGGACCTCCGAGCGCGATCGAGGATCTTAGAATCGCCAGTCAATCGTACCATCGCCCGGCCGACTTCAAACGAAATCCTATTCGATCCGCCACGGGGAACGCTCCGGCCAACGACGTAATGCCTCGGTTGCCCAGGCGGTGGATTTGTCCGCATGGCAGGAGGTGCAAGGGTTGGGAATCTTGTATTTGTCGGTCATGTCGGGCGAGATGAACTTGAACGTGTGAGCGCGCACGAAGGCGCCGGGAACGCCTTCGGACTCGATCTTCGGCATATGGCAGGCAATGCACTGGCTACCCGCGCTGCCGTCTTTGTGATGCGTGTGTTCCTCCAGAGTGGCGGTGCGGGGCCCGTTGGGCGACAGAGGGCCATGGCAATCCAAGCAGAGTTTGTCCGCGGGCTTTCGGAGCTGCGCGTAGTTATCGGTCCCGTGGACATCGTGGCAGGTGAAGCAAGTGATGCCGCGCCGGTACATGACGCTCTGCACGAAATCGTTGCCTTGCATGCGGTTTTTGTGGGCGGTGCCATCGGGAAAATGCGTGAAAGAGGTTTCGCCGAGCGTGTGGTCCTCCAGCCGCCAGAAGTCGCTCAAGTTCAATCCGACCCGATAGCCGACCGGCCAGTCGTAATACTTGCCTTCGATCGGGCTCTGCAGCGGACGCCCCTGCGAATGGCATTGGATGCAGGTGTCGCTGGCACGAACGTAGTCCATGCGCGCGGGATTCAGAATGTTGTCGCGGGAGGGATGATCGAGGTGGTCGCCGCCCGGACCGTGGCAGCGCTCGCAGCCGACGTTCCACTCGGCGACCTTCTTCGTGTGGATGTTGTAGTCCACGGAATGGCAGCCATCACAAGTGGGGCCGGTGGGGCGCTGCATGTTGTCCGGCGGATAGAAGGGCGCCCACCAATCGGCTCCTTTGGGGACGAAATACGGAAGCCATATGTGTTTACCGACAATCCACTGGGCGGGCTCGGGGAAATAGTCGTCGCCGACTTTGGTGAAATAGCGCTGCTTCCAGATGCTGCCATACACCAGCGCGACCTGGGACTTTGCGAATTTCCCGAAGGGATTGGTGGCCAGTTCGGGAATGATGGCGTCGGGATGCTCGCGAGGATCACGAACGACATTTGCCATCGGCGTTTTCTTCCAACGGTCGTATATCTGCGCGTGACATTTCGCGCAGGCCTGCGAGCCGACATACCGAGCTGAACCGGCATCTCGACTCTGCTCGGCTACTTCCCCGGGGGACAAGGGCCGGAGGTCGCGGATGAAGAGAACGAGCTTCCAACTGTCGTCCTCGAGTTCGGTGTGCGGGTTGCCCCAAGCAGGCATGGCCGTGAGACGAACGCCACGCTCGATAATGTAATGAAGCTCGCCGTCAGTGAGGTTCTGCGTCTGGGGCGCGCGGAGGTCGGGAACGCGGGGATAGAGGTTGCGGCCGATTTTGGTGATTCCGCTGCCATCGTTGCCGTGGCATGTGGCGCATCGAGCGATGAACCGCTCCCGAGCTTCCTTCAAGATTTCAGGAGTAGGCTTCCAGGGGTCTTTCTCGTTGCGGGCGCGACGCGGGATCGAGAAATTGCGCACGGCGCGAGCGACAACTTTCTCGAAGGTGGACGGCTCGTCAGCCGCGCTGAAGCCGCGACGAATGACGGCGACTCCGTACACGGCCCCGACGACGACCACCGCGAGAAGTATCATCACAGACACTTTGCCACGGTTCACTTTTTCTCCTCGTGCGCCGAAAACTACGCGCGCTCAGCGGCTTTCCGGGCCCGAAACGTGTTCGATGCCTTTACTGCTCCATGGAGATACAACAGGGTGGAGGGATTTTAACTCATGGTCGTGTAAACGCCCGGAATTTATCGCGACGGATTCCAATCGTTGGACGACACACGACGGCGTGAATCACGCTCACTACCGTGCGGCGGAGTCGCAGGGCGGACGCACTTCGAGAGTGAAGACGGGGCTGAGCCGGACGGCTTCTGCGGCGGCGAACATTCGGGAAGCGTACGGGTTGAACTCGAGAGCAAGGCTCGTGTGAGTCTCGGGCAGAATTTGGAAGAAACCGCCTCGGATGCCATCCGACCGAATCGGAATTTCCTGCGTTTGGCTATCGAAAACCAGCGGGCGCGCGCTTCCGTCGGCTGCGACGATGCAATTGAAACCAAGAGCGCCGCAGGCGTCTTCCTGGGGCGCGGGTCCTGACGCGATCTGCTGAGTCGTGAGAAGGCGCAAACGAATCTGCGTATAAACGCCGGCGACCACGACATTTCCGCTGAGCAAGCCCAGCCTGCAAGAGTCATCCGCTTGTTCCATGAGATCTACTTGCAGCGGGTGGCTAATAAGTCGAGGGGCCAAATCCACCCAGTCTGACGGCTCCTCGCCAGACGCTTCACGTGGAAGAGCCTGAATGCCGCGAATGGTGAGGAAAAGGTGGCGTGGGTGCGTCGCCGTTCCGGTATCCGCAGCCGGGATAGAAGTCAAACGCAGGTCAACGACGGCACTTGCTTTGGTGAGAGAGCAGGAAGGCGGCGTGACGGGAGTTGTTCCGCCGAAGTTCCAGACAAAGGTCACGCAGCTGTTGTGACAGCCGACAGCAGCCGCACCGACAAGGAGCGCGAGGAGCATGCTCCGCCGCCACCCCCGGCTTGGACGTTGGCGGGCGTGCTCATCACACATCGCAGGACCCGTCCGATGTTCGGACCGCGCTCTGGCGCCTTACCTCCGCCTGAGCAACGAGCCGATTACCACACCGACACCCAAGGCTACCGCGAAGGTCGCCACAGTCGCTTTGACGGGGTGCCGCTGGATGCGCCGGGTTGCATCGTCGAGGATGTCTTCGGCCGCGTGGCGACCGTGCTTCGTGGCACGCTTGACCATGCCGACGCCATCGTCTACCGCGTCGACGACTGCCGAGGTGGCACGAGAAGCCCGCTCGGCTGATTCAGCAATGTAATCGCCCGTCCTTTCCAGTACGCTCTGTCGCATATGACTCGACCTCCTTTGTCTTCGAAATTTCTTGCCGATCCAACACGGTTCGCGTCCGCACGCTTTACGCGCGCCGTCCAAACCCGGCCCGCTCGATGCGCCCCGAGCGCACGGCGCATGTTTCCGCCGAAGGCCGCTACGGCTTTCCGAAAGCGATGAACTCCGGTTCCAAGACAGCGCGGATGACGTCGCTTCGGGTAATAATGCCCACAAGTTTGCCTTCGCTCGTAACGGGCACGCGGACGATGCGGTAATCCTCCAAACTTTCCATCACCTCTTCGAACGAGGCGTCTGCATCGATCGTGACCGGAGGGCCGGTCATCACGTCCGTAGCGGTCAAATTCTCCAACTGCTTGCCTTCGCGCAACGCACGAACCAGATCCGCTTCGCTGATGACGCCGACTACCCTGCCGTCGGGCGCCGCGACCGGCATCCCCGTGTAGTGGTTGGTGACCAACTCCATCGCGATGTCCCGAAGCAAAGCGCGCGGGGTTGCCGCGAGCACGGGCCCGTGCATGATGTCTCGGGCCTTCAACGGCCGGCGGGTCTCGGCCCGCTGCGCGGTTGCTGATTGCTGCGCCATAGCCTTGGATCCCTTCTCACGTGCCGCATCCGTGAGGGAGCGCGTAAGTCCGCTGCTCCCAAAGAGATGCCTGCCACATGCATGAGCATAGGTTCCGGCCGTTAGCGTCACAGTGTCTAACGTCACAGATCATAGTGCGCCATGTCACAGCACAAGCTGGCCTGAGTTCGGATGGTTCCCGCGCGAGCTCCATGTGGCCCAGCGATTCGGACATGAGGCTAGGCACAAGGAGAGGAAGATCGCGGGGCATCAGCTTAGCGAGCGTGAATGTAGTGCGTGCCGACCGAGCGCAGGCAACCCGGGCGGTTGATCGCCGTCGCGCCGATCCGCGTAATGGATCACGCGGTCGTAGGCATCCTTGATCAGATCATTGAGAGGAATCACCGTGCCGTTGACGCGCTGTTCCTCAAGGAGATCCAAGTCGACATCCGTGATGACCATCTGCTCCTGGTTGACGATGCCCTCGGCGGCGATTCCGTCGCGAGCGAAGAAGTAGTCCGAAGGCGTGAAGATCGCGGCCTGGCCGTAGTGCGTAGCCATGCAGGGCACGTCCGGAAGATTTCCGACCGTGCCGGCGATGGCGACGTAGATCTGGTTCTCAATCGCGCGTGCCTGAGAGCAGTAGCGCACCCTGCAAAACGCCTGGCGTTCGTCCGTGCACGAGGGAACGAATAGAATCTGGGCACCTCCCTCCGCGAGCACGCGGGCCGCCTCTGGAAATTCGACGTCGTAACAGACGAGGATGGCGATCTTGCCGAAGTCCGTGTGGTAGACGTAGAAGCCGTGGCCGCGACTCATCTGATAGGAATTTCTCTCCGTGGGAGTAAGGTGCACCTTTTTCTGGCGAAACACGCGGCCATTGGGCGTAAACAGATGGGCGGCGTTGAAGAGCTCGCCCTGTTGAATCACGGGATGGGTGCCCGCGATGATGTAGAGCCCGCTGCGCGCGGCCATTTGCTTGAAAAGATCCTCGTAATCCGAGGTGATCTGCGCGAGGAGGCGCACCGCCCGGGCCGGAGCGGGTTCGCGCAGATAGCTGAGGAGCTGCATGGTGAAGTACTCCGGAAACATCAGAAAGTGGCTGCCGTACTCCTGGGCGCCGCGGACGAAGAACTCGACCTGTGTTGTGAAGTCCTCAAAACGCGTTATGGGGCGCAGCAGATATTGAATGGCGGCGATGCGCACGCGCGAAATTCGCGGCTGCAGCCCACGGGCCTCTTCGCTCAACTCTTCGAAGGCGGCCTCCTCCTCGCCGGCCTGAAGGCTGACGTCGGTGACGTATTCCGGATTCAGCCATTCGAGCAGGGTGGCGAAGCCGCGCGACTGTGGATCATCGAGATACTCGGGAACGACGTCGAGGACCACCAAGCCGTTAGCGAGCTGGAAGCTCAGCGTAGCGTCTTTCCGCTTCCCCCGAACTACCTCGGCCACGTATTCCTGCGGGGTCATTTCCTGGGCGACCTCGGCGTATCCGGGGATGCGTCCGCCGGTCAACAAGCGCTTTAGTCCTCGTTCCTGAACGAGTTTCTTGCGGGCATTGTAGAGCAGAGAACCGACCCCTTTCTGGCGCGCTTCAGGGGCCACAGACATGTCCGCGCCGTAGAGGGTCTTGCCAAGCGGATTATGAGTATTGAACGCACCATTGCCGGTGATCGCCGACCATTTGGCCGACTCGGCGTAGTCGTCCCAATCGATGATCAAGGAACTTGCCGATCCCAGGAGCCGGCCCGTTTCATCCACAGCGACGAGCTGACCCTCGGGAAATACGGCGAGGTGCCGCGAGAGTTCGTCGGGCGACCAGGCGAGCATTCTATCCGGATATACGCGGGACTGCAGGTCAAGTACCGCGGGTATATCATCAGCGGTCATTGGCCTGACGGAGACGCGAGGACTGCTTGGAGCTTCGGTCATCGGCCCCTCGTGCCGTTATGCTGGCACGGGCCGAAACTCCAAGGCGCTGACATAGATCACGTCGTTATGTGACGCGCGTCACACCCAACCAGGCTGCCCAAAGAACAAGCCATTCGAGGACCGGATTGCAAAGCAACTACGGATGCTGCGACTCGCCTTTCTCGGGAACTATGGCCTCGGCCATGCGAAACACAGCTGCGAGGACCTCCAAAACGATCCGGCAATAGAGAACCCAGAAGAAATATGCGACCACGGCACCGAGAAGCGCGAGCAATCCTTGCACCGGCGCCTGCTGAAAAGCGGTTACGACACAGGCGACTGCGGCGACGAGCCCCACCAACAGGTGCAGCCCATAGAGAAATTGCAGCATTCGCGGCGTGGCATACGAGCGGAAAGAAAAATCCATCAGCCCTTCCCACATCCCTTTCGCTTCCGGCATTTGAAGCCTCCTCGAAGAAAAGCTAAAACCCGACGAAAAGTATAGACGAGCGGCATGGGCGGCGGAAAATACGGAGGCCGCTTGCCGCGAAAGCGACACGGCTTCGAGGAATTGGGGCACTCGAAAGCCGGGATCGCTCAAAGAATTCACCGCGCCAGAAACCACGAATGCAGTGAAGACGAGTCTCCCGCGAGCGCTGCCCTTGAAAACGCGTAGGATGGAGAGGGCTCTGCGCGGAGGATCGAGGGCGTCCATCACCGACTCATCGTTTCGCGTGCCCCGTACATTGTTGGAGCGATTCGGTGACATCCGGTTCGTTGCCCATCGAGTTTCCGGCGCTTCTCATGGGATTCGCGCCGAAGGAGAGCAGAGCGCCGCTCACAGAGTGTGCAAGTAGGCTAGCAAGTCGGCGAGCTGCGATTCGGAAAGGGCGTCGCCCATGGGCGGCATCATGCCACGGCCCATCCGAATCGTCTGGCTCACAAACCTGTCGTTGGCGGGCAAGCCACTGGGCAGGAACTGCTTCTTGAAAAGGCCTTTCAGGCCGGGCCCTTTATCCCCCGAGGAAGAATAGGCAGGATGACAGGCGACGCAATATTGCGTGTAGATAGCCCGGCCAGCCGATTGCTGAGCGTTCAATCCCAACTCGGCATCGGTCTTTTCCGTAGCAGGTCCCCCGCAACCGATGAAGCAGGCCAGAACGAGACCCGCCACTGCGAGGCGCGCGACTCGGCGTCGCTCGACGCTGTCAGCCGAGTCGCTGCAAGGAGCACAGAGAGCAGCGTCTGTTCGACCGTTTCCACGGCGCCGGACATCAACAGGACGACATAATCTGCAGCTTGATGGCATCAGGCAAATGGCTCCGGGACCGGGAAGTCACAGGGTAGGACTCATGTCACTCGAGGTGCCGCCAGCCGCGGGAACATAGCACTGGAGCGTATAGTCCATGACCATGCGGTCGGCGTTAAATCGCCAGCCGAGGGTACGAATGGTGCGCTTCATGCGCTTGATCCATTCGCGGGGCAGGCCGTCGCGATCACGCTTATAGTAAAGCGGAATCACCTCATCGCGGAGAACCCGATACAAATCGTCTCCGTCACGCGCATCTTGCACGTAAACGTTTGAATGCGTGCGGCCGTTTCCGATGGCGAAGCCGTTCAGGCCGTCGTAGGCTTCCGCCCACCAGCCGTCGAGGATGGACAGATTGAGGCCACCATTCAAGACCACTTTCTGCCCGCTCGTGCCGGAGGCTTCCAAGGGTCGGCGCGGATTGTTGAGCCAAACATCCACGCCCTGCACCAGATGGCGTCCCACACTGATGTCGTAATCCTCCACGAACGCAAATTTGTCCGCGAACCGGGGGGAGCGCATGAGCTCGGCGATCTGCTGCAGCATTCGTTTGCCCGGGTCGTCGAGCGGGTGAGCCTTGCCGGCGAAAACAAACTGAACGGGCTGCTTCGGATCGGTCACCATGGAGGCCAGCTTTTCCATATCGGACAGGATCAGATTGGCCCTCTTGTAGGTGGCGAAACGGCGGGCGAATCCGATGGTGAGAGCGTCGGGGCTGAGGACGCGGGCGACGCTTTCCAGCGTCTCAGGGGAATCACCCCGGCGCTTTGCCTGCTCGACTGCGCGACGGCGCACGAATTCGATCAAGTTCATTCTTAATCCAACATGCGTTTCCCAAAGTTCGCCGTCGTCGACGTTTTCAATTCCCTCCCAGATGCGCGCCTCGCTGCTGTGTTCGTGCCAACCGGTTCCCAGATGGCGGTCGTAAAGCCGAAACATTTGCGGGGCCAGCCAAGTAGGCACATGCACGCCATTGGTGATATGTCCGATGGGCACAGCGTCTTCCGGCTTGCCGGGACGCAGACCCGTCCACATTCTCCGAGATGCCTCGCCGTGGAGGGCTGAAACGGCGTTAGCGCGCCGGGAGAGCCTGAGGCCGAGGACCGTCATGCAGAAGGGCTCCTGTGCATTGTTCGGGTCCTCGCGTCCGAGGCCCATGAACTTTTCGTAAGAGAGTCCGAGCGTATCTCGAAGGGGCCCGAGATGCTCCTCGATCAGGCCGGCGTCGAATCGATCGTGTCCCGCGGGCACGGGCGTATGCGTCGTGAACACCACTTCGCGGGAAACGCGAGGCGCGGCCTGGTCAAAGTCCAACCCCTCTTCCTGCATGCGATGGCGAACCGCCTCAAGCAGAGCAAAAGCGCTGTGCCCTTCGTTCAGGTGGAGAACGCCAGGAGTGATTCCCATCGCCTGAAGGGCGCGAAATCCACCGACACCCAACAAGAGTTCCTGACGGATTCGGATGCGCTTGTCGCCCCCGTACAGCCGAGAGGTGAGTTCACGGTCTACGGGAGCGTTTCCTTCCACGTTGGAGTCGAGGAGGAACAGATCGCAGCGTCCCACTTCCACGCGCCAGATCCTCGCCCGAATGCGACCGTCACGAGTTTCGATCTCAACCATCACGGGCGCGCCGTTGGTGCCAATGGCGGGTTCCATCGGGAGCTGGTTAACATCGGTCTCGAGGTACTCCTCCTGCTGCCAGCCGTTCTTATCCAGCCATTGCCGGAAGTATCCCTGGCTGTAAAACAAGCCAACGCCGACGAGGGGAATTCCAAGATCGGATGCGCTCTTGACGTGATCGCCGGCGAGAACGCCCAAGCCTCCGGAATAGATCGGGAGCGACTCATGCAAACCGAACTCGGCGGAGAAATAGGCCACAGGACGCGGGCGCAGGACGCCCGCACGCCTTCCGCCCCAGGTCCGGTCCTTGGCCAGGTATTCGCGCAAGCGGCGGTAGGCGTAGTTGATCCGGCTGTGCAGCACGAGTTCTTCGGCGCGCCGCTCGAGCTTGGCGAGGGGATACTCCGCCAACAGCGAGATCGGGTTGTGATTTAGCTGGCTCCAGCGCGCCGGGTCGAGATCGAGGAACAAACTGTTGGAATCGTGGTCCCAGGCCCACCAGAGATTGCGCGCGAGCGACCAAAGCCGTTCCTGAATGGGAGCGACGAAGCGATCGAGCGTGCGGGCTTCGCTTACGACCGGCGCCACTTGTGCGGCTGCCTCGGACAACATGCGAATCTCATTCTCGTGAAACACGCGGGGCTCGACCGTCTGAACCACCAGGACGCCCTGCAAAACGCCGCGATCGATGAGCGGAACTCCGAGGAACGATTGATAGCGATCTTCCCCAGCCTCGCTGAAGTATTTGAAGCGCGGATGCGTTTTGGCGTGTTCCACTGCAACCGGGCGCACGTTTTCGGCGACGAGGCCCACCAAGCCCTCTTGAAGCGTGAGACGAAGAGTACCGATACATTCGGGGCGAAGCCCCACGGTCGCAGCCAGCACGAGACTGGCCCGATCGGGCCCCAGCAGATAAACGGAGCAAACTTCCGTCTCAAACCGGCGGGCAATCAGCGCCACTACGTTCATCAGCGTCTCGGCCGGCTTGCCGCCCCCTTTGGCGAGATTGCGGATTTCATCGAGCGTCAAGACGTAACCGGTGTCGCTCTCTTGTGTTCTCTGGCTCAAGTCGCAGATCCCCTTGTCGTATCGTTGTCGATTGTAAAGTTGAACGGGGAAATTTGCGCTGCTTTTCTTGCCGGACATCGCCCGCGTTGCGCCAACGAGCAACGCGGGAGCGGCCTCTGCCGCGCCCCCTAGGTCCGTCCGCCGGCCTACACAGGCCAGCACGGCCGCTTTCTCCCGGGACTCGCAGCACCCCGTAAAAAGTCTAGATGCTGCGTCCGCGCGGAGTCCAATCGAAACTGCTGATGGTGAATATAGCAGGCGATTCGCACAGGCGCACCGAGCGAACGGCAGGCCCCAGAAGCCCCACCATCTGGCTCAGTTGCCGCGTGCGAGTGCCAGTGCGATAATGGGCCGAGTCACGCAGGCTGCAAAGCGGCCGAGAGTGCGAAGGGGGTTTTTATGGCACTGAGGGACGCATGGATCGAGAAACGTGCCGCAGCAATGAACGGGGGCGGTAGGAACTTTTCCCAGATGCACCTCGCGCGCCTGGGCGTCGTCACGGAAGAGATGGAGTACGTGGCGAAACGCGAAAAGCTCGCGCCGGAATTCGTGCGCAGTGAAGTGGCGCGCGGACGCGCGATCATTCCCGCCAACATTCACCATCGCAACCTTGAGCCGATGGGCATCGGCGTCGCCTTCTGCTGCAAAATCAACGCCAATATCGGCAACTCCGCGACGACCTCGAATATCGGCGATGAGTTGGAAAAGCTCCATCGCGCCGTGCATTACGGCTCGGACACGGTGATGGACCTTTCGACGGGCGGCGATATCGCGGCCATTCGCAAAGCGATCATTGAGGCCTCGCCCGTACCGATCGGAACCGTGCCGATCTATGAAGCACTGTCGCGGGTGCGCCGCGCCGAAGACCTTACGGCCCAGATCATGCTGGAAGTGATCGAAGAACAAGCCGAGCAGGGCGTCGACTACATGACGATCCACGCCGGAGTGCTGCGGGAATTCCTGCCGCTGGTGCGCAATCGCATCACGGGAATCGTGAGCCGCGGGGGCGCGCTTCTCGCGCAGTGGATGAGCTTTCACAAAGCGGAGAATTTTCTCTACGAGAATTTCGACGCGATCTGCAAGATTTTTCAGAAGCACGACGTGAGCTTTTCGCTGGGCGACGGGCTGCGCCCCGGCTGCCTGGCCGACGCGAGTGACAAAGCGCAATTCGAGGAACTGCGCGTACTGGGCGAACTGACCAAGAAGGCCTGGGAATACGACGTGCAGGTAATGATTGAAGGGCCGGGCCACATCCCGCTCGACCAGATCGAGTTGCAGGTGAAAAAAGAGCAGGAAATGTGCTTTGAGGCGCCGTTTTATACCCTCGGGCCGCTGGTGACAGACATCGCGCCCGGCTACGACCACATCACGAGCGCCATCGGCGCGGCGATGATCGGATGGCACGGGGCTTCGATGCTATGTTACGTCACTCCCAAAGAACATTTGGGACTGCCGAACGCGGACGACGTCCGCCAGGGCGTGATCGCGTACAAGATCGCGGCGCATGCGGCCGACGTGGCCCGGCACCGCCCCGGCGCGCGCGACCGGGACGACGCGATCAGCTACGCACGTTTCCTCTTCGATTGGGACAAGCAGTTCCAGCTCTCGCTCGATCCGGAGACAGCCCGCGCCATGCACGATGAGACGTTGCCGGACGACTTCTACAAGGAGGCGAAATTCTGCTCGATGTGCGGGCCGAAATTCTGCTCGATGAACGCGACGCAGATCGCGGACATCTATCAGGGGCTCGACCAGAAGGAGCGCGAGCAGAAGTTTGTCCAACTTCTCGCCAAAGTGACGGACGAGCCAGTCTCGTCCAAGGTCGACGAACTGCCAGTACGGCAGCCGACCAGCTAACAAAATGGGCAGGCCAAAAGGAGCAAAAAATGGGGTATGTGCGCGCGGCGCATAAGGACGACGTTCCGCCGGGTAAGGTCCGCGAGGTTGAAGTTGGTGGTAAGAGGATAGGGCTGGCCAATGTATCCGGTAAGCTCTGTGCATTCAACAATATATGTGTGCACCAGGGAGGTCCGCTCGGTGACGGC
>OBLQ010000450.1_pt1 | contig 15715 bp, 11 predicted proteins | sample 1519881 | NCBI WGS metagenome assembly OBLQ01 (sample SAMN01911456, study PRJEB22533) | soil metagenome | biome: Soil | place: Malaysia | collected 2012-04-30 | depth DG_metagenome m | reverse complement strand
CAAAATTGTAGGGAGGACCTTTAGGTCCGACTCCCGGCGCAGCCGGGACCTGCGGTCCCGTATCGGGCCTAAAGGCCCTCGCTACCGGAAGAATTCCTGATTCAATGATGTTAAAAAGAAACGACATGTCTAAACCTATTTTTCAGCGACTAAAAATCGCCGATAAAACTTTTTCTTCCCGGCTTTTTTTGGGAACGGGAAAATATCCTTCCTTCTCCGTCATGCAAGCGGCGCATCAGGCCTCCCAAACGGAAATGGTCACGGTCGCCGTACGCCGTCTCGATCTCCGGGCAGCGAAGGGAGAATCCTTGCTCGATTTCATCGACCGGGACAAGATCGCACTCTTGCCCAACACCGCGGCCTGCTTCACCGCCGAAGATGCAATCAAAACGGCGCGTTTGGCCCGCCAAGCTTTAGAAACTCCCTGGATCAAACTGGAAGTGATCGGAGACGAAAAAACCTTGTTTCCCGACGTGGCCGCTACTCTTCAAGCGGCGGAAATTTTAGTGCGCGAAGGTTTTATCGTGCTCCCTTATATTTTAGATGATCCCATCGCGTGCAAAAAACTGGAGGAAATGGGTTGCGCGGCGGTCATGCCGCTCGCGGCGCCGATCGGCTCGGGCTTGGGCATCCGCAATCCTTATAACTTGCAAATTATCTTAGAACAGGCTCGAGTGCCGGTCATCGTCGACGCGGGCGTGGGCGCGGCCAGTGACGCCGCCGTCGCCATGGAGCTGGGCTGCAGCGCCATCTTAATCAATACAGCGGTGGCCGGTGCCCAAGATCCGGTGGCCATGGCACGAGCGATGAAACTGGCCGTCGGGGCGGGCCGTCTTTCTTATGAAGCGGGGCGCATTCCCAAAAAGTTATACGGCTCGGTTTCGAGTCCTTTGACCGGTTTGTTCTAGCGAGGCTTTGCCTCAGAACATTACGTGAAGCGTGAAGAGTGAAGCGCAAATCATCGTAAACGCTTCACGGTAACGCAATGAAACTTGTTAAGTAAAAAAATATGTCTTCCCTCCCTCAAAAAATGATCGCCGATCTCGAACAACAGCGACGCCAAGCCGCGCAGCCTTTTCCGGCTTCGCAAAAAATTTACCTCAGCGGCAGCCGTCCGGATCTGCGCGTGCCGATGCGGCGTATCCAACTGCAAGCGCCTCATGCTCCGCTCGACGTCTATGACACCTCGGGCCCCTATACCGATCCGGAGAGTCACATCGACTTGCGCAAGGGCCTGACGGCTTTGCGCGAAACCTGGATCGAAGAGCGCGGCGATACCCTGCGCGTTGAGCCTGGTTCCCAGTTTGGGAAAAACCCCGCCGCCGATCCCAAACTATCCAAGCTGCGTTTCGAGCAGACCCCGCGTCGGCCGCGCCGCGCCAAGCCCGGCGCCACGGTCACGCAAATGCATTATGCTCGCCGCGGCATCATCACTCCCGAAATGGAATTCGTCGCGATCCGCGAAAACCAAAGAAACGGCGGAACTTCCTCCCAACATCCCGGCCAAGCCTTCGGCGCCGCCATTCCCCATAGCATCACGCCCGAATTCGTGCGCGACGAAGTCGCCCGGGGCCGCGCCATTATTCCGGCCAACATCAATCATCCCGAACTCGAACCCATGGCCATTGGGCGAAATTTTCTAGTCAAAATCAACGCCAATCTCGGCAATTCCGCCGTCGCCTCCTCCATCGAGGAAGAAGTCGAAAAGCTGCTCTGGGCAATCCGCTGGGGCGCGGATACGGCAATGGATCTTTCCACCGGCAAATACATTCATGAAACCCGGGAATGGATCTTGCGCAACAGCCCGGTGCCGGTCGGCACCGTGCCCATCTATCAAGCTTTGGAAAAGGTCGGCGGCAAGGCCGAAGAGTTGAGCTGGGAAATTTTCCGCGACACCCTGATCGAACAAGCCGAACAAGGCGTCGATTATTTCACGATCCACGCCGGCGTTCGCCTCGCTTACGTTCCACTTACCGCAAAGCGCGTCACCGGCATCGTCTCGCGCGGCGGCTCGATACTCGCCAAGTGGTGCCTGGCCCAGCATCGGGAAAATTTCCTCTACACTCATTTTGAAGAGATCTGCGAAATCATGAAGGCTTATGACGTGTCTTTCTCGCTCGGCGACGGATTGCGTCCCGGTTCCATCGCCGACGCCAACGACGCCGCCCAATTCGCCGAGTTGGAAACCCTGGGCGAGTTGACGCAAATCGCCTGGCGCCATGACGTTCAGACCATGATCGAAGGTCCCGGCCATGTGCCGATGCAGCTCATTCAAGTCAATATGGAAAAACAACTCCAAAGCTGCGCCGAAGCACCCTTCTATACGCTGGGACCGCTGACCACCGACATCGCGCCGGGCTACGACCACATTACTTCCGCCATCGGAGCGGCGATGATTGGCTGGCTGGGCACGGCCATGCTTTGTTACGTCACTCCGAAAGAACATCTGGGTCTTCCCAATCGGGAGGATGTCAAAGCGGGAATTCTCGCCTATAAAATCGCCGCCCATGCCGCCGACTTGGCAAAAGGCCATCCCGGCGCTCAAGCTAGGGACAATGAGCTTTCGAAAGCGCGTTATGAATTCCGCTGGGAAGACCAATTCAATCTTTCGCTCGATCCCGACACCGCCCGCGCCTTTCACGACGCCACGCTCGGCCATGAGTCGGCGAAATTGGCGCATTTTTGTTCGATGTGCGGCCCGCATTTTTGCTCGATGCAGCTCACGCAGGAAGTCCGGGATTATGCGGCCAAACAAGGCCTGCTTGACCTCGAACAAGCGCGCCACTCGGGAATGGAGGAGAAATCCCAAGAATTCCGAAAACGCGGCCATCGCATCGATTAGCTGCTAATGCCGCTTCCTAAAATCTTCAGAATTGAGGAACGAAATGCTTCAAACCTTCAAGCACCAAGGAGAAAATCATGAAAAAATATCGGAAGGTTTTTCTTTCTCTTGCACTACTGACACTCAGCTCCAGAACGCTTTGGGGGAGCGAGGGAGGCAGCAGCCATTATGTGCCGGGAGCGGCCGCTTCGCTCATCGATTTTCCCTCCGGCTTGCCGTATAACCTTATCGCCCCAACGCTCGGCTATACCGGAAATGCCTCGCTAGCGCGTCAATTTCCCATTGCGGGACAGATCGCGCTGGGCGTCGATGTCTTTTCCGTCGCTTTTTCTCCGACTTTTCAATACGAGGCTTCCGCCAAGGTACTGGGAGGCCGATATGCCTTGACCTTGGCGCTGCCTATTTTGACCTTGGACGTGACGGCTTCCGTCATAGGTCCGCAGGGTAATTCAGTGAAAACCACCGACTCACGGGCAGGTTTGGGAGATATTTATTTCTCGCCCTTCACCCTCTTTTGGAAAAAGGGGAATTTTTCCTATCAAACTCTCGTGGGAATTTACGCTCCCTCAGGAGCCTATGACGTAGGGCGTTTGGCCAATTTGGGAAAAAATTATTGGACCTTCACGCCACAAGGAGCCTTTAAATACGAAAATCCAAAATCCGGCCTAGAAGCCGCGCTTTACACCGGCTTTAACTTCAACACTCAAAACAAGGCGACGAATTATCAATCCGGCCATGAATATTATTTAGACTTCACCGTCGACAAACGCTTTAAAAATGGATTCGGCGTGGGGGGAACCGGTTACTTTTTTCAGCAAATCACCGGAGACAGCGGCTCCGGCGCGAGGCTCGGCAGTTTTAAAGGAAGCAGTTTCGGCTTAGGCCCGGAAATATCCTTTACTAAGGTCTTGGCTCAGGATGCGGTTTTCGCGATGGAATTGAAATGGCTGCCGGAAATCGAAGTCGCGAACCGCACCCAAGGTCATTGGGTGTGGTTTAAATTCGCGTTCGTCTGGCCCTTGCCTAAAATGCCGCCGGGACCTCAATAACTCCTTATCTATTGAGCATTCCGCAATGTTTTTCGGAGGAAGGAGGCATTCCAGCGGCTACTTGGCGTTACAAGACATCGGCACTGATGAGATCCTTGGATACAATAATTCTGCGCGCTATTTCGGAATCAAGATAGGGAAACAAAGCCGTATTTCTTAGGATCACGCATCACTGCTTTCACGGCTTGCAAAAAGGTTTCAATGTCGCCCAGATTCTGATTCAGCAAATCATACAGCTCTTTTGGCGCGATCTCCGCGTAAAAGTGAACCAGGCGATTTCGGTACCCGGCCATTTTTTTAAGATTGTTATCGGCAAATTCAGAAGAGACGATTCCCTTAACGCCCATCTGCCTGGCTAATTCCTTGTATGTGCCTCCTTCGCTTCCTCCAGGCAAGCGGGAGAGCATGTGGGAACAAATATTAAAAATCCCCTCCAAGGAGCGGTGCAGATGGTATTGGGCTAATTTAAAAGCATCGCCTTGGCTGAATTCTTGGAAAGGTACTTGGCTTAAACGCATCAGCTCCTCGAGCTCGCCTTGAATGCCGTTCACGCGGACCAAAATGGTTTCTTTTTCCAAGGGTAAAGGGTTCATGGAATCCTCGCCAGTATGGCTTCTTCGAAACGCCGGCGATGAGGTTCAAAATCGGCGTGTTCGATCAGCGTTCGTTCGATAAAATTCCCCCGGCGTCGGGGATCCGAATCGAACAATACTTTTCCATACCTGATGACGTGATAGCGAAGCTGCATCGGAGCGCGATCCAGAAACACGATGTCAAGATTGACTTTGGCATTCACAGCGTCTTGCAAGAGGTCGTAAATATTTTGATAAAGTTCCTGAGTTCCCGCGGAGAGAACCCGCGGATCTTTCATGATAACGCCGAAATCATAGTCGCTGTCCTTTCGTTCGATGCCTTGAGCGCGGGAACCGAATAAATAAAGCGAAGCAAGGCCCAACTGTTCAAGCTTGGAGAGCGTTTCCGGGGATAAATGCATAGGCACAAGATAAATTTTTCTCGACGGGAGGTCAACTGTCGGCATGTTTTCGGCGCAATCCTCGTACCCCTAAGGTCGGCCAGTGCCGTGATGTCGTTTCGGAGAGTTTCCTGATTATTTTTTCCCGGGGTTTAAACTGCAACCTCCCCCTAAAATAACGGGATTATCGGAATTATTGTGATTCAAAAGGCAAGCATTGTTACAGTCATCGTCGTCTTGATCGTTGCCGTCGTCGCATTCTTCCCCTGGATCAAGAACGTTATTTCTACAAAGAGCCGACGGCTCTTCCGGTTTCACTTGACACTCGGCAGTGCAAGTCGCGGATTCTCCCTGATCGTCGCAGCCCTCCCCCGCATCGAGAATACCGTTGCCGCAAACGGAAGCATCCGCTTCAAAAGCGCCGAGATCGCAGTTTTCATCGCGAGGCGCATTGCGTTGATCGCTTGTAACCGGCTGATCCTCCAAGTCCAAGCAATCATCCTGAGGCACCGCATCGATCGCCAAGCTGCCCGCGGTCAACTCATGAACCTGAGTGAGTCCTCCTAAATAACTGAGTTCCGGCAAATTGAGCGGAGGCTTGTCGGATAAATCCGTTGATTCGATCAAATGGCAACTGTCATCGTCGTCAAAATTGTAGCCGTGAGAAAGATTGTCGGATATCGGGGGATTCAAACTAAGACAATTGAGCGCCCCAACGGGATTAGTGAGAATAGTTCCCTTAAGCTCGATGGGAAAAATGTTGCTCCACAAGTTGGCTCCGCTGGCAAAAGGCCCCGCCTCAACTTCATTGCCTTGCAGAGTTGAAAAGGAAATATTGACATGACTCGTCCAATTCGAAAGGCCACCCCCGCCCAAGGCGGCAAAATTTCCGCTGATCGTGCTGTTAAGAATGTGTGTCGTGCCTCCATCAAAGCCGACTCCTCCCTGATCAAAAACATCGATGCCGCCTCCAACATTGGAAGCCCAGTTTTTGAAAAATAAAGACTGACCGATGACGGCTTCACGGACATCCCAAATGCTCAAGCCGCCGCCAAAGGTATTGGGATTACCTTCCGCCCGATTGTCGAGGAAATTGCATTCGGTAATTTCCACCCGGTCGGCGCCAAAAATCAATATGCCCCCGGCAGCATCATGCGCGCGATTTTTTTCGAAATTACTTTGACGAAGTACGACTCGGCCGGTGGCCACACTTTCAATGGCTCCTCCAATTCCATCGAAACCGACGAATTCATCCGCCTGCCCATTACGAATGGTGACGCCGGCGATTTCGGCATTTCCCCCGTGAATGCCGATGGCTCTGTCGATGTGATTCGCATCGATAATGGTGAGCTTGTTTCCGGCGCCTTGCAAAATGATGGTTTTACCGGCCAGTGGAGTTCCATTACTGGAAATGTTTAAATCCAGATCGCCCGTCTCACCGATCTCTTCCCCTCGGCCTCCAATAATTAAAACATAAGTACCGGCCGGAATATGAATCTCGTTGGTATCGTCCGCAGCCGCATTGCAGGCTAAAACGGCTTCGCGCAGCGAACAATCCGCGTCACAAGCTCCGTCATTGGTGTCCTCGGTTTTGGTCACGTTAAAAACCGCCGCCTCCACTGGAAGCACCGAACCCATCATCAGCAAGACGGATAAAATCAAAAAACAGAGGTTTTTTTTCATAAGAGAACCTTTGGGAGAGAATCGAAAAACCCCGCGGCAAGTTGTGGGGATTGCGCTCGCTAACCCTTTTCAAAAAGAGGAATCGAAAGCCGGTGTTAAGCGGGTCGTTTAAGGAAGTCAACCTACAAAAAGTTGAAAAAATGATGAATTCAAAAGCCCATATTTTACTTTCCTTCGTCTACAAAATTCAATTGTTTCCTCATCCTCAAACATATAGCGAAGAAAAATGAAACTCCTTCACAAACTCACTCACGGCCTGCTCTCCGTCATGCGCCAAGCGTTGGGGGAATTCCACTGGACCGCGCCGACTTGGCTAAGGAGAACGGCAGGCTTGCTCTCCGCAACAGGACGCCGGGCCAAACGGCGGCCTGTGCTGACTTTGCTCGCTTTATGCGCCGTCACGGCGCTCGGCATCGGCTCGTGGAAAACTTCCCGATGGTGGAAAGCCCGGCCCAAGCCGCATCTCGTCGAATTCCAAATCTTCGAACCCAGCCGCACCGAAATCGAAAACGAAGATGAAACACAACGTGACCCCAAGCCGCTCCGCATCGTTTTCCAGGAATCGGTGGCTCCCCTGACTTCCGTCGGCCTGGGTGTTTCGGGGCACATTCGTCTCGATCCGACCTTTCCCGGCGTGTGGACATGGCAAAGCGACCGCGTTTTGAACTTCCTCCCCCAAAAAGATTGGCCCCTTGGCTCCACTTACGAAGCCCACTTTTCGCCCTCGCTTTTCAAGCCGGGGGTCAAGCTTGCCCGCAACGCAGCGACTTTCAAAGCTCCAAGTTTTAATATCCAAATCGCCAAGGCCGAATTTTATCAAGATCCGCAGCGCTCCGAGCTGAAAAAAGCCGTCGTCCATCTCGCCTTTTCCTATCCCGTCAATCCGGCGGAACTGGAAAAACGCCTCGAGCTGAAACTCGGCGGCAAGGACAAACTCAAATTCACCGTGACCTATGATCCGCTGAAGCTCAAAGCCTTCATTCAGTCGGAAGTTTTGGCCATTCCCCAGGAAAACACAGCTGTTGATTTCAAGCTCGCGAAAGGAACGATTTCTCTTCGAGGAGGCAAAGCTTTCGCTCAAGATCTGCAAAAAAGCATCACCGTGCCGGGTCTTTATAGTCTCAACTTCCTCGACCTCGACACGCAAGTCGTCACCAACGACAAGGACGAGCCGGAACAAGTGCTGGTACTCGATGCCTCGGCGGAACTTGAAGAAAGCGAAATCAATAAAGCCCTTTCGGTGTGGTTACTGCCCACCTTCGCTCTGAAAGCCAAGCCGGACGAAACAGAACCTTTCGCCTGGACTGAAAGCGACGTCACTCCGGAAGTCTTGAAAAAATCCACCAAACTCGTTCTCGAAGCCATTCCCCACGAGGAAGCACACTCAAAAACGCAGAGCTACAAATACCGGGCCGACGTCGGCGCCAAGCTCTTCGTCCAGATCAAGGAAGGTGTTTCGTCTTTCGGCGGCTACCGCTTGGCAAAGGATTTCGTTCGGGTGGTGGAAGTTCCCCCCTATCCTTCCGATCTGAAAATAATGAGCCAAGGCGCGCTCCTGGCTTTAAGCGGCGAGAAAAAAATCGGCCTCATGTCGCGCGATCTGCCGGGCCTGAAAATCGAGATCGGACGCGTGCTGCCTTCGCAAATCCAGCATTTGGTGAGTCAGAGTTACGGAAGTTACGCCACGCCCGAATTCGAAAGCGATTTTAACTCCGACAACATCGTGGAGCGCTTCGAGAAACGCCTGCCCCTGCCCGCTTTGCAGCGCGGCAAGGCCCATTATGAATCGCTGGATTTGAGCGATTATCTGCGCGCTCCCGGCGCCGAAAAGAAGCGCGGCGTTTTTCTCCTGAGCATCCAAGGCTACGATCCGGCCAAAGAAGCCAAAAAAGCCGAGTGCGAAGCCAAAAAGAAACGCCCGCTCGGCGCGGCTCCGAATTATCTCGACTTCGAAGAGGAAGACGAAGACTGCCGCGCCTTGAACGAAGGGGCCGGCGAAAACGATCCCGAGTCTTTCCAAGACGGCCGCATGCTGCTCGTCACCGATCTGGGAATTTTGGTGAAGACATGGCTGAACGGCACTCAAGAAGTCTACGTTCAGTCGATCTACAGCGGCCGCCCGGTGGCCGGAGCCAAGGTGGAAATTTTGGGCGAAAACGGCGTCCCGCTTTTTTCTCATATCACCGACGCCCAAGGCCGCGCTCGTTTTGCCAAGATCGAAAATTTATCCCGCGAGCATAAGCCGACTTTGATTCTCGTCGAAAAAGGCTCGGATTTAAGCTTCATGCCGATGAACCTGACCAAGGCCAAAAACAGTCTGGACTTCTCGCGCTTCGATGTCGACGGCGCCTCCAACGCCCGAGTGCCCGACCAAGTGAGCGCCTTTTTGTTTTCGGATCGCGGCATTTATCGGCCCGGCGATACTTTCCACATCGGCATGATCGTGAAACCCGCGCGCTGGGAAACCAAGGTCACGGGCCTGCCTGTGTGGGTGGAAGTTCTCGACTCCAAAGGAACCGTCATTCTCAGCGAGAAGAAAAATTTGCCCGCCGGAGGTTTTCTCGAATTGTCCCATAGCTTGGAGGAATCGGCACCCGAGGGAAGCTATGACGTCGATTTGTATCTGGCCAAAGACGACGACAAGAGGGGCGATGCCATCGGTTCCACACAGATCAAGGTGCAAGAATTTTTACCCGACCGAATGAAAGTCACCGCAAAACTCTCCACCGAAGCCGAGGGCTGGATCAGTCCCGAAGGATTGAAAGCGCAAATCCAGGCGCAGAATCTCTTCGGCACGCCCGCCGAAAAGCGCCGCGTGAAGGCGGAAATGCTGCTGAAACCGGCCTTTCCTAAATTCGATGCTTATTCGGATTATGAATTTTACGATCCGCACCGGGCCGAAGACAGTTACACCGAGGAATTGGGGGAAAGCAAAACCGACGCGCAGGGAAAGGCGGAATTCGACCTTCGCCTGAACAAATATGCCAATGCCACTTACCGCTTAAGTTTCTTGGCCGAGGTCTTCGAGCCCGAAGGCGGCCGCAGCGTCTCCGCCATGGCCAAAGCCCTAGTTTCTGACTGGCCTTACTTGATTGGATTCAAAGCCGACGGCAATCTCGACTATGTGGCGCGCGGCAGCCTGCGCAAGGTTTCGCTGATCGCCATCGACCCTAAACTCAATAAAAGCACGATTTCAGGCTTGAACTTACAGCGCATCGAAACCCGCTACGTCTCGGTGCTGAACAAGCAGCAAGACGGCACCTACGGCTACGAATCGCGCAAGAAAGAAATCAAGGAACCGGAAACAGAGCTGGAAATCCCCGCCGCCGGCGCGACGCTGACTCTGGATACTTCCGCGCCCGGCGACTTCTCTTACGTCCTACGCGATAAAGAAGGAAAAGAGCTGAACCGCATCGACTATTCGGTCGCCGGGCGCGGCAATGTCGCGCGTAGCTTGGACCGCAACGCCGAATTGAAACTCACCTTGAATAAAGAGGAGTACGCGCCGGGCGAGGAAATCGAAGTGAGCATTCGCGCTCCCTACGTCGGCGCGGGACTCATCACGATTGAACGCGACGAAGTCTACGCCGTTCAATGGTTCAAGACCGACACTTCGGCCTCGGTGCAGAAAATCCGGATTCCTCCAAATTTCAAGGGTAACGGCTACGTCAACGTACAATTCATCCGCGATCCCGCTTCCGATGAAATTTTCATGAGCCCGCTTTCCTACGGTGTCGTGCCTTTTTCGTCCAAACTCGATCATGTCACCGACCGCCTCCAATTAAGCGTGCCCGAACGCATCCGGCCCGGCGAATCCCTCGACATCCGGCTTTCCTCCGCTCAGCCTGCCAAGGCCGTGGTTTTCGCGGTCGATGAAGGCATTCTGCAAGTGGCTTCCTACCGCTTGCCCGATCCGCTCGGATTTTTCTTCGAGAAAAAAATGCTGGAAGTGAGAAGCTCGCAAATTCTCGACATGATCCTGCCCGAATTCAAAAAGCTCATGTTGGCGAGCGCCGCCGGCGGCGGTGGGGAATCCCAAGAATTGGGCAAATATTTAAATCCCTTCAAGCGCAAGCGCGAAGCGCCGGTGGTCTATTGGTCGGGCATTGTGGACGTGGCGGGGTCGCGTGAGTTTCATTACCCGGTTCCCGCTTATTTCAACGGCAGTTTGCGCGTGATGGCGGTCGCGGTCAACGAAAGCGGAATCGGAACGGCCGAAACAAAAAGCACCGTGCGGGGCGATTTAGTGATCTCGCCCAACGCGCCGACCACCGTCACTCCCGGCGACGAGTTTGAAGTCAGCGTCGGTCTTTCCAACAACGTCAAGGCTTCGGGAAAAGAAGCCGCCGTGTCGCTGACGCTCCAAACTCCGCCTTCTTTGGAAGTGCTGGGCGAAACGACCCAAACTCTCAAAATCGATGAAGATCACGAAAGCGTCGCCGTCTTCCGCGTCAAAGTTGCGTCAAACGACAAAGTGCGATTGGGTTCTGCGGACCTCACTTTCACCGCGGTTTTAGCGGAAAAATCCGCAATACTCAGTACCTCTGTTTCGATACGCCCGCCAACACCGCGTTATAACCAATTGCAGATGGGAAGCTTTTCGGCCAAGGTCGACGTGCCGGTGCAACGCGATTTGTATCCCGAATACCGCCGTCTGGAGGCCGCCGTCTCTTTCTCTCCGCTCGTCCTGGCTTCGGGTTTGGCGCAGTATTTGGGTGACTACGAACATCTCTGCACCGAACAATTGGTGAGCCAAGCCATGGCAGCTCTCGTCTTGGCGCATCGTCCCGAATTCGGCAAAGCCAACGCGGCGAGTCCGCGTTCCTTAAACGAAACCTTCAATATCCTGCGCACCCGACAGAATACCGAAGGCGGTTTCGGCGCCTGGGTCGCGTCGGTGCAAGCCGACGAATTTGCTTCGGTCTACGTCGTCCATTTATTGATCGAGGCGCAAGCGCGCGGCGAAACCGTGCCTTCCGACCTCTCACAAAAGGGAACGGAGTATTTACAAAAGCTTGCGGCCCGTCCGGCTCAAAATCTTTGGGAACTCCGTGATCGTAGTTATGCAGCGTATTTATTGACGAGACAAGCGCTGGTCACCACTCCGATCCTCACTTCGCTGCGGGAAACTTTGGAGAACCGTTATCCCAAGGAATGGAAAAGCGACCTGGCGGGGATTTATCTGGCGGCTTCCTACCAGATGCTCAAGCAGCAGAAAGAAGCCGAGTCATTAGTGGAAGCGGGCTTGAGTGAGTGGAAAGCGGGCTTTTCGGAAAAATCTTTCGGCTATGCGCATTATTATGACCCGTTGATTCGTGACGCACAGATCTTCGACTTGCTGGCGCGTCATTTTCCGGAACAAGTCAAAAAACTTCCTCCTGCAAGCATGGAGGGTTTGGTGAAAGCCATCGGCGACGGGCGTTTCAATACTTTATCGGCCGCTTATTTGATTCTCGCCTTCGATGCATACGCCCAAGCGCTCAGCCCTGTGCAAGGCAAGCTCGGCATTGCGGAAATCGACGCACAGGGCGCGGAAAAACCTCTCGTATTGCCGGATAACGCCATTCCGCGAACGGCTTTTTCTCCGGAAGCAAAACGACTGCGACTGAGCAATGCCGGCGGAAGCCATGCCTATTTTGCAATCAGCGAATCGGGCTTCGACAAAAATTTTCCGAAAACTGAATTGCGGCAAGGTCTGGAAATTCACCGGGATTATCTCGACGCTGACGGCAAGCCAGTCAGTTCCGTCGCTTTGGGCGATGAGATCACGGTGAGAATCCGCTACCGCACCGTGGATCGCGAGTCGCTTCCCGACACGGCTCTCATCGATCTCTTGCCCGGAGGTTTTGAGCCGGTGCTTCAAGAAGGCGGCGAACAAGGAAAGCCCGCCTTGGGAGGACTCTCCGGAGCGCACGCCGATGCTCCGATTCAATTCGCTGAAGCGCGGGAAGACCGCGTCATTTTTTATGGAAGCATTCCGAAGGATCTCGGCGAGCTGAGTTACCGCATCAAGGCAAGCAACGCGGGACGTTTCCAAGTTCCCCCGGCCTATGCGGAATCCATGTACGAGCGCGGAGTACAGGCGCGGTCGGGTGGTGGGCAGGTGTTGGTGGTGGAGAGGAAGAAGTAAAAAAATATTTCCACAACTCGCATGGCTCAATGATTCCTCGACTGGAAATCTGAACAAAGGTATGACAGGCACTTATGGCGCCTCGGAAAACTATGAGTAGCGGAAAAAATCATCGCTTTGGGGGAGGATGGACAGCTCAAAAGCTTGAAGTTCTCGCCGGCTATTTGCAGAGTTACACAACCGCCCTTAAAGACCAGCCGACTCCGACTCGTCCATTCCGCAAGGCATTTATCGATGCATTCGCAGGCACCGGTTACTGCAATCTCTTCCGCGATAAAGACAAATCTGATTCGCTGCAGAGCCATCTGTTTCCCGACCTCACCGAGAAGGAACCTCAAGAGCTGCTTAGCGGCTCGGCGAAACTCGCCCTCCAGACCGATCCCTCTTTCGACCGCTATATTTTCATCGAACGTAATTCAGCCCGATGTGCGGACCTCGAAGAGCTGAAAGTCGAATTTCCAGCTCTTGCTGATCGCATCAATATCCGACAGGGTGACGCCAATGAGTTTATCCAAGAGCTTTGCGGAAAGACGAAGGATTGGAGTTCGCGCCGTGCGGTGCTTTTTCTCGATCCCTACGGAATGCAAGTCGAATGGAAAACCATCGAAGCCATCGCATCCACTAAGGCTATCGATCTTTGGTTGCTGTTTCCTCTCGGCATCGGCGTGAACCGTTTGCTCACAAAGTCGGGCGACATACCCGAATCATGGCGTCGTCGTCTCGATCTGCTGCTGGGAACAGAAGACTGGTACGAAGATCTCTACAGTGTTGTAAAATCCAAGGATCTTTTTGGGGAGGTTCATGAGACGAGAGTCAAGAAAAAGATGGAAACTATCGGCCGTTACTTCAACGATCGTCTTAAGCAAGTCTTCGCCGGGGTCATTGAAACTCCCGGCATATTACGAAACTCGGTCAACAATCCCCTTTATCTCTTGTGTTTCGCAGTCGGTAATGAACGCGGCAAAAGCATCGCCTTGCGTATTGCCGAGCATTTACTCAAGGAGCTACGCTGATGGCGCAAGATTCAAGCATCGAGTGGACCGAATCTACGTGGAATCCCGTTACCGGTTGCACGAAAATCAGTCCAGGCTGCAAACACTGTTATGCCGAACGCATGGCCGAACGCCTTCAAGCAATGGGACAGGCGAACTACGCCAACGGTTTTAACCTTACCCTGCACCCACATATGCTGAATCTGCCGCTTCGCTGGAAGAAACCTCAGACTATCTTTGTCAATTCAATGAGCGATCTGTTTCACAAGGATATACCGCTTGCATACATCCACCGTGTCTTCGAGGTGATGGCCCAGGCACAGCAGCATCGCTTTCAGCTGCTGACAAAACGCTCGGATCGTCTCGCGGAATTGAATTCAAAACTTGTATGGACACCGAACATCTGGATGGGAGTCAGCGTCGAGAATGACGAATTTCGCGGCCGCATCGACGAACTTCGTTCAACCGACGCGCAGACAAAATTCCTTTCGCTCGAACCATTGCTTGGACCGCTTAACGACCTTGATCTCCACGATATTGACTGGGTCATTGTCGGCGGAGAGTCAGGGCCGCAGGCGCGCCCCATGGATCCAGATTGGGTCATGGATCTCCGTGATCAATGTTTTCACGCCAAGGTGCCTTTCTTCTTCAAGCAATGGGGCGGCAAAAACAAGAAAAAGTCCGGCCGCCTCCTTGCGGGCCGCACCTGGGATCAGATGCCGTTAGATCCGGCGTCGCGCCTTCATTCATCGCAACCCTTTCGGTTCAACCATTTCCAAGTTCCCCCGGCCTATGCGGAATCCATGTACGAGCGCGGAGTGCAGGCGCGCTCGGGTGGTGGGCAGGTGTTGGTGGTGGAGAGAAAGAAACTGGATAAGCCTGGCGATCGATGATAACTCGCAGTTGGGTATTGTCACATGAAGCACCGATTAGTCCCCTTCCTCTTGCTCTTCATCCTAAGCGCCTGCGGGCGCCATCCCCGATTGCCGCGAGAGAAGATTGCGCCGCTGGACTTAGCGCAGCCTGTGAACTTCAGCGTTGAGCAGCGCAGCAGCAGCGTGCTCCCCGGCTCAGGCGGCCGAATCCTACTGACCCTCGACGACGTTACAATGAATCAAGTCATGACTTCGCTTGCATGGAACAACGGCGAAGTGCTGGTCGCAGCCCGCTCCTTGCATTCAGGGGAGACACTCAACTTCTCGCTCGGCGGACATGAATATTTGTTGAGGCTGCAACGCCTTGAAAACCATCTCATCGGCATGGACTACGCCTACTTCGAGCTGCGCGAAGCAAGCCCGTCCCGGCTTGGGGTATCGAGCTTGGATGCCGATATCCAAGGACTCTATGCCGCTATGCGCGCCAAGACAGGTATCCACTTTGTGCGTAACGGCAAGAATTACGACGTCGAAACTGCGATCGCTCACCTTGAGCGCAAACGCGCCGCCGCCGGCGCTTCGATCAGAACTATCGAAGACTTTATCGAACAGATCGGATCGCGTTCCTCACAAAGCGGCGAGACCTATAAGATCCTTTACCCCGATGGGACGGAGTACGACGCAGGAAAGTGGATGCGGCAACAGATAACAAAATAGAAACAAGAACCGATATTAAGAATGAAACGTTTCTGGAAACTATGAAAAAATCAAAACTATCGTTTTTCTTTCTTTTGCTGTTTCTCTGCTCAAGCCATCCAATATTTGATGCAAGGGCAAGGAGCTTGCTGGTCAAGCAAACTCCCTGCCATTTCGGCTTTTCCCAGGAATCCCAAGCCAAGCAAGCCCAAATAAAGGCTCTGCAAAAGATCGATGCCAAAAAATATAAGATCGTGGTGGAAAAATTTCAAAACGAAAAAACTACCGATTGGCAGCTGATAGTGCAACCGGCCGATTCTTCCATACAAATTCAAGTCAATGAAATCAGCCGCAAACTCGGTGCCACTCAAAGTTGCGCTTATCCGTTTCCTGAGATCGCGGATAAGCCCGTCATTTACCTCTATCCCCCTCGTCCGATGAACGTTCTCGTCCAATTGGACTTGCATGGAGATTT
>OBLQ010000448.1_pt1 | contig 15735 bp, 14 predicted proteins | sample 1519881 | NCBI WGS metagenome assembly OBLQ01 (sample SAMN01911456, study PRJEB22533) | soil metagenome | biome: Soil | place: Malaysia | collected 2012-04-30 | depth DG_metagenome m | reverse complement strand
TAGAGGACGGCGATGGCGAGGAGCAGCGCGCCGCACACCCCGGCGATCCGCAACGCGGTGGCAGGCGGACGCCCGGCGGCCGAATCACCGATGCCGTCTCGCGCGCGCGGGCTGTGCACAGTGGGGCGCGGGGCGCTAGGTCGTTTGCGGGGTGCCATGGTAAAGAGAGGCCATGATATCACATCAAGGCACAGTCTGTTAACGACTTATGCCGTTTTCCCGGACACGCGCAGGAGCGCGTCCACACAGCCCGTCCAGGAGAACCGCCCGGCCCGGGCGGCGATGGCCGCGCTCATGCGCAGCGCCGCGTCGGTGGCGAAGAACCGTTCGATGGCCTCCGCCAGCGCCTCCGGATTCTCCGGCGGGACCACGTATCCGGTGACGCCGTCTTCCACCACGTCCGGCAGCCCACCCACCGCCGTCACCACCACCGGGCGCTGAAACGCAAACGCCGTCTGCGTGATGCCGCTTTGCGTGGCCGACACATACGGCAGCACCACCACATCCGCTGCCATGAAATACGTGGCCACATCGTCGTCGGGAATGTACCGGTCCACGACCCGCGTGCGCGCGCCGATGCCGAGCGACGCGATCAGCGCGTCGTAGGGCGCGCGGTCTTCGTAGAACTCCCCCACCACCAGCAGCGTGGCGTCGAGGCGTTCCGCAACGCGCGCGTACGCCGCGAGCAACGTCTTGAGCCCCTTGTAGGCGCGGATCAGACCGAAGAACAGGAGAACGCGGCCCGCAACATCCAGCCGCCGGCGCGCCTCGTCGCGCGTCATGTTCCCGGCGGCGAACTGGGTGTAGGTCGGATGCGGGTGCACCACCACGCGCGCGGACGGATGCATGGACAGAAGATGGTGCCGGTCCTCCTCCGACTGCACCAGGTATGCGTCCGCCGGCTCGAGTCCCCAGCGCACCAGCATGCGCGTCATCGGGTTGGATTCGTGCGGCAGCACGTTGTGACAGAGATACACAACCGGAACCGCGCGCGCGCGCTTGACCGTGGACACGATGGAACGAAACGCCGGTCCGAAGAAGGGGTGCCACCACTGCACCACCACCATGTCGGGTTGAAAATCAAGCACGGCGTGCGCCGCGCGCGGCCACGACAGGGGGTTGATGGAATCGATCAGCCGCGGCGCGTCCACACGCACGCGCGCACCTTCGGTTTCATACTGGGTTCGTCCCGGGAACAGAAGCGACGGATACAGACGGGAGAAACTGACGATCCGGGTTTGATGTGCCGGCTGCATCGCGAGCGCCAGCATCTGCGTGAAATGGCTGATGCCGCCGCGGTACGGGTACGCCGGGCCCACCAGGCAGATCCGCATGAGCTAGTGCTCCGGCCGGGTCAACCGCGGTCCGGTGGCACCGCGCACCTGGTATTCCTTGAAGGCGAAGGCCGCATCCCGCGCGGCGCGCGCGGTGATCAATTCCGCCAGCAGACCGATGGAGAGAATCTGCGCGCCCACGATCACGAGCACGAATCCCAGCAGCATGATGGGGCGCACGTGCATCCCCTTGCCGGCCAGCCATTCGATCAGGAAGAACACCTGCGGCGCCAGACCGAGCACAAACAGCAGTCCCGCGATGCGGCCGAAGAAATGCAACGGATTGAGCGCACGCCGCGTGACGAACATGGTGGTCATCAGGTCGAACATGCCGTTGAGAAACCGGCGCGCGCCGTACTTGCTCTGTCCGTACTTGCGCTTGTAGTGCTTCACGGGCACCTCATCGACGCGGAAGCCCTCCCACGCCGCCAGCGCCGGAATGAAGCGGTGCAGTTCCCCGTACACGTGGATCGATTCGGTGACGTCGCGCCGGTACATCTTGAGGCCGCAGTTGAAGTCGTGCAGCTTGAGCCCGGTCGCCAGCGAGGTGACCTTGTTGAACACCCGCGAGGGCAGTGTCTTGGAAAGCGGGTCCTGCCGGTTGGTCTTCCATCCGGAAACCAGGTCGGCGCCCGCCTCGATCTTGCGCATCAGCGCGGGAATTTCGCCCGGGTCATCCTGCAGGTCCCCGTCCATGGTGACCACGTAGTCGCCGTCCGCCGCCTGGAAGCCCACGTTGAGCGCGGCCGCCTTGCCCTGGTTGCGACGGAAACTGATGATGCCCACGCGGGGCGACCGGTCACGCAGCGAACGCATCACTGCCACCGTGCGGTCGGTGCTGCCGTCATCGACGAAGATGTACTCGTAGTCGCACTTCATCTCGTGCATGACGGCTTCGAGCTTTTCGTACAGCTCGGTCAGACTTTCCTGCTCGTTGTAGCAGGGAATGACGACGGAGATCTTCACGGGGGTCAGCCTCCCACGCCGCGGCGCTCCGCGTCCAGCCATTCCACTTCGCGCGCGATACCCTCCTCGATGCCCACCCGGGGGGCATAACCCAGTTCGGCGCGGGCCAGCGAGACGTCGGCCAGCGTATGCATGACGTCTCCCTTCTGGGCCTCACCGTAGCGCGCGTTGGGGGTACACCCCGACACGCGGCCGATCAGATCGATCACGGTGTTGAGCGCCACGCGGCTGCCGCCGCCGATGTTGAAGACCGTGGCCCCGCCGGTGTAGTCCGCGGCCGCAAGATTGGCATCCACGGCGTCCGACACAAACGTGAAGTCGCGCGTCTGCGTGCCCGCCCCGTAGACATCGATCGGCTTGCCCGCGAGCATGGCGCGTATGAAGCGGTGAAAGGCCATATCGGGGCGCTGGCGCGGGCCGTATACCGTGAAGTAGCGCAGGCACGCAACCGGCAGGCCATGGTTGGCACCGTACAGCACGCACAGCGCCTCTCCGGCCAGCTTGGTCACGCCGTAGGGAGAGAGCGGGCGCGTGGGGTGATCCTCCCGCATGGGCAGCTGCACCGTGTTCCCGTAAACCGAACTCGAGCTGGAATACACCAGCCGCACGCCGGTCCCCTTCATCGCCTCGCACAGCCGCTGCGTGGCGCGGATGTTGTGTTCGATGTAATGCTCGAAGTCGGTGCCCCAGCTCTTGCGCACGCCCGGCTGGGCCGCGAGATGAAACACCACCGAGGTCCCGTCGAGGACGGGCGCCAGGTCGAGACGGGTGAGATTCTCCTCGATCAGCTGAAAGCGGGGATTTCCGGAGAGGCCGGAGAGATTGGCGCGCTTGCGCGCCACGTCATAGTAGTCGGTGAAGCAGTCGACGCCGACGACATCATGGCCGCGGGCCACGAGCGCTTCGCACAGGTGCGAGCCGATGAAACCCGCAGCGCCCGTGACCACCATCCGTTTCGTCATACGTCTGCGTTCCCTACTTCTTCCTGGTGGCTGCCTTCAGCTGGCTTTCGAGATCATCCAGAGCCTTGCGCGCCTCGGTGTCGTCCGGATGGCGCTTGAGCCAGTCGTTCATGGTGTCACGCGCCTTGTCGATCTGCCCGGCCCGCGCCGCGAGCGAGAACACCATCATGCTCAGATCCTGCGCGTCGGGCTCCTTGCGGTAGATGGGTTCGACGAGTTGCAGCGCTTCCGCGTACCGGCCCATGCGCTCGTACACTCCGGCGAGCCGGTACATGAGTTCGTCGTTTCCAGGACGCTGCTTGAGCAGTTCCTGGTAGTGGTTGACGGCCGCGGCCGTGTCGCCCGCGTCCAGGTAATAGTAGCCGAGCAGCTGCAGCGGCGCTTCCAGCTGCGGCGAGATTTCCCTGGATATCTTCAGGTACTTGAGCGCTTCCGCGTAGTCACCGGCCTGGTGCTTGGAATACGCCAGCTGCACGAAGGCCGCGGAATAGTTCTGAATCAGGTGCTCGAGGAACGGCGGCAGGTACATGGACTTGTCGCGTTTCCAATCCTTGGTGAGGATGCCGTCGTACTTGAATTCCTTCGTCACGCAGTCCTCGAGCTTGGGCACGTTGACCATATCCTTGCCGCGTCGCGGCACCACTTCATAGGCAAGGCCCTGCATCTCCAGGATGTCGCGGTAGGGCGCAAACGTCGCCGGTGGAATGGTGACCGCGAAGTACACCGGCCGTTTGAACATGTTGGTGTGCAGGATGTGATCCATCGCCATGTCGCGCACCAGCACCCACCCGTCCTTGGACGGCAGCGGCTGCAACTGGTCGATTTTCTCGTCGGTCCACGTAATGGGGACTTTCGGTTCCAGATCGCGGCACTGCTTGATGTACCACGGCGTGTTGAGCAGGCTCAGGTTTACGACGCGCACATCACGGCGAAAATGCTCCACCTCCTGCACGTACCACAGCGGGAAGGTGTCATTGTCGCCGTTGGTGAAGATAATGGCGTCGGGATCGAGGCACACCAGCATGTTGTGCGCATATTCGGTGCACGTCACATTGTGTCCGCGGTCATGCGTGAAGTACTGCCGTTTGAGCGTGAACATGGGCAGCGCCAGCATCACCACACAGGCACCCACCGCCACCGGCGCCACCGCTCCCCGGTTCCCCAGCGCGTTGCGGATTTCGTTCATGACGCTGATGATTCCGAGTCCGATGTACACCGCGAAGAGATAGAACCCACCCGAATAGAAATAATCGCGCTCGCGCACTTCGCTGTCGGAGAAATTCAGGAAGATGATGAGTCCGACCGTGAGCACCATCATGGTCACGAACAGTATGACGAACGTCTTCTTGTGCTTCGCGTACTGGTCCACGATGCCCCAGATACCCAGCCCGATGGGAATCATCGATCCCAGGTTGAGACGTCCCACATAGGCCGTGAACATCTGAAACTGGTTCTGGAAGTACCCGTTGAAATGCTCGAACTGGAACGCCCACGACGCCTTGCGATCGAACATGCTGGTGGGCGGGTACTGTTCGCGGCGCAACACCGCGTACAGCGCCTTCCACGTGCTCGGATCCCCCTCGTTGATGTTGGGGTTGTGCTGGGCACGGATGAGCAGCATCAGGTGCACGGACAGGCCGAGCGCGAACAATCCCAGGCAGACCGCGCCGAAACTCGACCCCCGGTTGTAGCGCCACACCATCACCACGCACAACGCCACCAGCAACACCGCGGTCAGAGCGCCGTTGCGGTAGAGAGTTGCGTCCGCCACGAACAGCGCCACCACCATGCTGGCGATCCACCAGTCGACGCTCGTGAAGGGCCGGTCCTTCGACATCAGCACGAAGAAGAAGATCCCCGAGAACACCAGCACGGTGCCCAGGTGGAAGCCGACACTCAGTGCCAGCAGATAGAAGATGAGATAGATCAGCGACGTGGAGCGCGGCGACTTGGGCATGTCGCCCCACTTGATGGCCAGCCACATCATGAAGCCCATGAAGGCGTTGCTCATTCCGTAGACTTCGGCCTCGGTGGAGTTGACCCAGTAGGTGTCGCTGAAGGTCAGGAAGAGCGCGCCCGCCAGCGCGCCGCCCACCCGGATCAGCCCGTCCCAGCGGTCGCGCGACTTGCCCGCCATGTCGTCAAAGAAACGCACCGTCAGCACGTACATGAACAGCACGCCCGCCGCACCGCAGAAGGCGGACAGCAGGTTGATGCGCTGCGCGATGGTGAACGTCGGAATGGGGAGCATGCTCGCCACGCGGGCGATCAGGACATACAGCGGCGTCCCCGGCGAGTGCGGTACGCCCAGTGTGTAGGACGTCGCAATGAACTCTCCCGAGTCCCAGAAGCTGGAACTCGCTTCCATGGTGCGCGCGTACAGGAAGAAACTGATGAGGAAGGACAGGGCCGCGCCCACCCAGAACATGGCCCGGAGCACGGCGGCTTCGGCCGGATTGGTGACGGCCGGGGTCGAATGCTGGGGTGACTTCATGCGTGTGTTGGTCTCGCGCGATCGCGGCACTGGCGCCACGGGCGACGCGGCGTGCTCATTGTATGCCTTGACGCCCGGCTGGGTTCCCGTGGCGCGCCCGGAACGCCGCCCAACGTACCCCGAACCCGGCCGGTGATCAAGCAATAAAAAGACTTAGGCGCGGGGCCGCCCCGTGCGCCGGCCCAGAAAGAAGACGAACCCCACCAGGCTCACCACCACCGAAATGATGTAGGTGGCAAACTCGAGCACGAAGGCGTCGGCACGCTGGATGCCCGCCTCCGCAAACAGCAGGATCCCCAGCCCCTCCCGAATGCCGAGCCCGTTGATGGTGATGGGCGGAATCATGGCCAGGCTCAGGATGGGAATGAACACGAAGAACTGCGCCACGGTCACGGGCGTCATGGGAATTCCGAGCGCCATGCCCACCAGGATGTGCGTCACCACGCGCATGGCCTGGATCACCCCCGACAGCAGCACCAGCCGCATCACCAGCATGCGGCGGCCACGGAAGGGCGAGAGATGGTCGATGATGGCCGTCATGCGCGCATCCAGCGAGAGCGCGCGCAGGCGCAGCACCGAACGCCGCAACCAGTTTCCCAGCGGCCGCACGAAGTAGAAACCCAGCGCGGGAATCATGCAGGCGACGAACACGCCCAGGTACAGGGCGTGCGGCATGGCACCGGTCTGGCCCACGAGCAGCAGTTCGGCCGCGATGGCGAGCAGGCACAGGCTGAACACACCCAGCAGGCGGTCCAGCAGTGTGACCGCGATCATCTGGTACGGACTCTCTCCCTCGCGCGAGAGGTCGTACACCTTGACGGCGTCGCCGCCGATATTGGCGGGCAGGAAATTGTTGAAGAAGAGCCCGATGAAATAGAAGCGGAAGGTGCGATCGTGACTCAGACGCACGCCGCTCGAACGCAGCAGCGTGTGCCACTGGAACCACCCCGCCACGTTGCTCGCCAGAAACACCAGCGTGGCAGCCAGCAACAGGCCGCGGTCGGCGCGCGCCGCCAGCCCGGTGATTTCGTGCGTGGGAATCTTGTGGAACAGGAACGCCATGAGCGAAACGCTCACGGTGATCTTGACGGCCCAGCGCAGCGCGCCGCCCACCCGCGCGCTCATGACGCGCGACCCGCGGCGCACGCGCGCACCAGGACCTGTTCCATCTCGTCCGCCGTGCGTTCCCAGGTGAGCGAGCGCGCCCACTCTTCACCGGCTGTGCGCATGCGCGCGTACAGTTCCGGATCGGTGAGAAGCTCGGCCGTGCGCCGCGCAAATGCGTTCACGTCACCGTACGGGACCAGGAATCCGGTCACGCCGTCATGGATGGAATCGCGCAGGCCGGGACGGTCGCTTCCCACCACCGGCACACCGCACGCGTTGGCTTCCACGACGGTGAGCCCCCATCCCTCCTTGGGGCTCGCATTCAGGAAGACGTGGCAGCGGTTGAGCACCGCCACCATCTGTTCCCCGCTCATGCGTCCCGTGAACTCCACGTCGCCCGCGAGTCCCTCGCGCTTCACGATCTTCTCGAGGCGCGCGCGATCCGGGCCGTCGCCGATGATGACCAGACGCGCATCCGGAACCGTGCGCCGCACCACACCCAGCGCGCGAATCACCACATCGATGGCCTTGTAACGCCGCATGCGTCCGAAGTGCACCAGCGTGGGCCGCGGGGCACGCTTCTCTCCCGGCAACAACCGGAACAGGCGGTGGTCCAGCCCGCACAGCACGACCTCGATACGGTCCGCGGAGACCCCGCGCGCCACCAGATCGTCGCGCGTGCTGGGCGATATCACGGCGAACCGGCACCTCCGGTACACCGCGGGTATCAGGGCCTCCCACGCCCACACGTACAGCGCAAACAGCGCGTTGGTCTCGCGGAACACGGTCACCCCGAAGAGGTGCGGGACCACCACCAGCACCGGCGTGCGCGTGTAGCACGGCGTGAAGAATGGAATCTTGTTGATATCCTCGACAACGAGATCGGCGGGATGATCCTTGAGGTAGGCGCGCATGGCCGCCGGCAGCACGAAGTTCGCGTTCCACCACGAACCGCGGCGGATGACATGGACGCCGTCCACGGTTTCTTCCGTCGCACCTCCGGGAAACGCGGAGGCAAACTGGGTCGCGTGGTGGCCGCGCGCCACCAGGCGTGTGAGAATCTCGTGCAGGTGGATTTCGGCGCCACCGGCTTCGGGATTGCGGATGTCGCGCCAGTTGAGCGCGACCACATGCAGACGACGTTCAGCCACTACACCTTTCTGCCCATCACGCCGATGACCATCGACGTCGCCATGCGCACGGCATGGGGCACACCGTCGCGCAGGCGCAGGCGCAGGCGATGCGCCGCGTCCGAGGGCTGCATGGGCAGGCGCACCCCCACCTTGAGCAGCACGCGCCGCGCGCCGCGGTACCACACGGGCGGAAACAGGTTGCTGCCGTATGCGCCCGTCACCTCGAAACCCGCCGCGCGCATCAGGCCCGACAACTCGCGCGCGCTGAACTCGGTTTCCCACCCCGCGAACCAGCGATTCACGGTCATCAGCGCGTGCTTCAGCAGCGTGTAGTAGTGGAACCGCTGCGGCACATCGACCAGCAGATATCCGCCGCGGCGCAGCACCCGGTTGTTTTCGCGCAGCAACTCGAGCGGCTGGCGGAAATGTTCCAGCAGTCCCTGGTGAAAGACAATATCGAACGATTCATCCGCGAACGGCAGCGAAAGCGCGTCCCCGCACACGATGCCCAGTTCCGTCCCCGCCACCCCACGGATCAGGCGCAGTGACTGATCGCTGTAGTCGATCGTCACCACGTGCGCGCCGCGACGCGCGAGCGCCAGGCTGTCACGCCCGGTTCCCGCGCCCACTTCCAGGATGTGTTTGCCCGCGACGTCCATCTGCGAGAGCAGGAACGTCACCAGCCGGTCGTCGTTGGCATAGACGTCCTCCATGCCGGGAGACGAGGCCCAGAAATCGTCCCAGTGCCGTTTTTCAGACGAGCGTTTCATCGTCGGGAAAAAGAAAGAAGCTGAATCAGTAACCAATCAGGAGCCGCTCGGCCAGCACCGGCGGAAGCCCCGCGCGCAGGATCTTTTCCGCGGCCTTCTCACGGTCGTAGCGAACGCGGTGGTGGGTCACGCTGTCGGCTGCATCGTCATATACCACGTAGGACGCGTCGGGGTTCCCGTCGCGCGGTTGGCCCACGCTGCCCACGTTCATCACGTAGCGCCGTTGCGCCAGGTCGAGCATGAACACCTCGTCACCGGGAAAGCGCAGGACCTGGCCGTCGTCCACGAACACCACCGGCGAATGCGAGTGACCGATGAACACCACTCGCGCCGGGTCCATGGCTTCGAAGGCGCGCTCCGCACTCATCGCATCCAGCACATATTCCCACTCTTCGGGATGATAGGGCGACGCGTGGACCGCCATCATGCGTTCGTGTTCGCGGTACACATATGGCAGCGCGGCCAGGTAGTCCAGGTTGCCGGCGTCGAGCTGCTGTGCGCTGAAGTGAATTCCCTGCAGCGCCACTTCGTGAAAGAAGACACGCTCGTGCGCGTCGACTACGGCGGCGTCGTGATTGCCGCGCAGGCACGCGCCCGGAGTCAGGGCGCGAATCCGATCCACGCACTCGTTGGGGTTGGCTCCGTACCCGATGACGTCGCCCAGGCACAGATGAAACCCGGCGCCTTCGCGGGCAGCGTGCGTCAGCACCGCTTCCAGGGCCTCGAGATTTCCGTGCACGTCCGAGAAGATGGCGTACTTCACGCGCCGTCCCTTCTGAATTCCTTCACGAACCGGTCCACGAGCCCGTTGACGAAGCGTCCGGCCTCTTCTGAACTGTAGCGGTGCGCGATCTCGATGGCCTCGTCGATGATGACGCTGGAGGGCACGTCGGGAAAATACAGCACTTCCGCCAGGGCGAAGCGCAGGATGTTGCGGTCGATCAGCGACAGGCGCTCGAAATCCCAGTGTTCCAGAAACGAGCGGATGATGCGGTCGATTTCATCGCGTTTTTCCATGGTTTTCAAGAACAGGTCGCGGGCGCGGTCGGCGCCCTCGTCGGACGGGCCGCGCCGTTCGATCTGCTGGTCCACCACCTGCAACGCCGGGCGGTCCGAGAACTCGGACTCGTACAGTGCCTGCAGCACCAGCTCCCTCGCGCGGCGACGTTTTCCCATATCAGTTCCGGAACTGTGCCATCAATTCGACCAGAGCCACGGCCGCGTTCCAACCCGCATTGCCGTGTTTGCCCCCCGCGCGATCCACGGCCTGCTCGAGCGTGTCGGTGGTCAGCACCGCCAGCGTCATGGGCACACCGGTGGAAAGCGCCGCGGATTCGATCGACTCCGTGACGGTCCTCGCCAGTACGTCGTAGTGGGAAGTCTCCCCGCGGATGATGGCACCGGCCCACACCACGCCGTCCACCTGCCGGTCGCGCGCAACCTGCGCCGCCAGCTGCGGAACCTCGAAGGCGCCCGCGACCCAGTATACATCGATCGCGGCGTCATCGACGCCGTGTGCTTTCAGCCCCTCGACGGCGCCCTCGACGATCCGTCTGGTGACCAGGTCGTTGAAGCGGCTGGCCACCACCGCGACGCGCCGGCCGCTGGCATCGAGGCGCGCGCGATGCTCATTCGGCATGCTGCATCCCGCGCACGCGGCCCGCGGGTGTGCTCAACACCTGCGTCAGAAGGTGGCCCATCTTGTCGCGCTTGGCCGCCAGGTAGCGGCGGTTGACCTCGTTGGCCTCGATTTCAATGGGGACGCGGTCCACCACGTCGAGCCCATGCGCGGAGAGGCCGATGACCTTCTTGGGATTGTTGGTGAGCAGCCGGATCTTCCCCACGCCCAGGTCGGAGAGAATCTGGGCGCCCACCCCGTAGTCGCGCAGGTCGGGCGGAAAACCGAGTTCTTCGTTGGCTTCGACGGTATCGCGTCCCTCGTCCTGCAACGCGTAGGCGTGAATCTTGTTCTCCAGGCCGATGCCGCGGCCTTCCTGGTTCATGTACAGCAGCACACCACGGCCCTCTTCGGAAATCATGGTAAGCGCACGGTGCAACTGCGGACCGCAGTCGCAACGCAGCGAACCCAGCACGTCGCCCGTGAAGCACTGCGAATGCACGCGCACCAGCACGGCGTCGTCGTCGCGGATTTCGCCGCACGTCAGCGCGATATGATTGTGCCCGCTGGCCAGGCTGCGATACAGGTGCAGCGTGAACTCACCGTATTCGCTGGGAAAGTGAATGGCGCGGACCTTCTCCACCAGCTTTTCGGTGCGGCGGCGGTACGCAATCAGGTCGGCGATGGTGACGATCTTGAGCCCCAGCTCCTCCGCCATGCGCAGCAGGCGCGGCAGCCGCGCCATGGAGCCGTCGTCGTCGAGCACTTCGCACAGCACGCCCGCGGGCGAGAGCCCGGCCATGCGCGCGAGATCGACCGCAGCCTCGGTGTGCCCCGCGCGGCGCAGCACGCCTCCCGCCTTCGCCACCAGCGGAAACACATGGCCGGGGCGCATGAAGTCATCGGGGCGCGTGGCGGGATCCACCAGCGCGGCCACGGTGGCGGAGCGATCGTGGGCGCTGATGCCCGTGGTCGTGCCCCCGGCCAGGTCGATGGACACCGTGAAGGCCGTGCCCAGCCGGCACGTGTTCTCCGGGACCATGGGATCGAGCTGCAACTCGCCCGCGCGTTCGTCGGTGATGGGCGCGCAGATCAGACCGCGTCCGTAGCGCGCCAGGTAGTTGATTTTCGCGGGCGTGACCTTCTCCGCGGCCAGAATCATGTCGCCCTCGTTCTCACGATCCGCGTCGTCCACGACGATGATGATCTCGCCGTTGCGAATGGCCTCGACCGCGGTCTCGATACTGCAGAAGTTGCTCATGATGTTTTTGATTCCTTCCCTTGGTCAGCGAGTGACCGTTCCTGCATGCCGCAGTTGCTCGCGCACGTAACGCGCGATCACGTCGGCCTCCAGGTTGACGAACCGACCTGGTTCGTATTCTCCCGCCACGGTGTTCTCCAGCGTAAACGGCACGATGGCGATGGCAATACGCCGTGGCTCCAGCTTGCGCGCCACCGTCAGGCTGATGCCGTCGACGGCGACCGAGCCCTTGTGGGCACACAACTCGTGCACTTCCTCGGGGACCTCGATGACGAGCCAGCGGTCACCCGCGCCCGCGCCCGAAAACTCAACCACACGTCCCACGCCGTCCACGTGCCCCTGCACGATGTGGCCGCCGAGGAGCGTCTGCGCCGTCGCGGCCCGCTCGAGGTTCACGCGCGATCCCGCGGCCAGCGCACCGATGGTGGTGAGCTGTAGCGTTTCTTCGACGGCCGTCGCCTCGAACCACCCCTCACCCGACCGCTCCACCGTGAGACATACGCCGTTCACGGCGATGCTTTCCCCGTGGGCGAGCGGCGCCGTCAGGCCCTCGACGGCAATACACAGCGTGCGTGCCGATCCGGCGTCGCGAACTTCGTCAACGCGGCCGGTGTGTTCAACGATGCCCGTGAACATCGTTCGTCCTTCCCGCGGCCGTTGAGGTTCGTTCGCCGAGGGCCGCGGTCAGCCGCTCCCACGACGCCGCGTGCACGTAGCGCCGGCGGGTATCGTCGCCGAGCGGCATTTCGTCCACGGCGAGTCCCCACGTGGGAAGCGCGTTCACGCCCACGCCACCGGGCCCGAATTGTTCGTGGCTCTGGTAGTGCCACAGCGCATCCCACGCTTGCGCCATGACGAAACTCATCATGAGGTGCGCGCCGCCTTCGACGAGGATGCGCCGGAACCCGAGTGCGCCGAGTTTCTCCAGCGCGTCGTTCACATCGACAAGCCGTCCAAACGGCCGGCAGCGCACCACGCGGCCGCCGCGCGCTTCGATCATGCGCGCGCGCGACTCGTCGGCGTCGCCACGGCAGACAACCACATAGTCGCGCCCGGGCGCCGGCCAGGTTGCATCGCTCGCGAGTGAGAGTTCGGTATCGAACACGACGATTGCGGGCTCGTGATCCACGCCCGCCTCGAGCAGGCGGCAATCGAGCAGCGGCCGGTCGACACGCGCCGTGGTCGCACCGATCACGATGGCGTCCTGCACCGCGCGCAGGCGGTGCGTGTCGAGCTGCGCGGGATCTCCGGTGATGCGGTCACGCTGTCCCGGTGCGCGCGACACCTTGTAATCCAGCGACGTCGCGATCTTGAGTGTCACCGTGCGCGCCATCCCCAGGCGATCGTGGTAGTAGCCGTGATTGTCGAGGATGGCGTGAGCCGCGCCGCAGCCCACGTCCACGTGCACTCCGCGCGCACGCAACGTCTCGATGCCAAGGCCCGCCACGCGTGCGTCGGGATCGGGTGCGGGAATGACCACACGCTCAATGCCGGCGGCCAGCACGCTCTCCACGCACGGCGGCGTGTGGCCGTGGTGCGCGCAGGGCTCGAGGCTCACGTACAGGGTGGCACCACGCGCACGGTTCCCCGCGGCGGCCAGCACCAGCGTTTCGGCATGGGCCTCACCCAGGCGGCGATGATAGGCCGACGCCACCACCTCGCCGTCTCGAACCACGACGGCTCCCACCATGGGGTTGGTCCAGGTCCGTCCGGCGCCCAGGCGTGCCAGCTCCCGTGCCCGGGACATGCAGGCGATGTCAACGCTCGAGCAGCCCGCCGCAAAGTCTGCGTGGGTGAGACCGGTAACCGTCTGGGGTGATGTGCCCAAAATACGTCCTGAAATCAGGTTATGGAGAACGCTTGAGGGAGAGGGAGAAGGACGGAGCGCCTGCACGCAGGCGCGCGGCACCCGGACCACGGGCGCGGCAGGTGGAGACCTTCTCCCATCCAGACTGTAACTGTCGGCCCCGGAGTCTCACCGGATCTGCGGAATATCCGCTCGCGGGCTTTACCGCCGGTGGGGACTTTCACCCCGCCCTGAAGGTTTCCGGAGAAGATGATGCGTCAGGAAAGTGTCCGTGTCAAGGAAGCGTCAGGGGGGGCGGTTCTACCCCAGCAGGGCGTCCACGAAGCGCTCGGCATCAAACGGGGCAAAGTCGTCGAGGGCTTCGCCCACGCCGATGTAGACCACGGGCAGGTTGAGGGTTTCGGCGACGGCGAGCACGATGCCGCCTTTCGCGGTCGAGTCGAGCTTGGTGAGAATGACGCCGTCGGTCTGCATGCGTTTGGTGAATTCCTGCGCCTGCACCAGCGAGTTCTGTCCCAGGTTGGCGTCGAGAACGAGATAGGTCTGCACGGCATCGGGGCCCAGCGCCTTCTCACACACGCGGCGCACCTTGGCCAGTTCGTCCATGAGATTGGCCCGCGTGTGCAACCGGCCGGCGGTATCCACGATCACCACGTCCATGCCGCGCGACTTTGCCGCGCTGCACGCATCGAACGCCACCGAAGCGGGATCGGTGCCTTCGTGGTGGCGCACCATCTCGACACCCACGCGCTCGGCCCAGATGCCCAGCTGGTCCGCAGCCGCCGCGCGAAAGGTGTCGCACGCCGCCAGCAGCACGTTCTGTCCGCTCGATTTGAGATACCACGCCAGCTTGCCGATGCTGGTGGTCTTGCCCACACCGTTGATGCCGACGACCACAAGCGCGCGCGGTTTCACATTGGCCATATTTGTCGCGGAAGAACGCGTGCTGCCCTCGCGCAGCACGGAAAGGAACTGCTCGCGTACGGTGGCGCGGGCATCCAGATTGCCACCACCATCGCGCAATGTCGCCAGCACCCGCTCCGTGGTGGCCACGCCGACGTCGGCGGAGAGCAGGAGCGCCTCGATTTCCTCGCGGTCGTCCACAGAGAGCGTCGACGAACGCTGCAACACCTTTGTCAGGGGCGCCATCAGGCCCTCGCGGGCACGCTTGAGTTTCTCCTTGAGATTGAACATGAATCGAACGCGGCCGCGGCCGCAGGACTACGCAGAGGCGTTGCTGCGGGCCGCGTTGGTCGTGCCATGTGCCTTAAACCGCTCGGCGTCGTCGAGATGGACGGAAATGAGGCGCGACACGCCGGGCTCCTCCATGGTGACGCCATAGAGGTTGTCGGCGGCTTCCATCGTCTTCTTGTTGTGCGTGATCACGATGAACTGGGTGTGATCCGTGAACGAACGCAGCAGCTTGACGAAGCGCGCAATGTTGGCGTCGTCGAGGGGCGCGTCCACTTCGTCGAACACGCAGAAGGGGCTGGGCTTCACCAGATAGATGGCGAACAGGAGCGAGAGCGCCACCAGCGAGCGCTCGCCCGATGACAGGCTGGAGATGTCGTGCAGCTTCTTCCCCTTGGGGCTGGCGACGATCTTGATGTTGGCTTCCAGCGGGTCGTCGGAGTCGACGAAGAACACGTCGGCCTCGCCGCCGTCGAACAGCGTCATGAAGGTGTTCTTGAAGTTCTCGCGCACCTGGTCGAAGGTCTCGGACAGGATCCGGCGCGCTTCCTTGTTGATGCGCCGGATGGCCTGAATCAACGACTCGCGCGCTTCCTCGAGATCCTGCTTCTGCCGCGTCAGAAAATCGAAGCGCTCCTTCTTTTCGTCGTGCTCGGAGACCGCGAGCATGTTGACCGGGCCGAACTCGTCGAGTTTCCTGCGCATCTCGTCCAGCTCGTCGCGGCGGACGTTCTCCCATTCCGCGGGATCGAACTGGGAGCGGTCGGTGAGCATGGGCTCCATGTCGCGCGCAAACTTCTCGCGCGCCTTCTCCACCAGGCCCGCCACGCGCGCGTCCACCGATGCCATCTCGACATTGACGCGCTCGATGTTGGCGCGCTTGATCTCGCGCTGGTCCTTCATGGCATGGATCTCGGCTTCCAGCTCGTCGCGCTTCGTCTTGGCCGCCGCGTAGCGCCCGTTGACTTCCTCGATGCGCGCCTCGATGCCGCGTTTCTCGTCATGCAGCTTCGCCACCGCCTCGCGCGTGGCCGCCATGTCCTCGGTGGAAATGCGAATCTGTTCTTCGGCGCGGCCGCGGTCTTCTTCGCG
>OBLQ010000447.1_pt1 | contig 15769 bp, 15 predicted proteins | sample 1519881 | NCBI WGS metagenome assembly OBLQ01 (sample SAMN01911456, study PRJEB22533) | soil metagenome | biome: Soil | place: Malaysia | collected 2012-04-30 | depth DG_metagenome m | reverse complement strand
AGACGCGGAGCGTAGAGGATGCCCGGCCGTGTCACAAGGAGAAGTCGTGTGCGGGCCCGGCCTCACTCGGCGTAAACGCGAACCAGTTCCGGTCGCATGCTGGGTGACGCTCATGGTCGTCTTCCGGCGTTATTGAATGCGTCCGATACGAACCGCGGTGGAACCGAACGGCATCGTGTACATGCTGCCGTCACCGGCCATCGTCCATTCACCCTGACGCACCGCGTTGACGCCGTGTGCGAACAGCCTCCGGGTCAGGAATCCATCCGGCGCCGGGAGCAGGTGATAGAACGCGAGGAGGCGCACGTGCGCGTCGTTGGCGATCTTCGCCGCCTCTTCGGGCGAGATGTGGTAGTCCTGCACATCGTGCATGATGGCTTTGGTGCGGTCGCGTCCCACGGTGTTGGCCGCGTTTTCCAGAGCGTGCGTCATCGAACGAGAGATCGCTTCCGAGACCATCAGGTCGGCATTCATGGCGCTCTTCACGAGCGGTGGGTGGTACTTGAGGTCGCCGGTGACGACCACCGAACGGCCCTTGTAGTCGAACCGGTACGCGTACGCGGGTTCGATGGGCGAATGGTCCACTTCGATGGCAGTGATGCGCAGCGTGCCGTCGTCGTACACCGGCCCGGTACGGTCCTTCGCCGGCGTGGCTTGTCCATCCAGCGTCACGGTGTGAGCCACCATCCCCCACGCCGCGGACGGCATCACCTTCTCGCCGTGGTGCGTGGTGCGGTACCCCTGGTCCAGCCGGTACGCCATATTGAATCCATCCACGAGCGCGTCCACACCCGGACCGCCGTACACATCGAGCGGTTGCGGCCGGCCGCCGGCCCATGTCTGCAACTGGAGTTCACCGAGGTCGCCGATGTGATCGGAGTGGTAGTGCGTGATCAGCACGCCGCCGATCTGCGAAAGCGGAATCCCCCACAGCACCAGGTTCTCGGTCGACTCCGGGCCCGCATCCACCACCCAGAACTTCCCGCCCGCGAAGACCACGACGCACGCCTTGGCACGCGCGCGGCTCGGCAACGGCGCCGAAGAACCGGCGATGGCGACGCGCAGGGCGTCGTCCGCCAGCGGCGCCGTGTTGACGCGCGCCGTCATCTTCATGGCGCCGCGGTCGAAGATGGCCTGTTCCACCGATGCGTTGAGCAGTGCCAGGACCGCGGATGCGACTATCACACCAATAGAAACCGTGGCGATCTTGAGCCCGCGGTGCGAGCGGCGTGTCGTCGTCTCCGCTGTATCTCTGCGTTCGCGCGCCAGCACCCACAGCAGAAGCACCGCAGTCACTTCGATCACGAGATCACGCACACCCACGGCGCCGTTGGCGATGCCGCCCACCAGACGTCCCGCCACGATGGCGGCCAGCACCAGTGCCGCGGCGCGCAGTGCCGAGCGGCGGCCGGTCCACGCACCGAGTGCGCACATCACACCCAGCGCCAGGAACATCCCGCCCAGATCGGCGCGGGTGCTGGTCAGGCCCGCTGCGCGCACGGCTTCCAGTCCGAACTGCGCGGCTACTTTGTCGGGGGCCATCCAGCAGGCGAGCCCCACTCCCACGAACATCACGGCAAACAACGAAACGATGATTCGAATAACGGCCTTCATGACGATCTTCCTTCCTCTTTCTTTCGTGTGGTTCAGTTGGCGGCGCGGCGCTTCTCAAGCACGCGCTGCATCATCAGACGGGCCACCATGGGTCCGGCGTTCTGGTTCTGTCCGGTAATGAGATCTCCGTCGGCGACGGTATGATTGGCGAAGAAGTCGCGCAGGCGGTGATGCCTGCATTCAAACTGTGCACCGGCCGCGCGCAACGCCGACTCCGGATGCAGCGGCGTAATAGACACGCCCAGTTGCTGCACCTGAAGGTCGGTGACCGCCGTGAGACGGCGTCCCTTCACCATCAACTGCCCGTCGGGACGGCGCGCACGCAGCAGGCCCAGCGGACCGTGGCAGATTCCGCCGATCACGCGTCCGGCCGCGTACGCTGCGCTCACCTTCGCACCCAGTTGTTCGGACTGTCCCAGGTCGAAGGCGGCTCCCCATCCGCCGGCGAAATAGATGACGTCGTACGCGGCAACGTCGACATCCGCGATGGCCGGTGAGTTCGCGAGTTTTGCGCACAACGCGTCATCGCCCAGCAAGCGATCGTCGGCGCGGGTGCGCAGCGCTTCCTTCATCGAAAGCGGTTCAACGGGAATGATCCCGCCCGCGGGGCTCGCGATATCCACGCGCATACCCGCGTCGAGGAAGCAGTAGTACGGAACTGTGAGCTCCGATCCGAATACGCCCGTCGCCACGCCGATATCCAGCACACCGTGATTGGTGGCGATGCACAGCGCCGAAGTTCCGCGCATGTCGAGTTGAACGGCGTCGCGGTCGTCGGGATGGACGCCGATCCCCCTCAGCACGGCCCGCGCGATGCGATTCAGCGCAGACGGTTTGGATTTGATGAGTGTTGCAGCCATTTCAGTTCTCCTGTAACGGTTCGGGTTTGCGGTTAGTTAGAAGGACAGGCGGAAACCAACCACGGCGCCGGAGAGCGACATCTGCGGATTGACGTTGCCGGTGTCTTCGAAGTCCACCTTCATGTAGCGGTAGCCCGCATTGACGCCGAACCGGCTCTTCGTGCCGAAGGCATAGCCCACGGTTGGGCTCAGGCTGAACGTGTAGTCAGTCTGGCCGGTGGAGGCGTCGGCCTGCATCTGGACGCCCCAGTGACGCGTGAAGCGATGGCCAAAGCGGGCGCCGATCAGTGCGTCGACGATCCAGTCGTCGGTTTCATAGGTCTTTGTGAAGCTCGCGCCCATGGCCGGATGCACGGTCGCATCGATGGTGGAGCGTTCGTCAAGGATGCGCGCGCCCGCCAGCAGGACCAGCCCCTGGCGATCACCGCCGCGATCATAGAAACCCTCGACGTCGATGATCGTCATCCCCATGTCGGACGAAAAATCGGCCGTTCCCGCGCCCTGCGGCAGCAAAACACCGTACTTATCGTCGGAGAGATCGACGTCGAACACATCCGTGGTCGCTCCGAACTCACCCTTCTGCGCTTCCAGACGGCCCTGGAAGATGAAATTCAGATCCTTCAGCAGGTCGCTGACCGGAATGTCCTTGTCGACAATTTTGGTGTCATTGACAGTGACGTCCACGCCGACGTCGGTGGCCCACGCGTACGGGATGATGCTGAATACCCAGCCTTCGGCGTGCGCGGCACCCGCGCCCGACAGCAGCGCGGCGGTGGCGAGAACAAACACACCCTGGCGAATTGTGAACATGCGGCTCATGACTCTGTCTCCTTCTTTCTCTGAGGTTCGGTTTCCATGCTCGCCGCCTTACGCAGGCGGGTACCGAGCGCGGCGCTGAATGCACGGAACGCGCGAACGTCGATGGCGGCGAGTGCCTCCAGCTCGACATCGCTCAACTCGAGGCCCTGCTCGCTCAGTACCCGCAAGGGATCTTTCGCAAAGCGCTCGCGCAATCCCGGGTCTGTGGCCAGCCGGCCGATGAGTATTTCGACGTTTCTGTGCATCGCGGCCGGGCGTATTGCGACTTGCGCGCCAACCCGCAAAAAGTGCCGGGTGGTGGTATTAACTGAATGATTGGCAATCACTTATTATGACGGATTGAAACGGGGGCGGGCGCGTGCGGGTGTCTCGGAAAGGACAGGTGTCCGTTTGCGGACAATTCGGTTGGACACCCCGGGACAACAAATCGCTACAATCGGTGCATGGCCGCACCGTCCCCTCCTGGCGCCTCCGGCGCCGCGCTTCCGCCGTGGTCCGCCCCAGTCGACGCGCTTTTTAAACGCGTGATGGCTGCGTTGCGCGGCGTGGTGCCGTTCGAGAGCGCCACCCTGGCCATCGTCGACGCATCACGCACCTTCCACGTCATGATCGACCGCGAGCGCGGCGGCGAATCACTCACCCTGCCGCTGCGCGCCGGTGATGCTTCCACGGGAACGTTGCACGTCACCCGCGACACGCCGTTCGCTTCACACGAACAACACCTGCTGCTGACAACCGCGGAGTTCCTGGGGACCGCCATCGAACACGAGCGCCGCTGGTCGATTGAGAATGTGCGACATGGGCGGCGACTTCGTTTCGAAGCGCTTCTCCCCAGAATCGCCGAGTCGCTGGACGTGCGGAAGGTCTTCGTTGAGCTGTCGCCGCTGATCCGCGAGATCATTCCGCACGACGTGCTCACGTTCGCGCTGTTGCTGCCCGATCGCAGTGGTGTGCGCGTGCAGGCGGCAACGGAGCGCGGCGTGATGGATCTTCCGCCCTACCGGTTCAGCAACACCGACGAGCCCCTGGATGTAAATATGGACTTCCTGCTCGGATATGACATCGCGCTGGAAGACGACTCCACGGTGCGCGCGCGAATCTCTCCCCGCTCGGCGCCGGAGGTCAGGGAACGTGTGACCCGGCCGGGACCGGAGTGGGTGAAGTTCCTGGCGCAGACCGGTGTGCACTCGGTGCTGCGCGTTCCCATCCGGTCCAGTGAGGGACCGATCGGCGGCCTGGCGTTCCTCGCGCGCGCGCCCGACAGCTACGACGAAGAGGATGGTCTGGTGGCGTCGCGTCTGGCCGACCAGATGGCGCTGGCGCTTGCCCATCAGCGCCTCGCCGACGCCGAACTGCGCCGCAGTCGCCTGACCGCGCTCGACAGTGTGCTGCCCCAGCTCGAAACGCTGCACGACATCGACGACATCGCCGTCACCATTTCGCGGCTGGCGAAAGGGTTCCTTCCCCACGACGCCGCCGGCGTGATGGTGTCGCATTCCAGCGGAGGGCACATTCATGGCGTGGTGGATGGAACCAATCGCATGTCAATGGAGGTCGGGCCCGATTTCATGCAGAGCCAGTTCGCGGGCATGCAGGACGCCGGCTATTTCCTGATGCGGGACATCGAGATTCTTGACGCTGCCAGGCGTCTGGTCAGGCAGCACCTGATTCGCGACGGCGAGCCGCTCGACAATGACGTCGTCGTCAACGAAACCGAGTTTGCCTCCATCGGCACCGTGGGAGTGCACTCGGAGATGCGCGTGTCCATTCGCCAGGGGGATGACATGGCCGGGGCGCTGCTGTTTGCCGCGCGCGAACCGAACCGGTACACCATGGACGATGTGGCCGTGGCCACACGCTTCGCCGAACGTATCTCGTTGCGACTGGCCCGGGAACGCATCGAAGGCGCCACGCGGCGCGCCAGAGAAGCAGCGGCGCGCGCGAAGGCGCTGGAAGAACGTGTCGAATTGCTGCAGCAGCAGCTGGAACGCTTAAGCGCGCACCGCGCGGTGGGCGTGTCAGCCCCCTGGAAGCAGGCACTGACGGACGCTACCCAGGTTGCCGCCACCGACACCACCGTGCTCATCACCGGCGAGTCGGGCACCGGCAAGGAAGTCATTGCGCGTCTCATCCACCGTGGGTCGAAGCGTGCGAAGGGTCCGTTCGTCGCGCTCAACTGCGCGGCCCTTCCCGAGCAATTGCTGGAATCAGAATTGTTCGGTCACGAGCGCGGCGCATTCACGGGTGCGGTGGAAGCACGCGCGGGAAAGATCGAACAGGCGGCGGGAGGAGTTCTCTTCCTAGACGAGGTCGGTGAAATGGCGCCCACCGTACAGGCAAAGTTTCTGCGCGTGCTGCAGGAACGGGAGTTCCAGCGTGTGGGCGGAACGCGCACCATCAAGGCCGACGTGCGCATCGTGGCTGCCACCAACCGTGATCCACGCGCGGCCATCGCCAGCGGTGCGTTTCGCGAAGATCTCTACTACCGTCTCGGTGTATTCGAAATCCATCTGCCGCCGTTGCGCGAGCGTCCCGAAGATATTCTGGTACTGGCACAGGCGTTTCTCGACGAGGTGGGAGAGAGCATCGGCCGGCCGGCGGCGGGAATTTCGGAGGACGCGCGCGAGCAGTTGCTGGTGCACGCGTGGCCCGGCAACGTGCGTGAGTTGCGCAACGCCATCGAGCGCGCCGTGATTCTCTGTCACGGCGGGCTCATCACGCGCGAACACCTGCCCATTACCGTGTCGCGTCCGCCCGCGGAGCGGGTGGCGATCGCGGCACCCGTCGCCGCCAATTTCCCGATCGAGGGAGTCCCGCTGGAATCCGTCGAACGCGAGCTGCTGGTCAAGGCAATGGCCAAAGCCGACAACAACAAGTCGGCCGCGGCCCGGCTGCTGGGCGTGTCGCGCGGGCAGCTGTACTCGCTGCTGCGCAAGCACGGGCTTACCGACGCGCGACGCTAGCACTTCCTCCTTCAGCCGGCGCGCGCCGGTGAACCCGATCCGGAACTACTTGCCCTTGGGCGCGGGAACCGGGGCCGGTATTCCCAGCTGTTGCATCATGACGCCGCTGTCCATGACGCCCCAGTGTTCGACTGCCTGTTTGTTCACAATGCGCACGATGTCCACGCAATCTACCGAGAACTTCTTCCCGCTGGCCGGCACACCCATGAACTCGCCGTTCTGAGTGCCGCTCATGGTGCCGTACACCGCGACCTTGTCGCCGTCCTGCATCATGAAGTTCACCGTGCACTTCAAATCGGGAAACGCGGTGCGCATCATGGTAACGAACTGCGTGAGACCATCACGATTCGTCGGGATACCGGGAAACGGCTGGTGCTCGACAAAATTGGGAGCCACCAGTTCGTCGATCGTCGCCAGTTTGCCCTGGTCCATGACTTCGTTGTAGAAGCGCTGGCACAGCGCCTCATTGTCCGACGCCGGTGGCGCCGCAAATGCGGGAACCGTAAGAACAGCGGCAATCACAGCCACGGTTAGGAAGCGATACATCACGTACCTCCTCGGGAGAGAAATCTGGGGTTTTCGAATTGGGGGGGCTACGCCGGGGCTGCTCGCGGCCTGCGGCGGTTTCACGCTAGCACAGCCGTGTAGCAGGTCAAGCGGGCGAATGTGGGTACGGCGGCGCGGCGGATGCACACGAAATCAACTCCGCCGGCCGCCGTCCCATCGACTCTTCATCGTCGCGCTACATGTCCTCCAGGGGACGCACCTCACACTCGCCGTTGAACTCCGGCCAGTGCACGCGGTGCAGTTCCATGAAGTCGCGCGCCACCTTGAGCGCCTCGTCGTGCGACGCCACTTCAACCAGGGCGTAGCCACCCACAATCTCCTTGGACTCGGTGAACGGACCATCGGTCACGCTCATCTTTCCACCCCGGTTGATAACCTTGAACCCGTCGGCGGTTCCCTTGAGCCCGGCCGTATCTTTCAGAATCCCGCTCTTGAAACTTGCCTCGACGAACTTGCCCATGGCATCGAGCAGGCCCTGGGGAATCTGCTGGGACCGGTATTTTTCCTCGTGCTTGATGAACATCATGTATTTCATGTCGGGTCCTCCTGGTTGACACAGAATGTTGATTCTACGTTGGTTGCGGCGTCTGCGCCCGCGCGTGTGGCGGGTGGTTCGCATCGCCCCTCACACACACGACGATCCAGGGCGGGCCGAATCGACAGACGTGATCGGAATTTTTCAGGATGCGCCGGACGGACCGCCTGGAACGATATGGTGCGAGCGCCCAGTTTCGTCACCTTGTTCGCAATGATGTTGATCGACGGTTGCTCCTCTGCAGCCGGTAAGGGACACCACCAGCGGACATTCCAGCGCAGGACACAGCCACGGGCCATCGCGGACGCGGTGCGCGGGGACACATGATATAATCCGTTGTTCGGTCGACCGCAGGAGAAAGTCATGACAAATATTCTCTTCGTCTGCATCGAAAATTCCTGCCGCTCGCAGATGGCCGAGGGTTTTGCAAACGCGCTCGCTGACGCGGGCATCACGGTCTTCAGCGCGGGCTCGAGACCGTCGGGCGAGGTCAATGCACGGGCGATTGCGTTCATGCGCGAGCGCGGCATCGATATCGGTGGCCAGCGCTCGCAGGGCCTCGATGCCCTGCCATCCGTCGACTGGGACTACATTGTCACCATGGGCTGCGGCGATGCATGCCCTGCGTTGCCTGCACGCCATCGCGTGGACTGGGATCTGCCGGACCCGAAGCACATGGACGACGACGGATTTCGCGACGTGCGCGATGAAATCGAGCGACGCGTTGGTGACCTGCTCGCACGCGCCACACGGTCCGGTGCCACCGGGTCATGACGCAGAAGCCGGACACGACACGGTGGGTGGTTGCGTTTATCGTCGCCGTCGTGTCCGACGTGGTTTCCTATTTCATCAGTTTTACATTCTTCCCTCAAATCGGCGTTGATGCCGCCACCGCATTCGTCATCTGGAGCGTTCTGGGATGGCGCCGCGTGTGGCTGGTGGCGTTGTTTGCGGAGTCCGTCCCGGGACTGTCGATGTTCCCCACCTGGACGCTGGTGGTGCTGGCGCTCAAGGGCCGCGGAATGATCGGAAAGAAGAACCGGCCGATGCCGCCGGGAACTCCCGTCGAGCCGGAGGAGCCGAAGCAGCTTCCATAACACCGCGCGCACGGCGCACCGTCACCGGATTGCCTGCATTTCTTCCCGCGCGGACTGCGTAATCCTCCGCATTCCACTATTTCAACAAATTCAACTTCGCCGACCGATTGCCGTCCGGCGTCTGCAACCGCGCGAGATACACCCCCGACGCCACCCGCTGTCCCCGGTGGTCGAGTCCGTTCCACGGATACGCGTATGACCCCGCGGACAGCACGCCCCGGTACACGGTCGCGACGTAGCTTCCGTCGATCGCGTAGATCATCAGCGACACCTCTCCGCCGGATCGCAACTCGAAGGCCAGCGTCGTCTGCGGGTTGAACGGATTGGGATAGGCGGGACGCAGCACCGACTGTGCGCGGCGCGGCGTCCCGGAAACGCCGACGGGATGGGGATCGTTGGTGTCGACCACGATGTAGGGCACATCGGCAAAGCTCCCGGTGAGCATGGTCTCCTGCGGCGGTCCGGGATTCGACGTGTTCAGGGCAATTACTTCGATGAGATCCGCTTTGGCGATCGGTAGCGCAGCGATATCGCTTGCGGTGGACGCACCGCCCGGAATTGAGAAGTCCATCTCGTAACCGAGATCGATCCACATCGACCACGGTTCGTCGGGTGCACCGAGCAACTTGTATCCGACGGCGATGGGCCAGTCGGCGAGTTCCACAATGGGATCGGCGTCACTCGAGTGCATGAACTCCGCCACCACCACTCCCCCGTCCTTGAGAATCACCTGGAACTCCGGAGTGTTAATCGGACCCGGGTCCTTGTAGACGTGGACGGCGGTTCCATCGGACACCAGCCGCACCCGCATGCGCTCCACGGGGTCGGTATCGGTCGCGAGCCGGCTGACGAACGCCCAGTCGGTCTCCCCCACGGTGGCGCTGGGCGGTCCCAGCGGCGCCCACTGCACGCCAAATTGATCGGGCGCGCCGGCCGGCATGACGTCGACGCCGTTCGTGCCGCCCGGGTCGGAGGAGTGCAACATGATGGGCCCGTGCTGGCGCTTTCCGGTGAGCGTGCCGCGGCAGGTGAACTCGGGCATCGAAGTCAGTTCGGACATCTGCATCATGTTGGGGTCTGCATCCACGATGAAGTCACCGCCCATGGAACTCATCATGGCGCGGCCGACGCTGGCGAAGTAAAGGTACCTCCTGGACGCGTTCGAGTGCATTTTGATGCGGCTGGCCGTGATCATGCCGACGCCGGGCAGATTCATCGGCACGGGCGCGGGAAACCCGATTTCGAGCCCAATGTTGTTGTCCTCGACTCCGGTCAGGATGGCCCACTGGGTGGTCATCACGGTAATGGGTCCCATCGTGGACGGGTTGATGCCGAGCACGTGGCCGGAATCGTCGAGCAGCTCCACGGCTGCATCGGGCGAACCGGACGCACTGAAGTCCGGCGTCACGTCCCACGATGTGCCGTTGCACAACACGATCACCTTGCCGAGTTCTTCCACGCCGCCGGTGAGCAGTTCACCGGTCGCCGTCAGCTCGTCGGTGTCGCCCGCGAACGCGCCGCCCGGCGTGGTCCACATCAGGTGCAGCCCGGTCTCCGCCGGATCCATGTCGGCCTGCAGACTGCCCTGCATGCCCGCGGGAATCATCAGTTTGGCCCTGTGATTGATGTCGGCCGCAATGATGCTGCCGTTATTGCGATTGCGGTAGCTGTGGCCATGAAACTGCTGGGCGAGGTCGTCGACGCCCAGCGTCATGGGCGGCAGTCCCGCGGGAACCATCGCCTTCACGTCTACGTGATCCACCGAACCCAGCCCCAGCGGCGACGCCGGGATGAACATCAGTTCATCGCCGGTCCCGAGCGAACCGCCGGCGCTGTCCATGAACATCACATCGCTCGACCAGCGCAGCGAGAATGCCTCCGAGATCGGAAACGGTTCGCTCGCGGGCAGCGAATACGGATCGGGCAGCGGTATCGCGAGCGATAGCAGATCGGCGCGGAACTCCATCGGCGCCATCGATGCGCTGACGGGCCCGGACATGGCACTGTAGTTTGCCACTGCGGCCCCGTCGTTCAACACCGTGACGTCGTAGTTGCCGAACGTAGTGGCGTCAGGTGTCGTCTCAAAAAGAGAGGCGCCAACGTGACCGACATGACAGCACGGATTGATGCCGAGACCGTTGCTCACCTCGAACACGATTTCGCCGCCCACCGGCAGCGTCGCACCGAGGTCGAGACTCTGCACGACTGCGCCCGAGCCGCCGCCGATGTGCATGCGAAATCCGTCGTCACCGCTGAAGGAGAGGTTGCCCACGTAGAGGCGATTGCCGGCCGGTGCCAGCGATGTGCGCCTCGAGCGCGTGGAACCGATTGACAGGTTGGCGTCGCCGAGTGGAGAAACTTCGCTGCCCAGAAAAACCGTCTGAGCATCAACCGGATCGGGAGCAAATGCGAGGAGCAGCGCCAGGACGGGGATGTGAGGGGTGCGCATACGACCCTCCTGCGAGCAAGAGAGGCCGCACGTGCGGTATCAGACGTGGCGCCGGCCCGGCGGCCTTGCGGGCCTCACACCGTTAGCCAGTATGATAACACATTCCGCGACCGACGCCAGGACGTCTGCTCGCTCTCTGTCTCGTCGTATCGCTCGGGCTCACGGGCTACGGGAATCGCGTCGTCGAACGAAGCCCTGATCGTGGTGGGCACCACCGACGCGCCCGAGACCACGTTCCTGACGGAAAGACGCGAGCGCGCTTTGGTGCCGTGGACGGCTTCATCTATCAGCAGCCGTAGCATATAATCCGCCCCATGAGTGATCGTCCCAACAAACGGCTCAACGTATTCGAGCGCTATCTGACCGCGTGGGTCGGGCTGTGCATGGTGGCGGGTGTGCTGCTCGGCAAGCTGCTGCCGGCCTTTGTGGCCGCGCTTCGCAACCTCGAGTTCGGCACCGGCAGCCACATCAACCTGCCCATCGCCATTCTGATCTGGCTCATGATCTATCCCATGATGCTCAAGATCGACCTCGCCAGCATCCTGGCGGTCCGTCGCCGGCCGCGCGGAATCCTGGTAACCCTGTTCGTGAACTGGCTGGTCAAGCCGTTCTCCATGGCGCTGCTGGGGTGGGTGTTCTTCAAGCACGTGTTCGTGGGGTGGATCGGGCCGGAACTGGCGGATCAGTACACCGCCGGCACCATCATCCTGGCCGCGGCACCGTGCACCGCCATGGTGTTCGTGTGGTCGTATCTCACCGACGGCGATCCGGCGTACACGCTGGTGCAGGTCTCCCTCAATGACCTCATCATGCTGTTGTTGTTCGCGCCCATCGTCCGGTTGCTGGTGGCGGGCGCCAGCGGTCTCGATGTCCCCTTCCAGGTGCTGCTCTACAGCGTGGTGGCGTTCATCGTGATCCCGCTCGCGCTCGGGAGTCTGAGCCGCGCGTATCTGGTGCGTACCCGCGGGCGCGAGTGGTTTGAACGTGTGTGCCTCCCCGCCTTTCACCCCGTGACCACCATCGCGCTTCTGATCACGCTGGTGCTCATCTTCGCGTTCCAGGCCGATAACATCACGGCGCGCTGGTTCCACGTGCTTCTGATCGCGGTGCCGATTCTGATCCAGGTCTATTTCAACGCGGGACTCGCCTACGCGCTCATGCGATGGTTCCGGGTTCCGTATCCCGTTGCCGCGCCGGGAGCACTGATCGGCGCCAGCAACTTCTTCGAGCTGGCGGTGGCGGTGGCGATTGCGCTCTTCGGTCCGGAATCGGGGGCGGCGCTGGCAACCGTGGTCGGGGTCCTGATCGAGGTCCCGGTGATGCTCTCGGTGTGTTCGGTGTGCAACCGCACCCGTGGCTGGTTCCCGGCCGCGCCGGGATTGTCCGCATCGGATGGTTAGCCGTCTGCGAACGGGTCACTTCGTGGCCGCACCCACCAGACACTCACCCGGCACCTTGAAGCCACCCGGCGATTCGAAACGGCGCATGGCGCGTTCGATTTCGTCCCACACCGACTCGCGTTCCTCGGGGGGCAGCTGGGCCATCATGGCCTTGAATCCGCCGAAGGCTTCGCGGGCCACGCGCACATAGTCGGCGGCGCTGGCCGCTCCATGCGGTACGGGCACAATGTGAATCTCGGGGTCGGAGAATCCGGCCTGACGAAATACGTCTTCGAGCACCCCGGGCGCACCCAGGCTGAACGGTCCCGGTTGTCCCGCAACCGGGGGCGGCAGTTGCGCGCGGCGGCGGATGATGGACGCCGGCAGGTCACCCCAGGCGTTCTTGTCGGGCGTTGAGAAAACACCGACGGCAACCCGCCCACCCGTCTTCAAAACACGGCGCCACTCGCGTAGCGCCGTCACCGGGTGCGGCATGTACATCAGACCAAGCCGGCACAGCACCGCATCGAAGGACGCGTCGGGAAGATCCAGTTTTTCGCCGTCCATGGCGCGGGTTTCGATCTGCGTGAGTCCGCGTTCGCGGGCGACCTGACGCGCCAGCTCGACGATCCCTTCCGAGATGTCCGTCGCCAGCACGTAGCCGCCGGGGCCAACGCGCTCGGCGGCGCTGCACGCCGGTTCACCCGCACCGGCGGCGACGTCCAGCACGCGCTGACCCGGCTGAAGGCAGACCAGGTCGAGCATCTTCCGGGTAACGTCGCCATACCAGCGTTCCAGCGTGGGCGTCCAGCGCCGCCACGCGGCGCCGTCCTGGTTCCATTGCTCTCGCTGCGCGTTCTTGTACTTCGCGGCGTCGAATGAAGATGGTTGTTCAGCCATGCACGTTTCCCGTGTTGATCTTCTACCACCCGGCAAGCGCGACGCAATCGATTATGCGGGGCTCGACACCGGGTACGCGTGAACGTTATGATTCGGAGTGTTGGGTCGTTTTGGCCCTGCACTCACCCGGTTCGTGGAGTGTCCCGGCATGTCACCAAAGCCCGTTCGCACGACCATCGTCAGCACCGGAAGCTTCCTGCCCGGCCGTATCGTGCCGAACGCGGAGTTTCTCGACCACGAATTCCACCACCCGGACGGGCGGTCGCTGGATTACGGCAACGCGGAGATCATCGAAAAGTTCCAGGCCATCACGGGCATCAACGCCCGTCAGTACGTGACGGACGATCAGTGCGCCTCCGACATCGCCTGCATCGCGGCGGAGGAAGCCCTGTCCGGGACACAGTTCGACCGCGAAACTCTCGACTACATCATCGTGGCCCATAATTTCGGCGATGTGCCGGTGGACAACCGGCGCTCGGACCTCGTGCCCACACTCGCCGCCCGCGTCAAACACCGGCTTGGAATCCAGAACCCGAAAACGATTGCGTATGATCTTCCCTTCGGGTGCGCCGGTTGGCTGCAGGCGGTCATTCAGGCCGACTACTTCATCAAGTCCGGGGACGCGAAACGCGCGCTGGTGATCGGTGCCGAGACGCTCTCGCGCGTGATCGATCCGCACGACCGCGACAGCATGATTTATGCGGATGGCGCCGGCGCGTGTGTGCTCGAAGGCATCGAGACCGATGCCCCGGTCGGCGTTCTCGCCCACACCGCGCGCTCCGACACGGCCGCGCACGCGGACCTGATACGCCTCGGACGCTCGAGCAATCCGCGCTTTCCCGGTTCGGACCTCTTCCTCAAGATGGACGGTCACAAGGTGTACGAGTACGCATTGCGCGCCGTGCCGCGGGTGGTGAAGGAATGTGTGGTGAAGGCGGGGCTCGATCTGCGCGACATCTCGAAGATCCTCATCCATCAGGCCAACGCGAAGATGGACGAGGCCATTCTGGAACGAATCTACCGCCTGTTTGGAACCGATCCCGCGCCCGACCGGGTGATGCCCATGACCATCTCATGGCTGGGCAACAGTTCGGTGGCGACCATCCCCACCCTGCTCGACCTCATATTGAAGGGACGCCTCGAGCACCAGCGCCTGAACTCAGGCGAACGCATCGTGCTGGCGGCGGTGGGTGCAGGGATGAACATCAATGCGCTGGTGTATGGAATGGTGTAAGGTCGACATTCGGGCCGCCGGCCGCGCCTGGAGGCAAGTCCGATGGTATCTCCTGAACTGCTGCGTCAGTATCCGCTCTTCGCGTCATTCGATGATCATGAGCTGAAGGCGATTTCCGCGCTTGCCGATGAAGTGACCGTGGAAGCCGGGACCACGCTGTTCGAAGCGGGGCAGTCCGCCGCGTATTTCTACCTTCTCATAGAGGGCGTGGTCGAATGGCATTACGACATGGTCAATCCGACGAGTTCGGAGCTCCGCAAGGATGTCCACATTCTGGACTACAGTCCCGGAGAACCCTTCGGCATCTCGGCCCTGCTCGAACCCCACCTGTACCTCGGTCGCGCCGACGTCCGCTCGCGCAGCCGTCTGCTGCGAATGGATGGGCCGCGGCTGCGCGCCCTGTGCGAGCTCGACACCGGCATGGGCCCCGTGTTGCTGCGTGCGATCACCGCGGCAGCCATGGAGCGGCTGACCAAGATGCGCGCACTGATGGCCGCCGCTCGCTCCGAGCCATAGTTCGACCGCTACCGTCTCGGCTCGTAGCGCAGCGCCACCGCCCCGGAGCCCAACTCCCGCCGGCTGACGAGCTTCAGGTCGACATACTTCGACAGCCCAGCGAACAACGTCGGCCCATGGCCCACCACCCGGGGATGGATCACGAACTCGTACTCATCGATGAGTCCCAGTTCCGCCAACGCCAGCGGCAGAGTCACGCCTCCCGTCAACAATCCGTCGCCCGGCTCCTGCTTGAGCCGCCGAACGGCCTTCTCCAGGTCTCCGCGGATGAGCTCCGCGTTCCAGTCAACCCGCTTCAGCGTGCTCGACACGACGTATTTCCTGGCCGCATCGATCGTCCGGGCGAAGGGTTCCATCCACGGAGCCATCCAATTCGGCATCGCACCCGTTTGCGCATTCGGCCGCCACGCTTCCTCCATCATCTGATAGATCACCCGGCCAAAGAGGAGAGCGTCGGCCCGGGCGAGGTTCTCGGTCGCGAGACGATGCAGCTCTTCGTCCGCGATCCCGACGCGATGATCGCAGCAGCCGTCCAAGGTGACGTTGATGGAATAGCGAAGAGGTCGCATTGCGTTAGCGTGTCGATCAGTCTCTGTACAGCGCTTTGACTGCGCCCCAGGTGGACGATTTAGTCGCGAGCGCACACCACGGCGCTTGAGTCTAGCAAGATCGGACCTTAGCGTCCACCGCGCCGCTGCTGTTGAGGCAGGCTGGCGCGCTAGCGCAGGTCCCGGCCAACAACGCGCGTTCGTCCGGCTTGATTTATGCTTACCCCCTTAGTATACTGGAGAGGTCATGAAGCTGCCGAAATCGGTGAGAGAGCGTTTTCGTGCCTA
>OBLQ010000446.1_pt1 | contig 15880 bp, 17 predicted proteins | sample 1519881 | NCBI WGS metagenome assembly OBLQ01 (sample SAMN01911456, study PRJEB22533) | soil metagenome | biome: Soil | place: Malaysia | collected 2012-04-30 | depth DG_metagenome m | reverse complement strand
CATCATCAGGTGCGTTCGATTGTCGGCACTTTGCTGCAGGTCGGCCTCGGTCGTTGGCGGATGGGGGACGTAAAGAGTGCGCTGGACGCGCGCGATCGCAGCGCGTGCGGGCCCGTCGCGCCGGCCGACGGACTCTATTTTCTGCGCGCCGATTATCCGAAGAGCCGATAAAGGGCGAGCGCGCCGGCGCTGATGAGCGACGTCGTGACGAGTTCGAGAAGCAAAAGCAGCGCGAAGACCGCGAGAGTGGACGCCGCGCCGACCCCAAGGCTTCGGCGCAAGACGCCCCAGTAAAGAGCGACGATGAAAGCGAGCGCCGGCAGCGCGACGAAGCCTGCGAATTCGCGCTTCAAGGTAAGCCCGAGAACGATGAACGGCGCCGACTGCGCGAGGCTTACATAAACCTGCATCCAGTTGAATCCGATAATGATGTCGGCGATGCGCCGCGTCCTGCCGGCGGCGCGCGCCGAAAGAACGAGCGCCGCAAGTTGAACTGACCAGACGGCGATGAAGGCGACCGCCTCGGCCGCAATCGACAGGCCGAGGGGCGTTTCCGCGCCGCCTGGTCCTGCGAGATCGGGAATACGGCTCGCGGCGCGCTCGCCCGAAATAAAGCCTGCGATGGCGATCGGCGCCGTCAGAGCCGCCGCCCAGAAGGATTTGAAAACGCCATCTACGGAGCGATCAAGCGAGTCCTCCCACCCCGGCGCGTTCCAGGCCATCTTCCAGACCCCGCCAAGATGTCTTGCCGCATAATCAGGATCGATCACCGCCGAACGCCTTTCGCGAAATAGCGGCGAATGATGTCTTCATAGATGTCGACGAGCGCCTCGATGTCGGCGATCGCCGTATGTTCGTCGATCTGGTGGATCGTCGCGCCAACTAGCCCGAATTCGGCGACCGGCGCGGCGTCCTTGATATAGCGCGCATCCGAGGTGCCGCCCGTCGTCGAATATTCCGGCCGCCGTCCGAGGCGCGCCTCGATCGCATCCGAGATGATTTCGAGAAAGACTTCGTCAGTCGTCAAGAATGCGTCGCCTGTGCAATGCGTCTTGAGCTCGTAGGCGAATCCGGTCCCGGCGGCGACGGCTTCAAGCCGCGACCGCAGCCAGTCCTCGAGCGCGGCCGCAGTCCAGTTGGGATTGAAGCGGATATTGAACCGCGCAAGCGCTCGCGCCGGGATGACATTGTGCGCATGATTGCCGGTGTGGATGTCGGTCGTTTCAAGCCGCGACGGCTGAAAACGGTCATAGCCGTCGTCAAGCGGTGCATCAGCGATGGCCGCGATCATCCGAATAAGAAGCGGAATCGGGTTTTGCGCGCGATGGGGATAGGCGACGTGGCCCTGCCGGCCGCGCACCAGAAGGACGCCGTTCAGACTGCCGCGCCGGCCGATCTTGATCATATCGCCGAGCCGCTCATAGCCCGACGGCTCGCCGACCAGGCAATGATCGATCGTTTCGCCGCGCGCCTTCAAGGCGGCGAGCACCTTGCGCGTGCCGTTGATCGACGGTCCCTCCTCATCGCCGGTGATCAGCAGGCTGAGCGATCCCCGGACGGCGCCCGCGTCGATCGCGCGCGCCGCGGCGGCGATGAAAGCGGCGATCGCCCCCTTCATATCGGCCGATCCTCGGCCCCAGAGCACGCCGTCCTTGATCTCGCCGGCGAAGGGGGCGCGCGTCCAGGCGGCATCGTCGCCCGCCGGCACGACGTCGGTATGTCCGGCAAAGCAAAGGTTGGGGCCTTTCGCGCCCCACCGGGCGTAGAGGTTGTCGACGGCCTCCGTTCCCGCCTCATCGAACGGGAAACGCTCGACGGAGAAACCGAGCCGCGCCAACGGCTCATGGACCAGGTCGAGCGCGCCTTCATCGGCCGGCGTCACCGAGGGACGGCGCACCAGCGCGCGCGCCAGCGCGACGGGGTCGATTTTGCTCATCGCGATCTGGTATCCTAGTGCGCTGCCGAGGAAAAGCGCGACCGGATTATCTTTCAGTGACCGTTTCGGCGAGCCCCCGGAGGGACCGATGCCGAAGATTGATATCGCGAATATTCCCGTCCGAGAGGGGACGCACTATCCCGCGCCCTATGCGGATATCGTGAAAGGCCGTTCGAAAAGGGCGCTCGCCGACGCCGGCGGACTGACTCAGTTCGGCGTCAATCTCACGCGGTTAAGACCGGGCGCGGCTTCCGCGCATCGCCATTGGCATCGGAACGAAGACGAGTTCATCTATGTTCTCGAGGGCGAAGCGACGCTCGTCGAAGATACGGGGGAGGCGGTCTTGCGCGCCGGCCAGGCCGCCGCCTTCAAGGCTGGCGTCGAAAACGGGCATCATCTCGTCAATCGGTCGAATGCTGATGTGCTCTATCTTGAAATCGGAACGCGCGCGATCGACGAGGTCGCGACCTATACCGACCCTTCCGTCGATATGCTGGCGGTTAAAGAGGCAGGGCGCTGGACTGCGCGCAAACGCGGCGGGGAGCCCTATTGAAGGTCGTCAAAAGCTGTAGCGAAGCCGGCTTGCGATCGCATAGCTTCTGGCGCTGAACTTCGTCGAAAAGGCGCCCGTGAGAAGGTCTTCGGGAAGCGTTCCGTCCCGCGACATTGTAAAGTCTTTGACGAACACCATCGCCGCGGCGAAATCGGTCGACATATGCTTTGAAAGATTGAAGGAAAAGCCGGCTGTCGCCCAATTCCGAGGAGCATCAGCGATCCGCGGCGTCGGAAATGCCGGGTTCGACGGCGACTGGTCATGCATGAAGCCGGCGCGGACGGTGAAATTCGGGCGGACCAGATATTCGGCGCCGCCCGAGAACGACCAGGAATCGGAAAGGTTCTGCGTTCCGATCTGTGGCGGCTGCGCCGGATTTTCGAAATTGATGACGAGCTGCCGGTTTTGCGACCAGCGCGTGATTGCCGTCGATGCGAGAAGGGTCAGCCGTTCATTGGCGGCGATGCTGACGCCGACCGCGAACACCGACGGCAGCGGCAGATTTGATGAGAAGCGGGTCGGCGCAAATATGCCGGTCGCGCCGTTCAAAATCTGCGCGGCCAGACTTTGGTCGAGCCCAAAGGTCGCATCACCGGTCAGATCGTGCGTAATCTTCGACGAATAGGTGAAGCCGACCGTGACGTTGTCGAGAGGTTTTGCTTGCAGGCCGGCGGTGAAACCAAACCCGAGGTCATGGCCGCTGAAGACCGCGCGAGCATCGCTCGATCCAGGCGTAAAACCCGGAATCGTGTTGAGCGCGGCCAGGCCGCCTGCATCGATCGCGGCCGAAAGCGACAGGTCTGCATATTCGATGCGGAGGCTCGCGCCGACCGACACATAGTCATTCAATTTGACGGCGAGGGTCGGCGCCACGGCTATCGTTACGAGCTTGCTGTGCAGCGCGTGATAGCGCAGCAGGGAATCGTCTTCGTAAAGGCTCCGCAGCCCATAAGGCGTATAGACGGCGATGCCGAGGGCGATGCGGTCATTGATCGGCGCAGCGATCGCCGAGCTCGGGACAAAAGCGGTCGGCAGAACTGGCCCGCCCGCGTCGCGGCCGGAAGCTGGCGCGCCGCCGACCAGCGTAGCGGTCGTATCGGAATAGCGAGTCGGCCCGAAAAGGACGATCCAGTTTGAGGATATCTCCGTCGACTGAATGCCGGCGATCGAAGCGGGATTGTAATAGATGAAGCCGGCATCGCCGGAGCGCGCCTGCGCGCCCGCGTAGGCGGCGCCGGTCGCGCGCGCATTCTGATGGTCGAATGCGAAGGACGAAGCCTCCGCCGCCTGCGGCGCCGCGACGAGGGCCACGAGGCCCGCACAAACCATTTTGGTTTTTCCCATAATCTCCCCTAAAGCCTCATTTCTCGGATCGCCCCAGTGTCTTGCGTTCCGTCCCTAAGCGGCGGCGCCTTCTTTCCCAATCGCGACGCCCGCTCGACTGTCCGACAGGTCGACGAGGCTCAATGTAAAGATATTGCGGCGGCCTTCTCTGCGATAAGTAAAGCGCCCCCCGCAAATATCGGCGGCGCGCGCAACAGTTCGTAGCGTCATCGGCATCGCGCGCCCTTCGGAAGTCAGATAATTCGTCAGTTTCGTCAATGGCTGGGTAAGGTCGGCGAAGCGTTCGTCGGTCAATGTCGGCCCGTCGAAGTCGAAGATAAGGTCGATCCCGCCGCGCTTGTTGTCACGCCACTGTATGAGCGCGGTCTTGATCTCTGACTCCTCGGCGGTGCACAGCGAGGCGAGGCTCGTGATCGCAACGCGAATCGGTCCGGCGTGACTGACCAGCTCCGGCGGCCGGCTCTCGATCGCGCATTCGACTTTCGCTTCGACAAGATCCTTGAAATCGTCGAGCGCCGAGGCAAGCGATACTTTTGCGGGAGCCTCCCCTTTGACTTCTTCATCGAGGCGATAATAGGCGAGAAGACGCGCCACATTCGCCGAAAGGTCAGCTGACGCCGACTTGACGAATTGGGCATGTTCGAGCTGCGACTCCACATTCTGCCCCGGCGCCCCCTGCAGTCCTTTGACGATGAGATCGGTGAAGCCCACGATCTGGTGGATCGGCGTCTTGACGAAATGGATCAGCGTGTTGAGTGCAGCGAGCTTTCGTTCATTGTCGAGCTGAGCGTCGGCGAGCATGCCGGCGAGCTGCTCATTCTGACGGGCGATCGTCTTGGTCTTCAAAAAGTCGGTCCGACGATAGCGCTGAAGAATATAGATGCCGAACGTGCAGGTCGCGCACATCGAGGACAGCACGATCATCTCCAGAACCGCCTCCTGCCGATCCGGTTTTGGCAAGACGGCTGCCGTAAAGGCGACGACCGAAAATGCGAGCAAAGAAGCGGATTTGAGAAAACTCAGCCTGACGAGAAAGCTGAAGAAGACCGCGCACTGAACAAGTCCTATGTAATAGGCGCTATTCAGCGTCGGCTCCATCCAGATGATGGCGACGATGCTCAGGGCGATGACGAGACCGGCCGCAGCGACCAACCACTCCTGAAACTTGGCGATAGTCCGGACATTCAGCGCGCCGAGCGTTGCTCCGCAAAATACCAGCGTGGCGAGCCGTACTGCGACGGCGTGGGACGGGTCCTGAAGGGTCAGCAGATCCAGGATGCAGTAGAAGCCATAGATCGGCACCAGGAGGGCCAGGGTCCGCATGTTGTTCCGCAAGTTGCCGCGGAAAATAAAGTGCTGGTATTCCGCCTCGGTTGTTTTCGAGGCGAAACGGTTGGCGAAGGGCAGGATTCTTTCGTCAGCGTTCATGCGGCCACCTGGTCAGTCGATTTATCAGCCGCGGGTTAGAGTAGGCTTAACGCATTTACCATCGCTGTCTTCATAAAGGTTAACGAGCCAGAAATATCCGGGGGGATCAGGTATTTGGTTTTACAAGGGATTAATCAATTGTTAACCTCGTCGCCGTCGAGCGGTAGGTGAAACGATGATCAAGCGGCTAGAAGAGCGCTTCCAACCCATTCTGGCGGGATTCCTCCAGTCTGAACCGGTGAAACTGGTCATCAGCGGGCAGATGACCGTCCCGGAGTACCGCACGATTCTGCGCGAGGTCTTTCATCACACTCGCGAAAATCCTCAGCTTCAGGCGTTGGCGACTGTATTTTTCCGAGGGCGTCAGCGCGATGCGATCAAGAGCTTCTATGCTCATGCCGCTTCGGAGATCGGGCACGACCAGCTCGCTTTGAATGATTACATCACCTTGGGCGGCGACGCGACGGATGTTCCGTATCAGAATCCTCTTCCAGCGACGACTGCGCTCCTCTCTTACGGGTTCTATCAGATCTACAATCTCAACGCTCTCGGCTATCTCGGCTATCTATTCTTTCTTGAGTTCACGCCGACAAGCTCCGGCGGCGTGATGATGGGGCATTTGAACCGCATAGGCATTCCCGAAGAGGCGATGACCTTTCTGCGCGATCATACCGAGATCGATATCGGCCATAACAAATTGATGGCCAAATACGCAAAGATCCTGGTTGCAAGCGAAGCTGATGTTGACCGCATCGCCTATGCAATGAAGACGACCGCCTATCTTTACGAACAGATGTTGATGCAGGCAATTCTCGACGCCCGCAATCCGCAGACGACGGGTTGGAACTGGGAAGAACTCAACGCAGATCAGGTCGCGCCGGAGGCGTTACGCGCGCGCAGCGGGGCGGCGGCCTGAGGCAATGTACGTCATTAAGGTTCATCACGCAGGGGCGTGCCCGGAGGAGCTCTACGCTTTCCGCTATCGAATCTACGTCGAGGAAATGAATCGCCCCCAGCGTTACGCGTGTCATGAGACGAGGACGATACGCGACGGGCTCGACGATATGGGCCACCAATGCGTCGCCTATTATGATGGTGAGATCGTCGCCTGTATTCGCGGCAACAGCGCCCGCGAATGGGGCGTCGGCGAATATTTTGAATTCTATGAACTCGACCAGCTCTCGCCGAACCGGCTCGCCGAGACCTGCGTATGCACGCGGCTCATGGTCGCCCGCGAGCATCGCCACCGGACATTGACGGTCGATCTTCTAAAAGCGCTTTACCGGCACGGCCTCGAGACTGGCCACAGCCTCTGCTATATGGACTGCAACCGCCATCTCGAAGTCTTCTTCCGGAAGTTCGGCTATCGACCGTTATTCAATAAGAACCATTACGACTATGGCGATGTCAGCGTCATGCGCCTTGACATGACCGATATGACAAAGCTCAAGACGGTCGGTTCGCCCTTTGCGGAAGAACTCGCTGATTTCATGAGCGCGCGCCCGATATTAGGCGCCGCCGCGCGGGCCTGACAAAGCTTGAGCGGCAATCGCAATCAAGTCGACGCGCTGAGCCGAGAATCTGGATCGCTTTGCTTCTAGGCGCTGAGCGCGCTGAAGGGCGGCGCGTTGTGCGTGAGATTACGCTTGCGCAGCGGCGAGTTTTGCGCGGCGATATTTATCCGCTTCCCGGACTTGCGCGGCGTAGCATTCGTATAAGGTCGGACGCCTGAGATGCAGTTCGTCGCGGACTGACTGCAGTGGCTGCTCGAAAAGCCGCCGCCAGTCTTGAGCCGGAAGCCATTCCGCGGCCTTGGCGATGCGCCGAGCCTCAAAGTAGCAGCGCATAACCGGCACGCGCGGGAACATGAATTGCTCGCGCACAGCCAGCAAGAAGGCGAAAACGCCGACTCCGATGGTCTGCGCCTGCGTTGCGGTGAAAGCGAGAACGCAGGCTTCGCCCAGCGCGTCGCGGCCGTAGCCGGCAAGCACGTGCCAGATGTCGTGCAGAGCGATTCCTGAAGCAATAAAACGCCGACGCGACGGCTCGACGCGCAACATGCGCGCATTCGACTGCTGTTCGGCAATCGCTAGGTCGCCGGCGTCGAAATGCTCGGCATCGGTGAATTCCATATAAGCGGCGCCTAAAGAACCGGGCGGGCAAGCGCGCAGCGGCTCCTTTTTCATAAGGATAATCGAGAAATCGACTTCGTCGTCGACCATACGCCGCCCGCCCGGCGTCGTTTGGAACCGCCGATAGTTGCGTTCGTGCGTCGGCCCGTCGATCGCATCGACAATGACGAGCATTTGCTTCGTATCTTCTTTGTTGAGAAGAAGGCGAAAAGCGGCGACCAAAGCGGTCACCGGCTTCACGCGCAGCGGGAAGGTCGGAAGATAATCATCGCCGTCGGGCGCGTCGGCCGTCGCGATCGCCGAACTCTGGGCCATTCTCGCCTCCTCAACCTGTCGCGCCGAGCTTTGCGGCGCGCCGACGTTCAAAATACGCTACAGAGTGTTATTAATCGGCAAAGATGGTGGGCGCAGATAGGATCGAACTATCGGCCTCCACCGTGTCAAGGTGGCGCTCTCCCACTGAGCTATGCGCCCGAAGGGCCCGCTCTCTATCCGCAATCCGCCGGGCAGGCAAGCAATTCGGGCTCGGCACTCGGAATTACAAATTAAGGAATGGCGGCGAAATCGTCGCCCCTTCCGCGCCGCCCTACCCCAACCGACTGACTTTCAACGATGATCTCCGGCTCGCGCGATCAGGCGGCGATGACCCGGTCGATCTCCTGGACGAGGTCTTTGAGATGAAAGGGCTTCGACAGCACTTTGGCGTCTTCGGGCGCCCGGTTTGCTGGATTGAGCGCGACGGCGGCGAAGCCCGTGATGAACATGATCTTCATTTCGGGATCGATCTCGGCGGCCTGGCGAGCGAGCTCGATGCCGTCCATCACGGGCATCACGATGTCGGTCAGAAGGAGGTCGAACTCCCTGAGCTGAAGCTCCGTCAGCGCCTCGTCTCCCTGGGCGGCGTCAATAACGGTGTGGCCAGCTTTTTCGAGCGCTTTCTTAAGGAAGCGCCGCATTGAATCATCGTCTTCCGCCAGAAGGATCGCCGCCATTGCTTCGCTGCCTCACTATCCCGCCGCGCCTTGATTAACGCGCCTTGCGCCCGAAATGAACATCGGGCGTGAAGATGTTTCCCTCGCGCCCCCCGGCGCAGCAAGATCGGCGCCGCGTTTAGGGAGAGGGAGCAAGCTTCCATCGCCGACGGCCGATCGTTTGTAGCAGACTGCCGATTGCCCATTCCCCATTTCCGCCATTTGCCGTTAACATCGCCTGAGCGGAACGACGCTAGATTGGGTAAGTCATGAATGAGGCGGTCGAGACGGACGAGACGGAAGGGCGCGCCCCGGTCGAGGTGCTGGCGCCGGCCGATCTTTCGACCCCCTTCATTTTCGCTTCTCCCCATTCTGGCCGGCGCTATCCGGCAGATCTTCTCAAGATCAGTCGCCTCGACCGGCATGCGCTTCGCCAGTCCGAGGATGGCTATGTCGATCTGATCTTCGATGCGGCGCCCGCCTATGGCGCCCCGCTATTGCGAGCGCTCTTTCCGCGCGCCTATGTCGACGTCAATCGCAGCCGCCACGAACTCGATCCCCGAATGTTTGCCGACGCCTTGCCGAAATCGGCTGACGGGCGCTCTAGCCGTGTTCTCGCTGGGCTCGGCGTCATCCCGCGAATCGTTGCGGACGGGCAGGACATTTACGGCAGGAAGCTCAACTTTTTCGACGCTCGCCGCCGGATCGCGACCTGCTACGAGCCCTATCACGAAGCGCTGGCGACGCTCATCGCCGAGGCGCGGCGCGCCTTTGGCTGTGCGGTGCTGATTGACTGCCATTCCATGCCCTCGGCTGGCGGCGCGCCCTTTCGCGAGGGCGATCGGCGGATAGACTTCGTGCTCGGCGACCGTTTCGGCGCTTCCTGCACGCAAAGCATTGTGAGCCTAGTTGAGCAGTCGCTGACTAAGATGGGCTATTGCGTCTCGCGCAACGCGCCCTATGCGGGGGGCTTCGTCGCCGCCGCCTATGGCCGTCCAGCCGAGGGCGTGCATGTCTTGCAGATTGAGATCAACCGGGCGCTTTATCTCGACGAAGGGCGCTTCGCCCGCACCGAGCGCTTTGCCGAGTTGCGCCGCAACATGCACGGCTTGATGGCCGAGCTCGCGCGGATCGAGCCGGCCGCGCTTCGGCCGGCCCAGGCAGCCGAATAAGCTCAGCTCCCGGAATTGGTTGATTAAACAGAAAAAAAAGACCGCGGGAAGACCCCGCGGTCAGGAGTTTAGGGAGGAAACGCCCAAGAAGGGCCGTGGCGTCGAGAAACGTCACGAAGCGAATCTAGGCGCGTCTACGTTGCGATGCAACAAAAATTTTGCACCGCAAAAATTCTTGAAAGTGCGGTCGGAGGGGGGCGGGCAGGAGGCGCGCGCGATTGCCGGCGATTGTCAGGCGCCCAAAAACTCCCTAACCGGTCGCGTTCTTGTCGACGCGTCAAGGAGGCGACAGCCCTCATGCCGGATGAACCCTTCGCGGCCCCCGCCGGCGAGACGCCGCTCCACGGCGAAGCGCCCGCAGCGAAGAAGAAGGGCCCCCTGAAGAGAATCGGCTCAGGCGTCGGGCGCCTCACCCGCCCGCGCCAGCGGTTTCAGATGCCGAGCTCGCAGGGCGGCCTTCGGATCATCATAGCGACCGACGCCTGGAAGCCGCAGCTTAACGGCGTCGTGAGAACGCTCGACACATTGGGCGAGATATTGTCGCGCTTCGGCAACGAGGTGCGGTACATCACGCCGAATGAATTCCGCTCAGTGCCGCTGCCGTCCTATCCGGAAATCCGCCTCTCGATTTTGCCGAACCGGCGGGTTGCGAAGGTCATCAATGATTTCAAACCGGATGCGATCCACATCGCAACAGAGGGGCCGATCGGGCGCGCCGCGCGCCGTTTTTGCAAACGCCGCGGTTATCCTTTTACGACGAGCTTTCACACGCGCTTTCCCGAATACGCTGCCGAGCGCTGGGCGGTGCCGATCTCCTGGGGCTACGCCGTTCTAAAGGACTTTCACAAGGACGGCGAGACGATGATGGTCGCAACGCCCGGCCTTGTCGCCGAACTCAAAGAGCGCGGCTTCACCAAGATGAAGCTCTGGGCGCGCGGCGTCGACCTTGAAGCCTTCCGGCCCGGCGACCGTTCCTTCCTCGACCATCTCGAAAGGCCGATTTTCCTTTATGTCGGACGGCTCGCCGTCGAAAAGAGCATTGAGGACTTTCTGGCGCTTGATCTTCCGGGCACGAAGCTTGTTGTCGGCGATGGGCCGCAGCGCGCCGAGCTCGAAGCGAAATATAAGAGCGCCGTATTCGCCGGACCGAAATTCGGCGAAGAATTGACAAAGTACTATCAGGGATCGGACGTTTTCGTATTCCCCTCGCGCACCGACACTTTCGGACTGGTAAATGTTGAGGCGCTTGCTTGCGGCGTTCCCGTCGCGGCTTATCCCGTCCGCGGGCCGCTGGAAATTCTCGAAGGCGCGCCCGAAGGCTGCGGCGCAATGGATGAGGATTTGCGTGCGGCCTGCGTGAGGGCCTTCGAGCAGCGCGACCCGGCAGCCTGCCGGCGTCACGCCGAGAAATTCTCCTGGGAGGCCGCCTCGCGCCAGTTCATCGCCAATCTTGAAACGCCGGGTTTCGACGAGGACTTCTGGCTGCGCTCGGCGAAGATGATCGACTGAGACGGGTGATCGCCGGGCGGCCGCCCCGAGTCACCTTGCCTCGTTATCCTTAATGATAAAGGGGCGCCAGTCGCGGCGCCACCGACAGGCGAACGAGAACGCCAATTCGGCGAATGCGGCATGAAGTTTGCCTCCCTTGTCCCCGAAAGAGCCGGCGCCGCGCGCCGGGCGCCTGTCGATGGAGGCATGGGACCATGGCGAATCCGATCGATCTTTATGTCGGCAAGAGACTGCGGCAACGCCGGCGTCTGCTCGGCTACACGCAGCAAAGACTTGCGGAAGAAGTGAACATCCGCTTCCAGCAGATCCAGAAATATGAAAGCGGCGCAAACCGGATCTCCGCCTCGCGGCTGTGGTCCTTGTCGAAGGCGCTCGAAGTGCCAGTGTCCTTCTTCTTCGAGGGACTTAATGGCGACCACGATGTGGCGGAGACGCTGCGTCCCAACGGCGCCAACGGTCACGCCAAGACGCCGGCCGATGTCTTTTCGAGCAAGGAAACGATCGATCTCGTGCGCGCCTTCTATAATCTCGGCGAGGAGCCGCGCCGTCGCCTTCTCGATCTCGCCAAGGCCATGTCTGGCGATTAGACTTTCTTGCGCCGCCCTGCCGCCGGCGTCATGATCCGTGGGAATGGCGGCGTTTTCCCACGACCTTTCCGAATATGCGCGCTTCGCCTGCCGTCTCGCTCGGGCGGCGCGGGCCGAGACATTGCCGCGCTTTCGCGCCGGCGTTCTTGCGGCCAACAAATCCGAAACCGCCTTTGATCCCGTTACGGACGCCGACCGCGAAGCCGAGCGCGCGCTGCGCCGCCTGATCGTCGAGGCCTATCCGGCCCACGGGATCGTCGGCGAGGAATTCGGTTCGGAGCGCGAGGAGGCGGAGTGGCGCTGGGTGCTCGATCCTGTTGACGGCACTCGCGCATTCGTCTGCGGCGCGCCGAGCTGGGCGACCTTGATTGCACTTGAGCGCTGTCAGCAGCCTCTCATCGGCGTCATCGACCAGCCGTTCACAGATGAATGCTGGATCGGCGTGAGCGGGAAAAGCACTTACGAGCGCGCCGGCGCGCGCCGGACATGCGAAACGAGCGGCGTCGAAGACATTGCGATAGCACGCATCTCAACGACCGATCCGCGAGGGACCGGCTATTTTAACGCCGAGGAAGCGGCCGCCTTCTCGCGCATCGCCGCGGCCTCCCGCCTCGCGCGGTTTGGATTCGACGCCTATGGCTACGGCCTTCTCGCGCTCGGCGAGGTTGACCTCGTTATCGAAGCAAGTCTCAAACGCCACGATTACGCAGCGCTCGTTCCAGTGGTCGAAGGCGCCGGCGGCGTCATTACCGGCTGGCGGGGCGAGCCGATCGGCGAAGACAAGCGCGGGCGCGTCCTGGCCGCAGCGAGCCCTATTCTCCATGCGCAAGCGGTCGCGCTCCTTGCTTCAGGCTGAGCGCTCCGCCTCAACCGAGGCGGGGGCGCAGGAAATCGTCGAAAAGCTTCCAGAATTGGTCGCGGATTTCATCACGCTCCATCAGAAGTTCGTGCAGCGCGCCCTTGATCGTGACGCATTCGATTAGCGGGCTTTGCGCGGCGATGATTTGATGGTCGCTCGCGTCGATGAGTCCGTCCTTCTCGGCCGAGACGATGAGAACCGGGGTCTTCAGCTTATCGAAGGCGTGAGGGCGGTGGATCGAGTCGATCGCATCGGTCGCCGATTTCACCCAGCCGAAGGTCGGTTCGCGGACAAGCGCATCGGGGGCGGCCTCCTGAATGGCCAGAAAGCGCGCATGGCGTTTCGGATCGGTGGTTAGGAGATTGCCCTCGAATTGCAGCGAATATTCCTTGACGCCTGGAATGCGCGCCCCGCCGGCGCCGAGCGCGCAGGCAAGCCCCGAGACGGTCTTCGAATAGGCCCGCATGACGGGGCTTGCAAAAAACCGCGTCATCGGCGCGGAAAGAACAGCGCCTGAAAAAGCATCATAGCCGTCGGCGAGAAGCAAAAGCCCCGGCAAGCCGCCCATCGAATGGGTGAGGAGAAAGAGAGGGCCGCTGAACCTCTTCCGCGCGACCTCCTCTGTAAAAAGACGAAGGTCGTTCTTGAATGTCGCGAAACTGTCGATATGGCCTTTCAGCGGATCGGCGAGAAGGCGCTCTGAGCGGCCCTGTCCGCGCCAGTCCATCGTTGCGACTGAAAGGCCGCGCGCCTGAAGATCGCCGATCACCTCGAAATATTTCTCGATGAACTCGACGCGCCCGGCCATCAGGACGACGCCGCCCAGTGCATTGTGGGCCGTAAAGGTCGCAGCGCGCAACTTGCCGCCCGCGCCTTCGAAGTCGAACAGCTCGGCGTTCGTCGGCGGCGGATTGGTTGATACCCGGATGAAGTCAGCCATGGGGATGCTTTTCGATTTCGAGGCGCGCCATCACGCTCATATCGCCGGCGATGGCGAGCCGGCCAGAAAGATAAGCGCTGCCGAGCAGGCGCTCGCCCTCGAAAATGCGGAGAAGGGTTTCGCGCGGCGCGCGCCACAGACATTGCCCGGCGCCGGAAGGATCGATGTCCTTCGGCGCCGCCTTGCCGATAATCGGCGGGCTCGCCCTGCCGTCAACGAAAAGCGGCGGCGCGCCCTCAGCCTCAAGGCGGATGACGCCGTTAAAACGACGCGTAAAGGCGCGGCGTGCGGCCTCGGCGAGATCATCGGGCGCGGCCAAGCGGGGTCGCTCCTATTCGCCGGAGGCCGGCGCGCCGGCCTCTTTGGGTTTGACGAACTTCAAGGTCATGCGGTCGCTCTCGCCGATCGCATCATATTTGGCGTGGTCGAAATTCGGATCGACCTCGCCGCCGACCGCCGAGGACCGGCGCGTCGGCGGGAGCGTCCACACGCCGAATGGATAATTCTTGGTGTCGGCCGGATTGGCGTTCACTTCGGAGGAGGCGACGAACTCGAAACCCGCCGCGGCCGCGAGCGCCTTCACTGTCGAGACTTTCACATAGCCGGAGGAGCCTTCGAAGTCGGCGCCCGCATCTTCATCAGCGCGATGCTCGACGACGCCGAGCACGCCGCCCGGCTTCAGCGCCGCATAAAACGCTTTGAAATTTTCGGCGGCGGCTCCCGCATTCATCCAATTGTGGATATTGCGGAAGGTCAGCACCATGTCGGCCGACCCCGGCGGTGCGATCTCGCGGCCGGCGCCGAGTACGGTAAAATTGACATTGCCGAACACGGACGGATCGCCAGTGAGCTTGGCGCGCAGCGCCTCGACCGCCCGTTTCGTCCGCTCGCTGACATCGGGATCAAGTCCCGCCGCGTAATAAACGCCGCCGCCTTTCGCGAGGAACGGCGCAATAATGTCGGAATACCACCCGCCCCCGGGCCAGATTTCGACGATCGTCATGTTGGGCTCGGCGCCGAAAAAGAGCAGGGTCTCTTTCGGATGGCGATATTTATCGCGCGCCTTTTCCTCATCGGAGCGTTGGTCGCCGGCGATCACCGCGTCGAGGAGCGCGGCCGCGCTCGGCGCGGCGTTTGTCTGGGCCGGTTCTTGAGCAGCGTCCCCGCCCCCGCACGAGGCAGCAAGGCTTGCTGCGCCCAGCAGCGCGATCATTGGAAGCGGCAGTCTCATCGGCGTTTCCCCTGTCTTCCATCGAATCAGGGATTCCCTAGCACGCCTCGGCCCGCCGAACAGGCCTTAGAGTCGCGAATCATCGACGCGCGCGCCATCTTGAACGCCGTTCGATCCTTCCTATTTCTCCCCTGTCGGAGGCCCATTAGGGCTCCGGCGCGGTCCCGCCGGCTTTTAGCGGCGGGCTCGCATGAAACCTTGCTTTTCGAAGGAGGCAAAAGCCATGCGCAGTTTCGACCTGACCCCCCTTTATCGCAATTCCGTCGGCTTCGACCGGCTGTTCGATCTACTCGACAGCGCCGCCAAGGTTGATGCGGGCAGCGGCTATCCGCCCTACAACATCGAGCGCCTCGACGAGGACAATTACCGCATCACGCTCGCGGTGGCGGGCTTTGGCGAGAGCGATCTCGACATTGAGGTTCACGAGGAAACACTCACCGTTTCCGGCAAGCGCGCCGATGGGGACGAAGAGCGCGCCTATCTCTATCAGGGCATTGCGGGCCGCTCGTTCGAGCGCCGCTTCCGGCTCGCCGATCATGTGCGGGTTGAGGGCGCCTCCCTCGTCAACGGCCTTCTCAACATCGACTTGAAACGTGAAATTCCTGAAGCGAAAAAACCGCGAAAGATTTCGATCGGCGAGAAGAGCGGCGGCAACGTCAAAATTCTCAAAAACCAGGACGCCGCCTAAATTTCTACTTTCCTACGCGTAGAGAAGAGCGCGTCCGCCGTCCCCCTCCGGCGGGCGCGCTCATTTTCATCGCCGCCCTAGCCGAGCGCGAGGCGCGTCGCCTTGCCGGCGCGCGCGATCGCCTCCTCTGCAGCCGAAGAAAAGGCCGTCATATTGAAGAAGCCGTGAATCTGGTCCGGATAGTGGACATGTTGAGCGGCGACTCCGGCCGCTTTGAGGCTTTCGGCGTAGTCGCGCCCTTCATCCGACAGCGGATCAAAGCCGGCCGTCACGATATAAGCGGGCGGGAGGCCTTTGGGCGGCGGCGTCAAGAGCGGCGACACGCGCTCCAAAGAAAAATCGACCGGCTCCGGCATATAGTGATTGTGAAACCAGGCCATCACGTCCTTGGTGAGGAAATAACCTTCGGCGTAGCGCTCGCGCGAAGCCGTCTGGCGCCCATGCAGAACGACCGGGTAGATGAGAAGCTGGAAGGCGAGCGGCGGGCCGCCCCCGCGCGCAAGTTCGCGCGCTGTGATTGTCGCAAGGCA
>OBLQ010000445.1_pt1 | contig 15884 bp, 15 predicted proteins | sample 1519881 | NCBI WGS metagenome assembly OBLQ01 (sample SAMN01911456, study PRJEB22533) | soil metagenome | biome: Soil | place: Malaysia | collected 2012-04-30 | depth DG_metagenome m | reverse complement strand
CCCGGAGCCCGCGCCGGCGGATCCGGGCCCGGCGCCCCGGGCGGGGCCGGAAGGGCCGGCATGGATCCGTCGAAGATGACGCCGGAGCAGATCGATCAGATCAAGGAGCGCATGAGGGCGAGGGGGCTCAGCGAGGAGCAGATCCAGGAACGCCTGCGACGAATGCAGGCCCAGCCCGCCGAATGAGCCTGATCGACTTCTCCATCCGCCGCCCGGTGACGGTCTTCATCGGCGCGGTGGCCGCCGTCGTCTTCGGCGTCGTCGCCTACTCGCAGCTCGCGACCGAGCTGCTCCCCGACATCACCTACCCCTCCCTCACGGTGAAGACGACCTACGAGGGGACGGCGCCGGTCGAGGTGGAGAGCCTCATCACGCGGCCGGTCGAGAATGCGGTCGGCGTCGTGAACAACGTCGTCCGCGTCACGTCCAGCTCCCGGGCGGACACCAGCGAGGTCACGCTCGAGTTCGCCTGGTCGACGAACATGGACATGGCAGCGCTCGACGTCCGGGAGAGGCTGGACATGCTCCAGCTTCCCCCCGACGCCGAGCGGCCGGTGCTCCTGCGCTACGACCCGTCGCTCGATCCCATCCTCCGCCTCGGCGTCACCGGCGGAGGCGATCTCCTCAGCCTGCGGCTCCTCGCGGACGAGGAGGTGCGGCGCGCCCTCGAGAGGATCGAGGGCGTGGCGGCCGCCGTCGTCAGCGGCGGCCTCGAGGAGGAGGTGCAGGTCGATCTCGACGAAGGCAAGCTCGCCGGGCTCGGCCTCACGGTGGATCGCGTCGTCCAGCGCCTCGGCCAGGAGAACATCAACCTCACCGGAGGGCGCCTGCGGGAGGGGCAGACGGAATTCCTCGTCCGCACCGTCAACCAGGTGGTCCGCCCGGAGGACCTCCAGGACATCGTCATCGACGCGTCTGGAGGCGCGACGATCCGGCTCCGGGACGTGGCGCACGTCTACAGGGGCCACAAGGAACGGGACGTCATCACGAGGATCGACGGCAAGGAGGCCGTCGAGGTCGCCATCTACAAGGAAGGCGGGACGAACACGGTCACAGTCTCGGACGCCGTCCAGCAGAGCCTGGCCGGTCTCCAGGCGCGCCTCTCCCAGATCGACCCGAGCCTGCGCCTGACGGTCATCACGGACCAGGCGCGCTACATCCGCCAGTCGATCCGCGAGGTGCTCTCGACGGCGCTGTACGGAGGCGTCCTCGCGATCCTCGTCCTCTTTCTCTTCCTGAGGGCGTGGAAGAGCACCTTCATCATCGGCATCGCCATTCCACTCTCAATCGCCGCCACCTTCTTCCTGATGTACGTCTTCGGCATCTCGCTCAACGTGATGTCGCTGGGCGGCCTGACGCTCGGGATCGGCATGCTCGTCGACAACGCCATCGTCGTCCTCGAGGCGATCCAGCGGAAGCGGGACGACGGCCTGCCGCCCGTGGAGGCCGCGCGCGAGGGGGCCGGCGAGGTCTCCCGCGCCGTCGTGGCCAGCACGCTGACGACGATCTGCGTCTTCGTCCCCAGCGTCTTCGTCGAGGGGGTCGCCGGGCAGCTCTTCGGAGATCTGGCGCTGACGGTCACCTTCTCGCTCAGCTCGTCGCTCCTGGTGGCCCTGACGCTCATCCCGATGCTCGCGGCCCGCAACGTCCGGCGCGACGAGCTCGCCGCCGAGGGCACCGCGGACGGCGCGGGAAGGACCTCTCCGCTCGCGCGGGCCGGCTTCCGCGCCGCGGTCTCCGCCGCCAGGGTCTTCGGCGCGGTCTTCCGGGGGCTCGGGGCTCTCGTGGCAGCCCTGACCGCCTGGCCCCTGAGGATCTTCCACGCGATCTTCGACCGCCTCACGGCCTTCTATGCCCGCCACCTCGCGTGGGTTCTCTCCCATCCGGTGCGGGTGGTGGCCGTGACCTTTCTCGCCTTCGTCGCCAGCCTCTTCATCATCCCGGAGCTCGGACGCCAGCTCGTCCCCGAGCTGATCCAGGGAGAGCTCTTCGTCAACCTCGAGCTGCCGCCCGGCACGCGCCTCGAGGTGACCGAGAGACGTCTCGCGGGCATCGAGAAGGTCGCTCGTGCAATCCCCGGCATCCGGACCGTCTATGCTCTCTCGGGGGCCTCGAACGAGCAGGGCGGCACGGCCGGCGAGAAGCGCGAGAACATCGGGCAGATCACGGTCGTCCTCACGCCGCCGACCTCGAAGGCCCGCGAGGAAGCGGTCATGGACACCCTTCGCGGCTACCTCGATCGTTTCGACGATCTCAACTATCTCTTCGGGAGGCCGGCCTACTTCAGCTTCCGGACCCCCATCGAGGTCGAGATCCGCGGCTACAACCTGAACCTCCTCGCGACCCTCGCCAAGGACCTGGTCACCCGCATGAAGGCGATTCCTGGCCTCGCCGACGTGAAGTCCTCCACGGAGGGAGGCAACCCGGAGCTCCAGATCCGCTTCGACCGCGTCCGGCTCGCCGCGATGGGCCTGTCGATCCAGGACGTCGCCAGCCTGCTGCGCACCAAGGTGCAGGGAACGATCGCCACCGACATCCAGAGACAGGATCGCCAGGTGGACATCCGGGTCCGCGACGCGGAGAGCTTCCGCGACAGCGTCCAGGATCTCTCGCAGCTCTCCGTCATGCAGGACGGGAGGACCGCCATCCCTCTGTCGGCCGTCGCGGACGTCGAGGAGGTCCAGGGGCCGGCGGAGATCCGGCGCGCGGAGGGGGAGCGCGTGGCGCTCGTCACCGCGAACCTCACGAACAGGGATCTCGGCTCGGTCTCCGAGGACATCTCCTCCGCGCTCCGGTCGATGTCGATGCCCTCCGGGTACGACTGGACGCTCGGCGGCCAGCGCCAGGAGATGGAGAAGTCCTTCTCCTCGATGCGCCTCGCCATCGCCCTGGCCGTCTTCATGGTCTATCTCGTCATGGCATCTCAGTTCGAGAGTCTCGTCCATCCGTTCGTCATCCTCTTCAGCGTGCCGTTCGCCGCCATCGGCGTCCTCGTCACGCTCTTCGTGACCTCCACGCCCATCTCCGTCGTCGTCCTCATCGGGGTCATCCTGATGGCGGGCATCGTCGTCAACAACGCGATCATCCTCATCGACTACACGAACACCCTGCGTGACCGGGGAATGGAGAAGATCGAGGCGCTGAAGAGGGCCGGCGTCGTGAGGCTCCGTCCCATCCTGATGACGACCTCGACGACCGTCCTCGGCCTGCTGCCGATGGCTCTGGGTCTCGGCGAGGGAAGCGAGCTGCGCCGCCCCATGGCCATCACCGTCATCGGCGGTCTGATGACGTCGACTCTGCTGACGCTGTCGATCATCCCCGCCGTCTACCACCTGCTCGACAGGAAGCGACGGAAGGGAATCGCCTCGTGATGGCCGAGGCCGTCAGCGGGTGTTTGTCCGACGGGAACCGCTTCAAAGGAGACGCACCATGAGATCCCGCACCCTCGGCGCCACCCTCGCGCGCCGCATCTTCGCGGGGATGCCGCTCATCCTCGCCGTCGTCGTCACACTGCCGGCCGGCCCGGCCAGGGCCGAGAGTAAGAAGCTCACCGTCGAGCAGCAGGGCATCGAGCTTCTCATGAAGAATTACGCGGGCGCGTGGATCAAGAACCGGCCGCCCCTCATCCTCCACCTTTTCGAGGACGACGCCGTGCTCCTTCCGCACAGCGGCGCGCCCCCGGTGCAGGGGCCCGACGCGATGAGGGACTACTGGTGGCCCGACGGCGGCGCCGATTTCTGGGTGACGAAGATGGAGATCACCCCCGACGAGATCGTCACGGACGGGAACCTCGGATACTACAGGGGCCGCTTCAGCGTCGGCTTCGACATCCGCGACGGCGAGAAGAAGACGAGCTACACGAACGAGGGCAACATCCTCGCCGTCTTCCACCGCGACGATGGCCTGCGCTGGTACATCAAGGCCCTCTCCTGGGACGACCCGATGCCCACGGCGAGGTAGAGGGCGCAGCCGGCGCCGGCGAGTGGGACTGGCCGGAGACCGGAACGCACCACCGGCCCGGAATAGGGCCCGGGGCTTCTCCAGGCGGGGAAAGCGAGGAGAATGAGATGGAAGGAAGGTGCTTGTGTGGTGCCATCCGGTACCGGGTGGATGGACCTCCGCGACGGACGGCCCATTGCCATTGCCTGCATTGCCGGCAATCGAGCGGGGCGCCCTTCATCACCTGGTCGGAGTTCGATCCGTCGACCTTCAGGTACCTGTCCGGAGAGCCGGCCAGCTACGAGTCTCGCGCCGGCGTGACGCGGCGGTTCTGCGGCAGGTGCGGAACGCAGCTCACCTACCAGCGCGTCGACGATCCGGACGCGATCGACGTCACGACGTGCAGCCTGGACGACGCCGCGGAGATACCGCCCGACGATCACGTCTGGGCGGATCGGATGCTCCCCTGGCTGAAGATGGACGACGGCCTCCTGCGCTACGGGAAGGACCGGCCCAGAAAGTGATTCGGTCCGGCGCAACTCAACGTCCGGAGGTGACTCGATGGAGAAGGTGAATCTCGCCGGGAAGCTTGCACTCTTCACGGATCACTGGAAACCCAGAATCGTCGGAGAGCTCAACGGCCAGCACGTGAAGCTCGCCAAGCTGAAGGGCGAGTTCGTGTGGCACCATCATGCGGAGGAGGACGAGCTCTTCCTCGTCCTTCGTGGTGCTCTGTCGATCCATCTCCGCGACCAGGTCGTCGAGCTTGGCGAAGGAGAGTTCTTCATCGTCCCGAGAGGTGTGGAGCACAGGCCGGTCGCGGAGGAGGAGGCGGCCATCCTTCTCCTGGAGCCCGCCTCCACGCTCAACACGGGCAACGTGCGGAACGAGCGGACGGTGGAATCCCCCGAGCGCCTGTAGCCGCGGCCGGGGGGGCTCCACCCCCCGCCGATCCAGCCATCGAGGGAGGTGACCCGATGGATGAAGCGAGCAAGCTGATCGAGTCAAACGCGCGATCGCGCACGATCCTGCCGGACGGCCGCGACGCCGTCGGCGTGCCCCGGTGGCTCGCCGTGCTGCTCTGCGTCTCTCTTCTCGTCGCTGCCGTCGCTGGATGCGCGGGCGAAGATCGCCACGAGCAGACGGCGAGATCCTCGACGTCGGTGGAGCCCCTGGGAAGGGTCGACTTTCCGACTTCGTGCTCGCCCGAGGCCCGGGTGGAGTTCAACCGTGCCGTCGCTCTTCTTCATCACATGACCTACCCCCAGGCCCGCGAGGCCTTCCGGAAGGTCTCCGAGATCGATCCCGGCTGCGCGATGGCTCAATGGGGCGTGGCGATGACGCTCTTCCATCCCCTGTGGCCGACCCGGCCGGGACCGGAGGATCTCCGCAAGGGATGGGAGGCCGTGGAGAAAGCGCGGTCATTGGAGCCTCCGACCGATCGGGAGACGCTCTTCGTGGCGGCGGCCGGGGCCTTCTTCGACGAGCCGGAGTCGCCGGACTACTGGCTTCGCATCCGGCGGTGGGAGAAGGCCTCGGAGAGGCTCCATACCGCCTACCCGGAGGATCCCGAGGCGGCGGCCTTCTATGCGCTGGCTCACCTGGCGACGGCACCCCTCGATGCTCGACCCCGCGCGCACTCGGACCGGGCGAGCGAGATTCTTCTCCGGATCTACGAGAAGAACCCCGATCATCCGGGCGCAATGCACTACCTCATCCACGCGAACGACGTCCGGGGACGCGAGCACGAGTCGCTGGAGATCACGCGCAAGTACGAGACGGTCGCGCCGCGCAATCCTCACGCCCTTCACATGCCGACGCACATCTACACGCGGCTCGGCGACTGGGACGGCGTGATCCGCGGCAACCTTCGGGCGGCAGAGGCCGCGCTCGAGCACCCGGCGGGCGATCACGGAGAGCTCGTGTGGGACGAGTTCCCGCACGCAGTCGAGTATCTGGTCTACGCCTATCTCCAGAAGGGAGAGGACGACAAGGCCGCGGCGCAGCTCGAACGTCTGAGGGGAACGGCGGCCCTGCAACCCACCTTCAAGACCGCCTTTCACCTCTCCTCGACGGGAGCGCGCTACGTGCTGGAGCGGAGCGCCTGGGAGGAGGCGGCGCGACTCGTGCCCAGGGAGCCCGCGACACTCGCCTGGGATCGATTCACCTGGCCGGAGGCCATCACCCGGTTCGCGCGCGGCCTGGGCGCGGCTCACCTGGGGAAGATCGACGAAGCGAAGGCGGCCGGCCGGCGCCTGGGCGATCTCGAAGCTGCGACGCGGAGCGCCGGGGAGGAGCTCTTCGCGGTCAACATCCGGGTCCTGCACCTGGTGCTGGACGCCTGGGTCGCCCACACCGAGGGCCGGGACGATCTCGGCATCAAGCTGATGCACGAGGCGGCCGATCTGGAGTCCTCCACTCCGAAGCCTCCGGTGACACCAGGACCCACGCTTCCCGCCCTCCAGGTTCTCGGAGAGCTTCTCATGGAGCTGGACCGGCCCGCCGAGGCCCTGTCGGCCTACAAGCGCTCGCTCGATCTCTACCCCAGGCGGTTCAACGGCATCCTGGGTGCCGCCCGGGCGGCACGGGCGCTCGGCGACGAGGTGCAGGCGCGTTCCTTCTACCAGCAGCTCCTCGACGTCGCCGGTGCGGGGACGAGGGAATCCGCGATGGAGGAAGCCGCGAGCTTCCTGACCTCCCGGGCGTGACGCGTGCGCTCCCGAGACGATCGGGGCCGGAGACCACTGCAGGCGAGGATCGACACGCGGAGAGCGTCCAGCATTCGATCCGGGAACGGCAGCCCGGTGGAGGCACGGGATCCGAACGTGCCGTGCCGGCCGGAAAGGTTGAATGAGCATGGTGGACAGAGAAATGACACACGAAAGCGACAAGGCCCTGGTTCTCCGGATTGCCGGCGACATCTGGAACCGGGGGGACTACGACGTCGTCGACGAGGTGATGGCTCCGGAGGCCAGGTACCACGGCCCCCACATGCCGGGCGGCCTCGGCGACCGGGACACCTGGCGGCACGCCATCCGGATGTATCGCACCGCCTTCCCAGACTCGCACGTGACCTTCGACGAGCTGATCGTCTCGGGCGACACGATCGTGGGACGCTGGAGCGCCACGGGGACACACACCGGACCGCTTCCGGGACTCGAGCCGACGGGAAGGAAGATCGCCATCACCGGCATCACGATCTATCGCCTGGCCGGAGGCCGGATCGTCGAGGCGTGGGAGGAGCTGGACATGCTCGGGATGTGGCGCCAGCTCGGCGTCGTCACGCTGCCGGGACACTGAACGTGGCAGCGGCGCGGCACCTTGCAGCGTCCGGGGACCGCCGCAGGATCTGTGTCCCTCGTGAGGCGTCCGACGCGCCTGCACTCCGGAATCCCTCCCGTGTCCTGGCTCTCGCGAGAGTGACATGAGGAGGTGGAGGTGGATTCTCCCGGCGATCCTGCTCGCCCTGCCACCCGCCGCCTGGGCGGGCTTCAAGCCCGTCCGGATCCTCGCCCCACGGTTGAACGGAGTGACCTGTCCCGGCGGGCCAGTCTGCGTCGACGATCCCTCCCGCCTCGCCGAGGCCTCCAGGCTCTACGAGGAAGCCGTCGCCTTCGTGGACTCGAACGTCGGCCGGATCGCGTCCCGGCCCCGTGCCGTCTTCTGCGCCACGCAGGCATGCTTCGAGTCCTTCGGCTTCGAGAAAGCCTCCTCGCAGACCATCGGGACGTTCGGGATCGTCATCGGCCCCCGCGGCTGGGCCCCGCATCTCGTTCGCCACGAGATGATCCACCATCTCCAGCACGAGAGACTCGGCAGCCTCGAGGCCTGGCTCTTCACGCCGAAGTGGTTCATCGAGGGGATGGCCTACTCCCTGAGCGGAGACCCCCGCCCGGAGCTCTCCCAGCCATGGGAGGGCTACCGAGAGCGCTTCCAGGAATGGTACGGGAAGATCGGAAAGGACCGCCTCTGGGAGGCCGCGGCCCGGCTCTGAGCGCTGCCTTCGTCCCGCACTGGAGGCCGGACCGATGCATTCAGTGTGTGAGATAATTTCTCGCACCATCGCTCCGGCAGGCGCCTGACGATCGAGCCCCTGCATCTTGCCGCCGGGCGGCGCCCGCCCGCCTCACGAGGAGCTGCCCATGATCGCCGGCCTCCTTCTCGCCCTAGCGGCCTCCGTCGCGCCCGTCACCGCCCCCTCCGGCACAACGCCTCCTCCCGGCGCCGGCGACTGGAAGCCCGCCCAGGTCTACTCCATAACCGTCGGCACCTCTCATCTCGCCGATCTGACGCACACCCTCGGGAAGCCCAGACAGAACACCGAGAACCCGAACCTGATCATGAAGGGCAGGACCTTCTACCAGTACGACGTCACCTGGCCGGTCAAGGGAGAGCTCTGGGCCTTCGTCGAGATGCCTGACAAGGTCGTCACGGAGCTCTTGCTGAAATCCAGGGGCGCCCGGATGAGCGACATGGTGAAGGCCTTCGGGACGGACTATTCGATCGAGCGGTACCGTATCCACGAGTGCGAAGGCGGCCACAAGGGCATGACGCTCTGCCAGGAGAGTCGCGGCCCCACGATGGTCTTCGAGTACCGCTCCAAGGGCGTGGTGGTCTTTCCCGAGGCGAAGGGCACGGCAGGCGATGTCTACTTCGTCGCCGAACGGCTCGATCTTCTGAACTGCGACTGCGGCGAGGGAAAGCTCAAGTGATCCGTCAGCCGTCGATGCCCATCTGGGTGAGGATGAAGGCGTAGTCCAGGGCCATCTCGCGGAGCTTGTCGTACCTCCCGGACGATCCGCCGTGGCCGCCGCCCATGTTGGTGACGAAGAGCAGCGGGTTGTGGTCCGTCTTGAGATCCCGGAGCCTGGCGACGTACTTCGCAGGCTCCCAGTACATCACCTGGCTGTCGTTGAACGACGTCTTCACGAGCATCGCGGGGTAGTCCTTCGCCGCCACGTTGTCGTAGGGCGAGTACCGTCTCATGTACTCGTAGTCTTCCCGGACCTTCGGATTGCCCCACTCCTCGAACTCGCCGACCGTGAGGGGGAGATCCTCGTCGAGCATCGTGTTGATCACGTCCACGAAGGGAACGTGGCTGACGACGGCCTTGTACAGCTCCGGGCGCATGTTCACCACGGCGCCCATGAGCAGCCCGCCCGCGCTGCCGCCCTCGATGACGAGCCGGCGCGCCGACGTGTACTTCCCGCGGATCAGGAACTCCGAGACGTCGATGAAGTCGTTGAAGGTGTTCATCTTGTTGTGCATGCGTCCCTGGTCGTGCCACTTCTTGCCCATCTCGCCACCGCCCCGGACGTGGGCGATCGCGATGGCGACGCCCCGGTCCAGCAGGCTGAGCCGGCTCGAGCTGAAGGTGACGGGATAGGGGTAGCCGTAGGAGCCGTAGCCGATCTGGAGCAGGGGCCCCGAGCCGTCCTTCCTGAAGCTCTTCGGATGGACGAGGCTGACGGGGATCTTCGCCCCGTCGCGCGCCGTCGCGTAGACGCGGTGGCTCTCGTAGCGCGCCGGGTCGAAGTCGCCCAGGACCTCCTCGCGCTTCAGCAGCTCGGCGGTCCGGGCGTTCATGTCGTAGTCGTAGACCGAGGCGGGCGTGACCAGCGAGATGTAGACGTAGCGCAGCTTGCTCGTCTTCCACTCCTCGTTGACCGCGGCGTAGAGGTCGTAGACCTCCTCGGGCAGCTCGATGCGGTGGCTCTCCCCGTTGCGCAGGTCGGTGACCTCGAGCCTCGGAAGCCCCTCTTCCCGCAGCCACAGCACGCGGTAGCTCTCGAAGAAGTCCATGTCCTCCAGCATCACGTTCCCGTCTTCGGCGCGGATCTCCTTCCAGCTCTTCTCGGCGGGATCCGACACGGGGGCCTCTACCAGACGGAAGTTGCGGCCGGTGTCGTTGACGCGGATGTAGAAGGAGTCCCCGTGATGATCGAAGGTGTACTCCCTCTCGTGCTTCCTCGGGGAGATCAGCTTCCACTCGCCGAGCGGATCGGCGGCGTCGAGGTAGGAAGCCTCCGACGTCGTGTGGCTCGAGCTGTAGAGGCCGAGGTACCTGCCGCTGCGCGTGCGGCCCACGAAGACCCGGTACATCTCGTCCTCCTCCTCGCAGACGAGATCGTGGCGATCGGTTCCCACCTCGTGGCGGTAGAGCCGGAAGGGCCTCTTCGCGGCGTCCTTCGTCGTGTAGAAGAGAACCTTGCCGCCCGCGGCCCAGACGACCGACCCGACATCCTCGGCCGTATCGGCGAGCACTTCGCCGCTGCGAAGGTCCTTCACGTGCAGCGTGTAGACGCGGTAGCCGGTCGAATCGGTCGAATAGGCGAGCAGGTTGCCGTCGTCGCTGACCTCGAAGGCTCCCAACCCCATAAAGGGATGTCCTTCCGCCATGACGTTCAGATCGAGGAGCACCTCCTCCGGAGCGTCCATCGATCCCTTCCGCCGGCAGTGGATCCGGTACTGGCTCCCCTCGACGGTTCTGTAGTAATACCAGAAGCCGTTCTTCGGATAGGGCGCGGAGAGGTCCGTCTCCTTGATGCGTCCCTTGATCTCCTCGTAGAGCCTGGCCTGAAGGCTCTTCGTGGGTGCCAGGTACTCCTCGGCGCGGGCGTTCTCCCGGGCGAGATAGGCCCGCACATCGGGGTCTTCCTTCTCGCGGAGCCAGAAGTAGTCGTCCTTCCGGGTGTCCCCGAACAGGATGTCGACCTTGGGCTTCTTCTCGGCCATGGAAGGCTGGATCCTCACCTCGGCGAATGACGGCTGGTTGACGGATGCCGCGGAAACGATCGCGGCTGCGGCGACGGCCGGGGCGAACGGCAGGCCGGCGTGCCATCGGCCGTGCATGCGCTGCTCACCGGGAAGAGGTGCGGGGCCGCATGCGGGCGGACGGACTATATCCCGGCCCGGTGGGCCCATCAACGACGGGACCCGTGGGCGCCGCGGAGATCCCGGGCGGGACCGGCTCAGATGAAGAAGGGCGGCAGGGGGATCTTCTGCGAGTCCTCCGAGGGCGGCCGGCCCGTGACGGGCACCTCGTCCTCGATGGGGTCAGCTCTTCGTGCGCGCCGGGGATCCACCGGAGGTTCCTTGCGCGCTTCGAGCATGTGGAGGATCGCCTGGAGCGGGTGGTAGAAGATCATCTTCGGGCCGGAGTGACGCATGATCGTGCGCGCCTGGGCCTTTCGATCCGGCTTGTAGCAGTGCACGGGGCAGTCGTTGCAGACCGGCTTGCTCTCGCCGAAGACGCACCTCTCGAGCCGCTTGCAGGCGTAGGCGAGGAACTCGTCGCACTCGACGCAGCGGGGGCGGCCGTCCGGCGGATGGTGGTCGCGGCAGTAGATATCGACCATCGCGCGGATGGTCCTCTGCTCACGCGCGATGCGCGGGCCGGGCTTGGTCATGGCACACTCCTGGGTGATAATGCGCGGTGGCTGTGTGCGGTCGCGCAGTTCTGCCCGAGCCGGCCTCCCGAGGGCGGGCTCTGACACAGGAGGTGCAACGCGCGTGCCTCCGGCGCCCCTCAGGTGCCTGCGCCGGAAGTGGCTCTGGAGGGGCCTGTTCCTCCGTACCGCATGATGGGCCGGCTCTTCGACCAGCGGTGGATCTCCCGGAAGCCGGCCTTGCGGAAGGCCGAGAGCGTTCCCGTCCAGAGGAAGGCGTCGGGCGCCTTGCTCTGGTAGGGGATCACCGGATAGCCCTCCACGGCCGGAGCACCCCTGGCGAGCGCGCGCTCCGCGGCCGCCTTCAGGAGAGCGGAGGAGACGCCCATCCGCCGGAAGGGCTTCTTGACGAAGAGGCAGGTGATCGACCAGACGGGCTGGTCATCGACGGGCTTGAGGACCCTGGAGCGCTCGAGGGCGGCATACTCCGTCCTCGGCGCCACCGCGCACCAGCCGATGGGCTCGGTTCCCGAGTAGGCGAGGAGTCCTGGCTCGCGGCCCGACCGGACGATCCGCATCAGCCTGCGGCGGTGGCCGGCGCCCTTGCCCGATTCCCACTCGCTGCGCGCCAGCCGCCACGCCATGCACCAGCAGCCGCCGCACGCCCCCCGCTCGCCGAAGAGAGCCTCGAGATCCTTCCACCGTGCGGCGGTGACGGGCCTGAACTTCAGGACGGAGGGCTTCGGACGCCCCGCGTCTGCGGGCTTCGCACGGCCTCTCCGCAAGCCTCCCGTGGTTCCGGACATGGGTCGCATTCTCCCGGCGCCGTGACTCGAGGCGGCCCTTCAGTGGATCGCGACCTCGCTCATCAGCGCGAGCAGATTCTCCTCGCAGTCACGGAAGAAAGCCAGCCACAGCTCGTGGCGCGTGTCCTTGTGCGTCATCCGGGGCTCCGACTCGAACGTCACGCCCTTGTTCTTGAGCCCCTCGGTCGCGACGTCGATATCCTCGACGAGGAAGTAGAGGATCGAGGCCGGATGCTGCAGCTCGGGCCTCTCGGCGGTCCCGAGCATGAGGCGGATGCCTCCGAGATCGAAGAAGGACATTCCGGGGACCTCGAAGAGCAGCCTCATTCCGAGGACATCCCTGTAGTAGGCGGTGGCTTTCTTCAGGTCCTTCATCGTGAGCGCAATCTGGCCGATGCGGCCGAGGCGCACGGACGTCGCTTCCACCATCGTTCGTCTCCCTCGCGGCCCCCGGGGACGGGATCGCCTCCGCTTGACGGAGCCGCCCAGCGTGTGTAGGCTGATATTTAGCATGGCTAAGCAAAAGGCGCAACCCCCTTCTTCCCTCCCCGGAGACGACGCCGCCCAGGTGGCCGGCCGCCTCCATGCCGCCTCGATTCACTTGCTGAGGGGCCTCCGCAGGGTCGACCGGGGAACCGGGCTGAGCGGGCCGAGACTCTCGGCGCTCTCCGTCATCGTCTTCGGGGGACCCATCGCGATGGGAGCCCTGGCCGCGGCCGAGCAGGTGCGGGCCCCGACGATGACGCGCCTCGTGCAGGGGCTCGAAACCGAGGGGCTCGTGATCCGCGAGCGGGACCCGGACGACGGGCGGGTCTGCCGGGTGCGGGCGACGGCGGCCGGACGGAAGCTCCTCGAGCGCGGCCGGCAGCGGCGTATCGCCTCACTCGTCCAGGGACTCTCCCGCCTTGGCGAGAAGGACCGGAGGGTCCTGGCCCGCGCGGCCGGACTCATGGAGAGACTCTCCGGGAAGCGTTCAGCGGGCCGGGGGGGCGGGGATCGTCACTCCGGCCGCCGCGGGGAGAGCCATCCGGCGTAGAGCTCCGGCCGCCGGTCCCTGAGGAAGAGCCGTCTCGCGTGCGACGCCGCCGCTTCGGCGAGATCCACGTCGCAGTAGAGGATCTCCTCCGTCCCGCCGCCCGCCCGCGCGAGCATCCTGCCCGCAGGATCGCAGACGAAGGACTCCCCGGCGAAGGTGATCTCGGGCTCGGGCCCCACGCGGTTGCACAGCGCCGCGAAGTACCCGTTCTGGAAGGCCGCGACGCGCAGCTCCGCCTCGAAGAGCCCTTCGGGCCACTCGCCCACGGCCCCCGCCTGCGGGACGAGGACGATCTCCGCACCCCCGAGAGCGAGCGCCCGCATGTACTCGGGGTAATGCCGGTCGTAGCAGATGGCCACGCCGATCCGGCCGAAGGGCGTCTCGTAGACGGGCGCGCCGCGGTCGCCGGGGTCGTAGTAGCCCTGCTCGTGGAATCCCTTGTACTCCGTGATGTGGACCATCCGCGTGACGCCCAGGATCCCGCCCCAGGGACCGATGACGGGAGAGGCGTCCCAGGCCCGGTCGCCGGCCCTCTCGTAGAGATTGAGGACGATGACGGCCCCGTGCTCCCGCGCGACGGCGGCGAAGGCCTCCGTTGTGGGACCGGGGACGGGCTCGGCCATCTCACGGCTGCCGGGGACGGCGGGCCTCTGCGGCCAGAAGGGATCGAAGGCCAGCTCGGCGAAGCAGATCAGGCGAGCGCCCTTCGACGCGGCCTCCCGGGCGGACTGCAGGCCCCGCCGGCGGTTCTCCTCGCGATCCTCCGTGGCTTTCTGCTGGACGAGGGCGATCTTCAGCGTGCGAGTCAATGGATCCTCCAGCGGCTGCGGGCGGCGCCGCGGTCACCGGCTCCGGCCGACGCAGGCCGCGGCTCGGGTCTCAGCCTTTCTCGTGCCAGCTCGAGGCGGCGAGCGCGTCGATGATCTTCCTGCCGCGGTGGCCGAAGATGGGATGGAGCTCCAGCGAGAGGCGATCGGCCATCTCGGTCGCAACGGTCCCCGGGGGCTTGCCGCTCCCGGCCGAGGCTTCGAGAACCTTCAGCACCGTCTTGTGGATGCCGAACTCCCAGTCCTTCGTCAGGTGCTGCTCCACGCGCGGATCGTCGGGGATGGTCCCCGCGTGCTCGTCGGCGCAGCTCACGATCCCCATCCGGTTCGTCAGGAAGTCGGGAACGTAGACGATCTTCCGCGCCGCCAGCAGCGCCCCGTCCCTCGACGTATCCTCGAGCTGGTTGTTCGCCGCTCCGCAGACGATCCGCGCGCGAAGGCGTGGTATCGTCGCCGGCCCCAGGACGGCTCCCGTGGCGCAGGGAGCCAGGATGTCGCACTCGGTCCCGAAGATTCCGGTGTCGCCCGGCTCCACGACGCGGGCCTCGAGCCGGCTCCCCGGCACCTCCCGCCGGATGCGCTCGACGTTCGATGGGGCGATGTCACAGGCGACGATCCGGCCGACGCCCTTCCCGGCGAGGAGTCCGGCGAGGCGCCCGCCCACGTGGCCGAGCCCCTGGACCGCGACGGTCTTGCCGGAGAGATCGCCGTCGCCGATGAACTCCAGCGCCGCCTCCATGCCGCAGACGACGCCGCGCGCGGTCGGAACGGACGGATCGCCGCTGCCTCCCAGACGCGGGGGTATGCAGGTGGTGAAGCGCGTGGCGCCGTAGACGCTGACCATGTCGTCCGCGCTCGTGCCCGCGTCCTCCGCCGTGACGTAGCAGCCGCACAGGGAAGTGATCAGGTCGCCGTACTCCCGATAGAGGCTCTTGCGGACCGCGGGATCCGCGTCATCGAAGCCCGCGTCCCGGGCCATCACGCCCTTCCCTCCCCCCCACCAGAGGCCGGCGAGGGCGTTCTTGAAGGTCATCCCGGCGGAGAGCCTGAGCCCGTCGCGGAGGTAGTCCTCGAGAGTCTCGTAGGTCCAGAGGCGCACGCCCCCCGCGCCCTGTCCCCGGCAGGTCCTGTGGACGAAGGCTCCCTGCAGGAGCCCGTGCTCCCGGGAGACCTGGAAGAAGAGCCCCTCGTGCTCGAGGAAGTCGCGCTTGTCCGCGCGAAGCCAGTCGGCGATGGGCTGGAGCTGCGGGTGGGACGCCATGACGACCCGTGAGCCCGGGTGCCAGACGAACCAGAAGCGCTGGATCCCCTCGCTCCGGAGGAAGTCCGTGAACTCCCGGGGCGGGAGAGAGATGAGCTGGTTGATGAGGTCCATGGAATGGCGGGGCGGGCCCCTGAGGGCCCCGCCCACTGAGGCTCAGGATTTGCGGGTGTAGAAGCCTTCCATGAACGGCATCCACTCCTTGCCGTCCTGGGAGAACTCCATCCGAAAGTGATAGGTCCCCTCTCCGCCCACGTCGAAGATGGCGCGGCCGTGGCCCATGGGGTTCCTGGTCGACAGCGTGAGCTTCTCGCCCTCGAAGGCGCCACGATAGAGGTTGCAGGGGCTGCCCATGCTGTCGAACCAGTGCATCAGGTACTCGTTCTGGGCGGCGTCGTAGCTGAAGATCCCGTGGCCTCTGTAGGAGACCGTGTCTCCCATCCGCTGCTCGTAGTCCTGGATGACGTTGAAGCCCTCCAGCGCCATCCTGTTGTCGACGCGCCCCATGGCCGTGGTCTTCTCGGGGCACCAGGGGGACGGGTAGAGGGTCTCCTCCCCTTCCCACTTGCCTGCCAGCTTGTGGAGCTTCCTGTGGGCGTCTCCGGGCTTGGGCATGTCCATGATCCT